>Ga0080013_1006421_pt1 | contig 10486 bp, 15 predicted proteins | sample ETNvirenome_6_85_FD_69236 | JGI IMG/M metagenome (GOLD analysis project Ga0080013, IMG submission 69236) | Marine viral communities from the Pacific Ocean - ETNP_6_85 (SPADES assembly) (version 2) | ecosystem: Environmental > Aquatic > Marine > Oceanic | place: Pacific Ocean | collected 2013-06-19
ATCTAATTTTGGGTCTTCCTTTAACGCTTTAATATAAACGGAAACTAATCCATAGGAGAATAAAATGTCGAACGGTTTTAATTATGAATCACCATTAAATGCTTTTTTAAGCAGAGGCTTACCACAAATGGTTAGCGATATAGCTAATAGGGAAGCACGTAAGAAAGCAGTAGATAAAGAGCTTGAATGGAAAGAAGATGAAGCTGAAAAGTCTAGGATTTTTAGCGCAGAGCAGTCTAGATTAAGTAGAGAATCTAATGAAAAATGGAGAGAAGAGAGTAGACAAGATCAGTTACGACGCGATCTTGATAATACTGAAAGGCAAAATAGAAGAGAAAGAATAAATAGAACTGTTCGTGACGAGCAAAACGATAAAGAGATGATAATATCTTTAAGTGATTCCAGTTTGCCGACTATTCAAAATTGGGCAAAGACAAATGTAATGAGAACCGATATTGGCGAATCTAGGTTAAGTGCTTTGTTAGGCAGAAAAGAGAAAAATGCTGAATATATGACCGATGTTGCGTTGAATGTCCCATTTAGCGGTGCATATAAAAACGCATTAGCCCAAGCAGCAAAACTTGGAAATATTGAAAGATTTAATACGGTACTCGATAGGGCAGTATCATCTTTCGCCTCTACAGGTGGAATGGATAAATCTCAATTTGAAGAATGGAAGGGTTGGCTTGAAGCAAGAAATTCATTAATGCTTCAAAATATTTTGAACACAGGTATCGATAAAACTTCTAAGAAGATGAGGGAGAATTTTGAAACTCAAATAGTTGAAATTCAAACAAAAATGGATACGATTAGAGGTGTAACTACAAAACAACCTGATCCAAATAATAAACTAGAAACACAAAAGATGGCTTATAATATCTTATCTAAAAAATTTGATATTCCAGCTGAAGAGTTTAAAATTGGAGGAAAAGGAGAGGTGATAATAAAAGCCTTCAATAAGATAGCGAATGATGGACTGACTAGAAAAGAGATATTGAAACTAGCTAATGATTTTAACTTTGGCGAAGAAGAACAAACATGGAAAGAAATCCTCAGGGAAATGGGATTTAAGATAGATGAAGATAAAAAGGGAAGTAAAGCAAAAATTCCTCGATATAAACAAGAGTACAAAAGTTTGATAAATAAATCAAGGACTAAGGATAATATAAAAAAATTAGATCAACTTGAGAAACGATATCCTGACTTAATTGAATTGAATTTAAGATAATTATATGGCACAATTTTTTGATAATGTATTAAATGCAGGTGAAGATTCTCCGCAAGGAGGGTTTTTTGACAATGTACTTAGCCCATCTGAAAGAGTGAAAACCGACGAAGCAGACTCTTTCATTGACAGGTGGTTACCAGATATGGTAAAGCATGCTTATAATGAATCAATGACTGGTCTTATTCATCAGGTTGCAGCTGGCGAACAGGTATTTGACCTTGAAGATTATGACCCAAGTGTTCTTGAGGACTTTGGCGCTGGTATAATATCATTTTTTATGCCTGCTGATATTCTAACCTTTATTGGAACTGGTGGAATAGGAAGTATTGCTGCTAAAAAAGCTGGAACACTTGCTTTGAACCAGATGGTTAAGTCTGGCGTTAAGGAGAAATTCGCTAAGAAAACAATTGCCAAAGGAATGAGATCTTTGCAGGCTCAAGCCATTACAAAGGCTGGAGGTGGAGCAGCTGCTCTTGGTACTTATGGTGGTTTGAATAATGCCCTTAGACAAGAGATTGAATTTGGGGAAGTTGACCTAGCTGAAGCTGGTAAAGAAGCAGCTAAAATGGCAACCGTTGGGGCAGTTACTGGAGGTGTAGCTGGAAGAGCAGCATTTAAAGGTCTTAGCCCAGCTCAAAAACTTGTTCAAGAAATAGGAGCTTTTGGTACAGCTGAACCTGTTGTAGATATGAGAATGCCTACACCAATGGATTATGTTCATGCTGGTTCTACAATACTTGGCATAAAAGGAGCCCACAAAGTTGGAACAACTGGATATAGATCTGTAAAAGAAAGACTAGGTAAAAGAAAAACTCCAATTGCAACTACTTGGAGGGAATCATTTGCCGCTCCTTCTAAACCTAAAAAAGCATCTGAAGAGTTTTTAGGGGACGTAGCTAGGGAAACGCAAAAGTTAAGACGTAAAGAAGCCGCCAAAGATGAGGTGTGGAAATCAAAAAGAAAAGGATTCCAAAATACCAAGATAGTTGGCGAGAGAACAAAGAAGGGAACTGGTCTTGACTTATTTCAATTAAAAGATACTGAAAGCGGACAAACATTAGAGCTTTCTAAAAATAGATTTTATAAAGAATTTGATTTATATGATAAGCCTTTAACTCAAAAGGGTATTGTTAAAACTAGAATTAGTGAGATAGTAAGATTAGGAAAGTCATTAACCTCTAAAAAATATGGCTTTTCAAAAGACTTTTTAAAGGAGACGAAAGAAAATTTATTTGGCAATAAAGATTTAAGTGGTAAGGACATGAGTCCACGACAATTGTTTGAGTACCGTGATAAACTTAGAAAAGAAAAAGAGTTAGTAAATATAAAAAATGAATTAAAACCTAATCTATATGAGTTTGAGCCAGGTAAAACTTTACTACAAAGGATACTCCCAGAAAAATGGATCAATCCCTTTATAGCCGCAGAAAGCAGGCTTCATAGAAGTGAAGCTAAAAATCTTGGAGCGATGCTTCCGGTTGCTGATGCAAGGAGGGCTGAGATAGTTGGAACGTTTGTAGAAAAAGGAGTGAACCAAAGTGGATTAAGAACGTACAAAGACCCTGTAGCCGTGTCATATGCCTTAGAGGGGGCAAAGGGAGCCGAGGCTTACTTAAAGCTTACTGGTAATAAGATACCAATGGAAGCTAAAAAAATAGCAACAAAGGTAAGAAAAGAGCTTGATAAAGCAATAAAATTAGCAGAAAAATCTGGAATAGATGTAGCTGGATATCTTGATAATTATTATCCAAGAATGATGAAGCAGGAGATACAGAGCGTCATATGGGACGATACTCTTTCGTATATGGAAAAGAATAAAAAGCTTTTTGAAAAAGATATATATAAAAGAAAAGACTTAAGAATTTTAAATAAGATGATAGAGAGATCGTATAATGCAGGGGAGTTCAATAAGCTCACAAGTAATGCTATTAAAAAACTTGTTAATGAAAGTAAGCTTAGTTATAAAGAAGCATTAGAATATCTTAAATCAGAATCTGGAAGCGAAATGTTTTCTCCATTTGGAAACATAGAAAAGAAAAGGAAATATGATTTACCAAGCGACTTCTACGAAAGAAACGCAAAAGAAGTATTGGTAAGATATTTCAATAAGTTATCTAAAAGAGTTGGACACGCAGAAGTTTTTGGCGTAAAAGGACAAAAAGCAAAAGCTCTATTGAATAGGTTAAAAACGAGCCCAGAAGAGCATAGGGTTATGCAAGAGATTTATAATAACTTTACTGGTCTTTCAAGTGTCGATCCTGCTTCTCAATTGTCACCAACAGCTAGAAAGTTAACTGATGCTTTTATGTCTTTTGAATATGGAACTAAAATCGGTCTTGGGTTTGCAACCATTCCTAATATTACGCAGTCATTAATATCTTCAATAACTGAAGCTGGTTATTATAGATTTGCTAAAGCATCAATAAGGCTTCTTAATCCTAAAGTTAGGGAAAGAATTAGAAAGTCTGGAGCCACATGGCACAATGTTATGGATATGATGCTTGGAACTGACTTTGGTGCCAACCCTAGAAACTGGCAAACCTCTCTTAAGAAATTAGTTACGGAAAAAGGTATAAATAATAGGTTAGCAAATGTAGCTAATGTTCTCACCTCTGTAACCCAGTTTAAAAATATTAACTACCTTAATCAATTATTGTCAGCTTCCACAGCTGAGGTTTATGTAAAAGATTTACATAAGATAGTAAAAAAAGCCTCTAAGGATGTAAGAACTGGAAAAGATAGAAAGTCTTTTAAGGCAAAGAGATATGCTTGGGCAACTAGAAATTTAGTAAGGCTTGGAATAGAGAAAAAACATTATAGTAAGACTAAGCTTTCAGAAAGAAATTATGAAAATGCTATGTATAGATTTGCTAAAGAGAGTCAGCTTCAAAAGGATATTTTAAAAGACCCTCTTATATTTAACAACCCAAAATACAGACCACTGTTCATCTTCAAGCGATTTGCTTTTAGGCAGGCTAAATATCAGAAAGACCTTCATAAAAGAGAGGTGTTTGGTCATGGAAATGTTCTTGTTCCATTGAGATTAGCTGCTGGCGGGTTACTTGGAGTAAATCTTGTAAAGGGCGGAATAGATAATCTTAAAAAATTCCTTAGCGGAGAAGATGTTGTTAGAGATGATCCGGAGGGATATTTCGAAACTTTAGTTGATGCTCTTGCGAATGTTGGGGCAATGGGATTCTTTTCAGATATACTTGATGCTGAAGATAAGTTAAGTGCAATTACTTGGGCTCTTAATCCAGTTCTTACTTCCGATATAGGGAAATTTGTAGATGCCTTGCATCAGCTTGCTAAAAATGTAGACACATTTGGTATGGAAACGTGGATAGGATATCAAAGAAGTATAAAGGGTTTTTCCAGAATGCTTGGATCTGGAGTCAAAGAGGCTGCTAAAAGAGTTGAGCCGCGAGGTCAAAAGAAGCATAGAATTTCTCAAGAAAAAGGAAAGATACGAACCAAGGCAATTGAGTATATATTAGCTGGTCAATCTGGAAGAGCGTATAAACTTATTAATGAATGGAATTCATCTGGAAGAGGAAACTATATAACTCCAGATGATATTAACTTTTCAGAATTAATGCAATATTTAGTAAGAAAACAAAAAAAGAAAGCTAACCCATAATGCCTAATAGAGCCGCAAAAGAGCGTAAGCGACGCAGACGTAAGCTTGCTATAGAGAATAAAAGAATTAAAAGAGAATTAAAGAAAGCTAAAAAGGAAAATTAAAATGGCTGGAACAAAAACAATAGATGAATTAATAAACCAATCTCAAGAACCTATGGATACGAGCAAATCCATAGACGATATAATAAGTGCTTCAGATCTAGCGCAATTTCTTTCCGCTGCTATGGCTGACAAAACAAATGTTGACACACAATCATTGCCAATAGAGACTTTGTTGCCAGGTAGAACTCCTGCGTCAAATATGTTTGATTTCTTATATCCAAGGACAGATGAGCAAGATGCAAAAAGATTACAAATGATACTGAGGGAATTATCTGCTGAAAAGCCTATGAAGGGATAGGTGTCTTTAGCTAAAAAAGTTTTTTATCTTCTCTTCGTTGTCTCTTCATAAGGAGGCGGGTTTTCTTCTTTTCCCGCCTCTTTCTTTCTGATTCCTTTTCATAGTGCCGTCGTTCTTTTAATTCTTCCATCACCCCGCTATCATTAAACACCCTTTTAAAGCGTGAAATTAGCTTTTGTATGCTTTCATTTTTCTTTCTTGTTACACCTATCGGCTTGGCTTGTAAAGTTTCTAATTTCACCCTAATTCCTCCATTTCAAGTTGCTTCTTCTCTATTTCGTGGCTTGTTGCTGATTGTAAATCATCAAATAGTTTACAACTGTCACCAGAATAACCCACTTCTACTGATCCAGTAGTGCCATATCTATTCTTAGATACCACTAATTGAAGTTCGTTCTCAGTCCATATGCGACCATTAGAATCTTCTTCGCCATATCTTGATATATAAGGGTAGTGTGTGAATGCTACTATTTCAGCATCTTGTTCTAGATTTCCAGATTCAGCAAGGTCTGATAACCTTGGTACTGCGTCAACACGATATTCAATATTCCTATTTAACTGTGATACAAGCATAATACACATATCTTCTGCTTTCGCAAGCCACTTATATTGCTTTGTTGTCTCACCAATCTTATGTCTTAAGTCTCGCCTATCATTAGGTGCGTACTCAATCAATCCTATGTGGTCATCTATCACAACATCAGGTTTCACGTTCTTTATTTCGTGAAAAGTATCTGACAATGTTCTTATGTCATCAAACATAAATAGCTTATCTGTGTAGTTTTTGTGTATAAAATCCATCGCTTCGTGTACTTTTGTTTTGCTTGCAGGTATACCGTGTCTTAAATTTCTGTATGAAATAGTATCACCCTCCATAGCAATAAACTTCTTCATCATCTCGGTATTAGGCATCTCACGATTGAACATAGCTACTCTATGTCCACCGAGAACTAGGTTCCTCGCTATGTTTGCAGCTACCGTAGTCTTTCCATTAGCTGGTCTTCCAGCTATAATAGTTATCTCACCTCTTGTCATACCAGATATAACTGTATCAAATTTTGGGATACCAGTTTTTATATTAGTCCTTCTATTGAATATAGATTGACGAGTTTCCTCTAGTAAATCTTCCATATTAAATTCTTTAGAAGGTTGTAGCTTTATAAGATTACCAATAAGAGTGTGTGAATCATTAAGCAGATCACTTATGTCATTTGAGTTATCTTCCGTTAGTCCACTTAATTTCTTAGAGTAATCTCCAAGTTCTCGCCTAAGCCAATAGCCGTGTAGCATCTTAGCATAGTATTCTGCTTTTGATGGAATAGCCTCGCCTGTTCCTATTTCAGTTATTTCATAGGCAACATTTTTCTTAATGCTTTTTTTCTGTGGATAATTATGAGCAACAGTTACCATATCTATATGTTCTCCACGTTCATTGAGAGATAAGATTGTCTCCCATATTTGTTTGTGGAAATCATAATAGAAGACACCAGGTTCCTCTATCCATTTCTGTGCTAGGTCTAGATTATTTGGAGCAACCATTAAGGCTCCAAGTAGAGCCTTTTCTGTTGATTCGCTATACAATCAATGTACCCTGTCTTTCTGATTTGTCTACTCTCGTTAGTGATATTTCATAGTAGACTTCATCTATTTCTGATCCTATATATTTTCTATTACTATTAACCGCCGCCTCAGCTGTAGTTCCTGAACCCATAAAGGGGTCGTAAACAACATCACCTTCATCTGAGCTTTTACTTATAAGATAGGAAATTAGCTCCACTGGTTTTTGTGTTGGGTGTAACTTGTTTCCTGTCCTTGCGAATGTAAATATATTAGGGTCTCTTCCTCCGTTTAACAACCTTCTTCCTTTGGTTGCAAACAATATCATTTCATATTTAGGGGCATAATCGCCCTTTAAATCGCCCATACTTGTATTGTTCTTTTCCCATATCAATATATTCTTAATCGTAAAGTATTGTTCAAGCGATTGCTTAAACATATCTACGTTATGAAAAGAGCAAAACATATATACGTGTGAATTTCTTTTAAGAACTCTGTGAGCCTCTTCGCTCCAATCCTCTAACCAATCTAAGTTATCATCCCAATGTATACTTTCATATCTTTTAGCTCTATGATTACTTCTAAAATTCATACCATACGGAGGATCTGTTATCATTAAATCGATAGACTGACTGCCCATACGACTCATAGTTTTCATACAATTCTCATTGTATATTTTATTTGTCAACTTTTGGTGGGATTCTGTCAAGTGATTTCCTTTCGTATTCTTGCTTTAAACCATACGCTGAATTTTCATTCTTTATCATACCAATGAGATATCTTAAGCCAAATCCTCTGTCATATAGCTTTTCCTGGAGGTACTGTCTGCACATTTTTCTAACAATAATATCTTGTACCTCACTTGTCTCTGAAAAGAGCGAAAATATATCTAAATCATCAAGTGGAATATTCTCGCTTATAGACTTAGTAGCTTCATCAATTAACTTAAGAGTAATCTTGTCTCTAGTAAGCCTCTTCTTTTCTATTCTTTTGGTATAATCTTCTTTCTTTATTCTATGTCCGCAGGTAGGACACTTTCGCACTCTAGGCACGTTCTATTCTCCATTGGTATGTTTTTAAATGTTCTAACATCATAGTATTCTGCTTCATAATAACTCCTACCTATAGACCAGGGTCTTAAACAGAAATCACATCTGTACAGACTGTTTTTCCTTTTAGATTTTTCGATACTCTGTTCACCGCTTATAATACTGTCGAAATCAAACCATTCCTCATCGAAGTACATAATAAGCGTCTCTGTTTCTGCGTATTGTTTTCTAAGATAATCGCGAGAACCTGTAACTGTATTTGCAGCGTTCCCTCTAGTTCTCCTTTGAGCCTTTGGTATTATTTCAGCGCTCGGAGAGATTTCACCATTTCTAACCATTGTTCTAAAGGCTGGATCACGAAAACCTCCCCTGCGTCCTCTTTTACGACCTGTGCGTCCACTTCCTTGCTTGGTTTTAACCATTTTGCAACTCTCTTTCTAGTTTTGCATTGTAGTTTATATTCTTCTATTTTAATATCAACCTCTTGATGTTCACCCATAGACCTACCATCCGAACCCCAGGCTCTTTGTGAATTGAGTCCGTGTCGTTTAGCTATTTCTACGCATAACCTCTCAAACCGGTTGCCTTTTGCTTTACTTTTGCTTGGCATAGTAAAACCTCCTTGTTTTTCTTCTAAGAGTTTTTTCACATCGAGTGCATATATCATCAGCTTCTTCGCCTCTATAGCTGTAGATATAAAACTCTTTATGCCCGCAAAGCATTACTTGTTTATTGAGCTTTTTTACCGCCATTCTGTATACCAGTAAAGACCTGCTATTGTAAGTATAGCTCCGATCAATAATCCTAATAAGAATTCAGTCATTACAAGCTCCTTTCTTTTTTTTAGTCAGTTAATGCCTCCATATATTCTTCTTCTAACCATTTCTTACCCATATTATCAAGACCGTCATATCTTGGATAACAAGGTATGCATAGAATATAATTTTGAGCGGAAGATAGTATCATTGTGTACTTATCTTTTTTCTCTCCACATAAGGCACATCGCTTACTGTTCTTTTTCATTCCATTTGCGTTCAATCTCTTTACCTCTTTTTTCTATATATTTAATTAACTTCTTTTCATCGCCATTCATTTGTATGTAGTTCTCTACAAGGATACCTAGTCTTTCCAGGTATCCTCTGTAGTATTCTACTATTGAGGTAAGTAACTTTACTTCCTCTATTAATTCTCTGTAAGTTTTCTTCTTCTTCTTCTTTATAGCCATTTTATTCTCCATACAAAGGCTGGGGATAGCATATGCCAACACCATTCCCCAGCCAACCAGACAGAGAGGATAAGTTTTGCCAAACCTTCAATTATAACTTTATCAATTGCCAACTCCACGTACCAAAAAAGCCTTTCATATTTTAGAGTTGTCAAAAGAATTATTATTATCCTCTTTGTACTTTAAATATCTTTTTCTTAATCTGTATTTAACCTTCTTATCTTCACGCTCACTTAATTCATATATGGGTTTTTTTGGTGCTACCTCCCTATGTGAGTCACACATAGAATCTATACCTCTTTCCCATCCCATTAACTTTACCATAGAATCCTCGATCTTAATCCAGTCTTTTATCTTCATCTAAAACTCTTACCTCAAAGCCAAGGCTTGTCGCCTTGACGCAGACCCAGGCACAAAAATCTTCCACATCTTTCTCTGTCATATCGTGACCCCTTTCTATTCGTAATCTTTTGAGCATAGATTCGGTCTCTTGTATATCTTTAAATTTTAAATCACTCATTATTTCCTCTTGTAATGATAGAGGGCTCGGCGTATAGGCACGATACGTAATGTCAAAACGTATCACTTTATCTGCGCTTATACATTTTGCTGCCCAGCCAAGCCCTCATATATTATGACGATTTAGAAGGGTAATTCCTCTTCTTTTTTCTCGCCATCTTCCCAAGCAAATATCATAGAGGCTTTAGGTGTTACCCTTTCCTCTCCTTCGCTATCGAGCCAAGTTTCGTGATACAGCTTTGCTATCACTGGTGTCCCAGCTATATCACTTTCGTCTAATTCTGGCAGATAAAACTTGCCATCGACTTCTTCCATATTCAAGCCAAAGCTATTTACAAGTTCCATATACGACCTATTAGAACCCATATTTTCGCTTAAATTTGGATATTCGCTTTTACTAGGTTTCTTAAATCTAAAGAAACCCTTTGAACGGAAATCTCTTCCGACAAAGGTAGAACCACTTATCGATTCTCCTTTATCATTTTGATATTCCATTGCACTGTTCTCGTCAGCTACCGTGAACGTTACTTCATAAATATCTGAAAGAAACTTGCTTTTAACAACAACGTTCCTCTTTATACTTAATGATTTAACGTGAGCTTTATAGTCACCCTCCGGCATCGGCCCTGAGAAGTCTTGCTTCGGGTCATACCAAGAGTCTTGACTATCGGTACTGTCAAGTATCGTTCCGACATCAGCCATCTTTTTTCTCCTGTTCTTCACTAATTAGTTGATCTATTCTGTTAATGACTCTTTCCAAGTCGGGTTTAACTACCTCACCATCGAATACACTCTTCATTATTTTATCTTTCCATTCTTCAGAAAGACCTTCCATCTTCTCCTCCAGCTTTTCTATATCTTCATCC
>Ga0080013_1006423_pt1 | contig 10484 bp, 17 predicted proteins | sample ETNvirenome_6_85_FD_69236 | JGI IMG/M metagenome (GOLD analysis project Ga0080013, IMG submission 69236) | Marine viral communities from the Pacific Ocean - ETNP_6_85 (SPADES assembly) (version 2) | ecosystem: Environmental > Aquatic > Marine > Oceanic | place: Pacific Ocean | collected 2013-06-19
AAACAGTGGGTGATGTTTGCCAGATACGCCGGTTCCCGTTTCATGATTGACGGGGGTGAGGTTCGCGTCCTTAACGACGACGAAATCTTGGCAACTATTCTTGATCCAGAAGATATTATCCAACAGTAGAGGGCATTATGTCAGAAGAAGAAGAAAAGGTCTCCACGGAGACAGAGGTTGAAACAGAAGCTTCGACAGAGGTCGAGGTAGAAGCCGTAGAAACACCCGAGGACGCCAGCGTAGAGATTTCTGAGGCATCCGACTCAGAAGATACTGATCAGTTTAAGAAAGCTGAAACAGCTACTCAGAAGCGCATAGGCCGCTTAACAAAGAAAATGCGAGAGGCGGAAAGGCGAGAGCAAGAGGCGATCCGATACGCCAAGGCTATACAACAGGAAACGGACATCCTGAAGAAACGTGTAGCCGACTTAGATAATAGTTATGTTTCTGAGTACACCAACCGGGTTAGCTCTGAGATACAGCAGGCCGAGGCGGCGCTGTCACGGGCAATTGACTTGGGAGACTCTCAAGCCACGGTTGAGGCGCAACGGAAGCTAACGGCTCTGGCTATCCAAGCGGACAGGGCCGAGCAAGCCAAGGCGCAGCAAGAAAGATACACCGCCCAAGCCACGGAAACGGCTCAAGTCCCCGCCCAAGCCACACCGCAACAACAAGCGGAGCCTCGTAGGCCGGACCCCAAGGCCGAGCAGTGGGCTCTCCGAAACTCTTGGTTCGGTGAGGATGAGGCAATGACCTATGCAGCTTTTGGGATACACAAGAAACTCGTGGAGGATGAGGGATTTGACCCGAAAAGCGATGAGTATTACAATGAATTAGATCGCAGAATTGAGGATAAGTTCCAAACAAACGCGAATACGAGCAGCAAACGGCCCGCTCAGACGGTTGCTGGCGCAAACAGAACATCTGGGCGCTCTGGTTCAAGAAAGGTTCGACTCACCACGAACCAAGTCACTATGGCGAAAAAACTTGGTGTGCCGCTAGAAGAATACGCGAAATACGTGAAGGAGTAAGAGAGATGAGTGAACAAAAAGGAAAGCCTAGTGCTAAACGGCCTGGATTCCCTCTGAATCGGGCTCCTCGCGCAAATGAGACAAGGGAGAAGAAGGCGCAGCGTAAGCCTTGGGCTCCTCCATCTATGCTTGATGCACCACCTCCGCCTGATGGCTATAAGCATCGCTGGATTCGTGTGGAAACACGCGGGTTTGACGATACTAAGAACATCAGTGCCAAGATGAGGGAAGGATGGGAACTGGTTCGCAAGGACGAGTATCCTGATTTTGAACTTCCAGTAGTCGATAATGGCAAATACGAAGGGGTTTTCGGGGTAGGTGGACTACTACTCGCTCGCATTCCGGAAGAAACCGTTGCAGAGAGAAAGGCTTACTTTGACCAAAGAAGCCAGGATCAAATGGACGCGGTGGATTCGGATATGATGAGGGAAAACGCACATTCAACAATGACGATTACTAAACCTGATCGTCAATCTCGTGTAACCTTCGGCGGTCCTAGAAAGTAGGACTGCCCCTTTAGGAGTAATATACCATGGCAAATCAAAGCACTGCCTACGGTCTTCGTCCTATCGGGCTTGTTGGTAGCGGTGCCAACTCAACTGGTGTTACCCAGTATGAGATCGCCTCTAACAACACCAACGCTATCTATCAATACGGCCTCTGTGTTCCTTTAGCAGCGGGCGTAATTGACTATGCAGGTGCCACTGATGGCGGCACTACGCAAGCTTTGGGTGTCCTGATGGGAGTCGAATACCAAGACTCTGTGCAGAAAAAACCGGTCTTTATTAATTATTGGCCCGGTTCTGGTTCTGTTAGTGTTGACACAAACTACCCGGTAAAAGCTTTTGTTGCAGATAGCCCAGATCAACTTTTCAAGGTTGCTTCTGATGCGTCTTTGACAGATCGCGCTACCGCTCTGACGGGCGTTTTTGCAAACGCTTCGCTCGGAACGTCGGCTCGTACTGGCAGCAGCGATACCGGTGCTTCTAACAGCGCGTTAGGTGTTTCTACCATTGCTACGACAGCAACACTTCCGCTACGCATTGTCGGCATCCTTGATGATGCGGCTAATGAGGACTACGCGGCAGCGGGTATTCCTTTGCTTGTTAGAATCAACGCTCATTTCAACTCAGGAACTCGCAGGTTTGATTCTCAAACCACTGCGGATTCCACTGGCATTTAAGGAGGAGTGAACAATGGCTATTTCTCGCTCCCAATTAGCGAAAGAGCTTGAACCCGGTCTTAATGCCTTGTTCGGGCTTGAATACTCTCGTTATGAGAATGAGCATTCAGAAGTTTTTGAAGAAGAATCTTCTGACCGTGCGTTTGAAGAAGACGTAATGCTGGCTGGTTTTGGAACGGCTCCCGTCAAGAATGAAGGTACTTCCATCAGTTTTGACGATGCTCAAGAAACCTACACAGCACGCTACACGCACGAAACAGTTGCTTTGGCGTTCTCCATCACGGAGGAAGCGGTAGAAGATAACCTCTACGACCGTTTGGCTTCTCGCTACACCAAGGCCCTGGCTCGGTCCATGGCTCAGACTAAGCAGATCAAGGCTGCTGCGGTACTGAACAATGCGTTCAGCACGGGCTCCCCTATTGGTGACGGTGCGGCTCTTTGCTCTGCCGCTCACCCAAGCTTGTCTGGCAACCAAAGCAACGTTCTTGCAACAGCGGCTGACCTTAACGAAACGTCGCTTGAGCAGATGTTGATCGACATCGCTGGTTTCACCGATGAGCGTGGTCTTAAAGTGGCTGTTCGCGGACTGAAGTTGGTTATCCCCAAAGAACTGCAATTCATTGCAGAGCGGGTGATTAACTCTAACCTGCGTTCGGGTACAGCGGACAATGACATCAACGCCACGAAGTCAATGGGTATGCTGCCGGAAGGTGCGGTGGTTAACCACTTCTTGACAGATACGGATGCGTATTTTGTTAAGACGGATGCCCCTAATGGCTTCAAGTTCTTTAATCGTTCTCCGATTAAGACTTCCATGGAAGGCGACTTTGACACAGGCAACATGCGCTTCAAGGCGCGTGAACGCTACAGCTTCGGTGTTTCTGACTGGCGCTCTGTCATCGGCACCCCTGGAGCCGCTTAATTACTGTTGTCTAACCAGCAGTGACCGGAAGGGGGACGAGAAATCGTCCCCCTTTCTTTTACCCTTATTGTTAGGGACGCCTGTTTATAATAAGATGGCGGTGCCCTGACAGGCCCCCTGGCCTGACACTAACCCAGACAGGAGATTAAAATGGGTACAACTACGTTTTCCGGTCCGGTTCGTTCTGAACGCGGATTTACAGCAGTCGGCTCTAACGCTGTTGCAGAAATTACTGCCGAAACCACTCTGACATACGCCGATTATGTCGGGCGTATCATTGAAGTAAATGATGCAGATGGTGCGGTTACGCTTCCAGCAATTACTTCTGACACCATTGGTGCTGAGTACAGTTTCTTCATTGGAACCGATTCGACTGACCTCGATATTAAGACAGACGGAACAGATAAGTTCTCAGGAACTTTGTCTGTGGCTGGAACGACTACAAAAGCCTTTGCTTCTGACGTTTCTTCCAATGATGTCATCTCTATGAACGGTACAACAACTGGTGGGGACAAAGGCTCGAATCTTAAAATCGTTGCCATTGGTCTCACTGAGTATCTTGTTAGCGGAACTTTAGTGGGTTCCGGAACTGTAGCTACCCCCTTCGCTGACTCGTAGGATAGGAAAAGTTAATGGCTAACTCAGACGTAAAATCCAAGCGTCTGACGGGAACAGGAGCGGCCTCCATAGGTCGCTCCCGACTCCGTCAGGTTCAGGTCTTGGTGGCGGCGGGAGCAGGGCGACTTACCTTTACCGACGGTAACGGAGGTTCCACTCTCCTAGACTTAGATTTTGTGGCCTCAGAAACTCACTCAGTAAACATTCCTGATGAGGGGATTTTGTTCACAGACGATGTCTATGTTTCGGCGGCTACTAATATAACGGCATTGACCCTATTCCATAGTTAAGGAAAGTGGCGAATGGCTACTACAAAAAACGTGAAAAGGACTCCATCGGGAAAGGTGAAGTACCGAGGGGAGACCTTTTCAGGGTACAACAAGCCAAAACGCACGCCCGGAAAATCTAAGAAGAGCGCGGTTCTTGCTAAAAAGGGAAACGAAGTAAAGCTGGTCCGGTTTGGCGACCCAAATATGACGATTAAGAAAACGCAGCCAAGCCGTCGTAAAAGCTTTCGCGCTAGGCACAGTTGCGATACCGCTAAAGATAAGTTTTCGGCGCGGTATTGGTCATGTAAGGCGTGGTAATATGGGAAGAGTTAAAACTTTTACCGAAAAGAGTCCTTGTGGCGTAGCTTATATGCGTAAGGGCGGTAAGGTGCCTTCAAAATCACGCGGGAGTAAAATATGCCCTGCCGGGAAAGCATGGGCGGAACGCACTTTTGATACTTACCCCAGTGCTTACGCCAACCTAGCGGCCTCAAAGTATTGTAAAGACCCTAACTATGCCAAAGCTTCAAAGAAGAAACGGAAGTAGTCATGGGTAAACTTAAAAAATGGGTGGATCAGGACTGGGTTCGGATAAGCACTTCCGGCAACATAGCGGGGAAGTGCGGCACCTCTAAGAACAAAAAGAAACCGGACCGTTGTTTGCCAAAGTCTAAGGCAAAAAGCCTGACTAAAGCGCAACGTGCTGCGACTGCTCGCAAAAAGAAAAAAGCAGGCGCAAAAGGCCGTAAGGTTGTTGCTAACACCCGTGCCGCTAAGGTCCGGTCATGAGACTAGAGTTTTTCGGAGACCCCTCAGAGAAGGCAGTTGTTTCTGAGATTTTTAGCTGGACCGAAAAAGTTCTCAGCAAAGAAAATAGTTTTTTCAACGGCCTCCCTCCGTGCCCTTATGCAGAGAAGGCGGTCAAAGATAACAGGGTTGCGATTCTATTTAAGTACGAAGAAAGCTATCAACCCGTTTACAGCACCATATCGCGGTACGATGATGCTTTTGACGTTGTTATTATTGTGGATATGGACAACAAGAAGGCCCCTGAAGATTTTCACGAATACTTAGACCAAATGAACACTGCCATATCCGACGGTGTTTTCATCGACAGAGATGTCTGGGTCATGGGTTTTCACCCTCTCGATGAGGCCAGCGAATTCACGGAAAAGGTTGATTTTGAGCCAATGACCGACACAGAGTACGCTTTGATCTTCGTACAACGTCTATCAAAATTGCAAGAATCAGCGTATAAACTAAAGAGTTCGGGTTACTATGATTGCTACGGCGGAAAATATGACGCCGAAGGCGTTTATGAACGACGAGAAGCTTTGTATAGGAGATTGAAAAATGGCCATGTCGCCTAGAAAAATGGAAGCCGGAGGGGAAAAACTCCCTAAATCACGGGTTAAAGGCGTGAACGGTGGCAAAAAACCCAAGAAAATGCGCGGCGGCGGTATGGTTAAAAAGATGCGCGGCGGCGGAATGGTCAAGAAATAGACCGACATTTTAGGGCGATGATATGGCAACCTCCGGAAGCACGAACTTTGAGCTAGACGTAGCGGATTATGTCGAGGAAGCGTTTGAACGCTGCGGCTTTGACGTTCGCACGGGCTACGACATGAAGACGGCGAAGAGGTCCCTAAACCTGCTCCTTGCAGACTGGGCCAACCGTGGCTTGAATCAATGGACGATAAAACAACGCTCGGTCACAATGGTGGCGGATGACGGTGAATACGACCTAGGGACGGATGTCATAGACGTTTTGTCCGTTGTTGTTCGGAGAGACGGCACGGACTACGCCCTAGATCGCCTTAGCCGTGCCGAATATATTGACATCCCTACCAAGTCTTCGACAGGCCGTGTAAACCAATTTTTCTTAGACCGGCAGCTAACCCCTGTTCTGAAACTTTGGCCGGTATCGGATAACAGCACGGATGTCGTCTATTACGACGCCTTAACTCGTATGGACGATGCGGACACCTTTACGAACACGCTAGACCTTCCCTTTAGATTCTATCCATGCCTAGCGGCGGGTTTGGCGTACTATCTAGCATTGAAGAGGGCTCCTGAAAGAGTTCAGTTGCTCAAAGCAGTGTACGAAGAAGAGTTTGAAAGAGCCGCGTCTGAGGACAGAGACCGGGCTTCCTTCAATATTGTTCCTAAGTACGAATACTATAGGGCGGGCTGATGGCTAAGTTCGCTTCTGGCAAAAACTCCTGGGCTATCTCCGACCGCTCCGGTCAGCGTTACCCCTATAGCGTCATGCGTAAGGAGTGGAACGGCTTGCTTGTGGGACCGGACGAGTACGAGCCTAAACACCCTCAGTTAGGGCCGTTCCGACCTGTGTCGGACCCCCAGGCTTTGCAGAATGCGCGACCGGATATTGTAGAGGCGATGGACGTATATGTGGGTTTACCGACAGTGGAGGCTCCAAACCTTAGACCAGCCACGGGTTTCGGTCAGGTAGGCCAAGTAACGGTGACGATATGAGCTTTACATACGACGGACTGAAGCAAGCTATTCAGGATTACACGGAAAACGATGAAACGTCGTTTGTGACCAACCTCCCCGTGTTTATTCAGCAAACCGAAGAGCGTATCTTAAAGAATGTTCAGCTTAGTTTGTTCCGAAAGAATGCTTCTGGAACCATGACAAGTGGTAACAAGTATTTAACCTGTCCAAGCGACTTCCTTGCCCCGTTGTCTCTGTCTTTTGTGGATTCGGACAGCGATAACCAATTCTTGGAGTTTAAGGACCCGGATTTTATCCAGACATTTAACCCGGATAGTACAGTTACAGGTAATCCCCGGTATTACGCGGTTTATGACATTGATAATTTTATCATAGGCCCTACCCCAAACGGTTCTTACACGGTTGAACTAAATTATTTTTACAGACCCACAAGCCTCACAGCAGGTTCTGGTAGCGGCACCACTTGGTTAAGCGAAAACGCTACACTTGCTATGTTATATGGAAGCCTTGTTGAGGCATACGTCTACATGAAGGGGGAACCTGACATGATGGCTTCATATGACAAAAGATTTATAGAGGCTATGACGGGTCTCAAGGCCTTTGGTGAGGCCAAAGAAGTCACAGACCAGTACCGCACTGGCATGGTTATTAGGCCGAAACAATGAGAACGGAAGCCCTGCAATTACCCCAAGAGTTCTGTGTTGACGTTAAGACAACGCAAAACAGGGGATTTACACCTGAAGAGGTGGCGGAGAGGTGTGCAGATAGAATAATCTCAATATCGGACACAGCGCCTCTTGCTATCTCAGAGCAAGCAAAAGCTTTTAAGATGCAAATGGAAAAGATCTTGGCTTTCTACATGAGGGAAGCCATAAGAAGCGACCGGACAACTATTTTTAATGCGATAAAGGATGCAGGTCACCCCGACTTAGCTGAAATGATCAGGAGGATATAACATGGCGTTTTCAGGAAACTACATGTGTACCTCGTTCAAGAAGGAACTCTTGTTCGGGGCGCACGATTTTGACAGCAGCACCGGCGACACTTTTAAGATGGCGTTGTACACTTCGTCAGCGACCTTAAATGCGTCTACAACTGCTTACTCCGCTACCGACGAAATTAGCGGTACGGGCTATACTGCGGCAGGCCAGGACCTTAATCCGGTAGACCCCACTTCTAGCGGTACGACGGCCCTTACTGACTTTGCAGATGAAACGTGGTCTTCGGCTACTCTTACTGCTAGAGGCGCTTTGGTGTACAACAGCACCCCAAATACCACGTCGATTTCCCTAACAAACCCTTCAGTGATTGTACTGGATTTTGGTAGTGACAAATCGGCAAGTTCTGGGGATTTCACGGTTGTTTTCCCAACAGCGGACGCTAGTAACGCGATCATTCGGATAGCTTAATGGCCGATATAGTCGTCGCCTTTGAGGGGTGGAACTCTTCCTCTCAGGGGTGGGGTAACGGTACCTGGGGAGGCGACGTGGCGCTTCCGGGGGCCACCGCCTCGGGGGGCAGCGTTACCGTAACGGGTCAGGCGATTGCCTCAGTAACCGGGCTGGCTGCTACGGGCGGTATTGGAAGTGTAACGGTATCTGGGGACGCCAGTGTTCCCGCTACGGGGCTTGCTGCGACCTCCGCCGTAGGTGCTGTTACGGTTACCGGTGCTGCAACCGTATCGGTCACGGGGTTGGCTGCGACAAGCGCCGTGGGATCAACAACGGTTGATACTGAAACAAAGGTATTTCCCACAGGGGTGTCTGCAACTGGAGAGACAAGCGGTGCTCAAGTTTGGAGTGAGATTGTTCCCAGTCAGAATCCAAGTTATAGTGCGATTACGCCAACACAAAGCCCCGGCTATAGTGAGATTACGCCAACACAAAGCCCTTCTTGGACGCAAATTGCTGCGTAAGGATATAGGACATGCCTAGTACATATACCACTAATTTAGGACTTGAGAAGCCCGCTACAGGGGAAAAGTCTGGAACGTGGGGAGACTCCGTCAACGTGACCTCTGACCTGATTGATCAGGCCATTGACGGAATAATTAGTATCACCCTCGGCGCTACAGGTAGCACTGGTAGCCCAAACACGCTACCCATTACAGATGGTACTGTTTCAAATGGACGTAACAAGTTCATAGAATTTGTGGATGGCGGTGATTTAGGGGGCACCGCTTACGTTCAATTAACACCTAACGACGCTGAAAAGATTGTTTTCATACGAAACAGCTTAACAGCCTCTAGGAGCATCATTGTATTTCAAGGCACTTATAGTGCCAGCAACGACTTTGAAATTACAAACGGCTCTGATGTACTTCTGAAGTTTAACGGTGCCGGGGGTTCTGCCACGGTAACTGATGTATTTGCCAATCTAGATGTTACGGCCCTAACAACGGGATCAGTTAACAAGGTTACCGTAACGGCTCCAGCTTCTTCCGCTACGTTGACCATTGCTGATGGGAAAACGCTGACTGCTAATAATTCACTAACCTTGGCGGGGACTGACGGAAAAACGCTGACAACTAACGCTTCTTTGACCTTAGCGGGTACGGATGGGAAAACGCTGACAACCAGCAACTCGCTAACGTTAGCGGGTACTGATTCTACTACCATGACATTCCCGTCATCAAGCGCCACGGTCGCCGGCCTGGGTATTGCTCAGACTTTTACTGCCAAGCAGACGTTCGCGGGTTCTACCAGCGTACTAGCGGCATCTTTCAAAAACGTTGTTGAACCGGCAACTATATCGGCCACAGCAGCTACCGGCACGATTAACTATGACGTAACGACGCAGAGCGTTTTGTATTACACCAGCAATGCTTCTGGAAACTGGACGGTGAACTTCCGCGCATCTTCTGGAACGGCTTTGAACGCTGCTATGGCTACTGGTGACGCAATGACGTTGACCTTCCTAGTCACGCAGGGGTCCAGTGCGTACTACAACAATGTAGTACAAGTCGATGGAAGTAGCGTAACACCTAAATATCAAGGCGGATCAGCGCCTACATCTGGCAACGCCAGCGGTATAGATATTTACACCTACACGGTCATAAAAACGGGTGACGCGGCGTTTACTGTTTTGGCTTCTCAAACCCAGTTTGCTTAGGACTCTTTCATGCCTACAGTCATCACTCGGGGAGCAATGTCCGCCCAAGCTTTTGGCTTGTTATCCGATTTAATTATTGAGGTAGAGTACCTTGTGGTCGCTGGCGGCGGCGGTGGAGGTGCTTTAGGTGGCGGGGGTGGCGCTGGCGGGTTCCGTACAGCCACAGGTTTCGAGGCTAGTCCAGGTACAAGCTACACCGTCACCGTGGGCGCGGGTGGTAGCGGATCGGGCAGTCAAAACACCCGAGGATCAAACGGTAACGACTCTGTTTTTGGAAGCATTACCTCAACGGCTGGTGGTGGTGCGGGTTCTTTTAACACCGCACCCAATTCAACGGGGGCTAATGGCGGTTCTGGCGGCGGCGGGGCATACACCTATGATGGCTCACCTGCCCCTCCGTTCCCTGGAGCTTCTGGGGGCTCCGGTAATACGCCAAGCACCTCCCCCGCACAAGGCTCAAACGGTGGCACCGGGAATGGTGCGTCACCTGCCTTTGGCGGTGGTGGTGGTGGCGGTGCGTCTGCTACTGGTGGAAACGGCTCTTCTTCTGCTGGAGGCAACGGCGGCAACGGCACAGCTTCTTCAATCTCTGGCAGTGCTGTGACGTATGCTGGCGGTGGCGGCGGCGGTGGGCAAGGTGGCTCTGGTGGCTCTGGTGGCTCTGGCGGGGGTGGAGACGCTAACATAACGTCCAACGGAGATGCTGGAACGGCCAACACTGGCGGCGGTGGTGGTGGCGCTGGTCAATACCCAACGATATACACTGGCGGCGCTGGTGGTTCTGGTGTGGTAGTTATCCGCACTACTGCATCAGCAAACACAACCGGTTCGCCAACCGTTACTACAGATGGTGGTGACAACATCTATACTTT
>Ga0080013_1006424_pt1 | contig 10484 bp, 29 predicted proteins | sample ETNvirenome_6_85_FD_69236 | JGI IMG/M metagenome (GOLD analysis project Ga0080013, IMG submission 69236) | Marine viral communities from the Pacific Ocean - ETNP_6_85 (SPADES assembly) (version 2) | ecosystem: Environmental > Aquatic > Marine > Oceanic | place: Pacific Ocean | collected 2013-06-19
CCCTAAAGAAGGCCTAGAGCCTCAGGGGCCTAGAGCCTCCAGGAATTAGCACCACTGTGTCTGACCTAATATAGGCACATCTAACACATGCTAGAAGTTGCTAATACTAGATAATATGTAGGGACCAAATACGTTGCTTAGACGTGACCCTATTAGTCCGTTAAGATCTGATAAAAAATGGAATTCAATTGTTAATAACTTTATTGAAAATACCTTAAGAAAAGTTTTTTTTATTGCAAAAAATGTCGTATATTTACTATGTAAAAGAGATTAACCAATTAAACTAACTAAAGATGAAAAAGAACCTATACACCCCCTACGTATTCAAGTCTAGCGAGGAACTAACCTTGCATTACACAGGCTACACACCATGGGGATATCACGATAGAAATAAAGGAACATACGTGGGAGGACTAAACCCCAACCCAGGTCAAACAGTGGCTGTCACGGTCGAGAAGATCACAGAGAAAGCTATAATGGTCAAGGATCCAAAATCCACTAAGATCGCATGGCTCCCAAAGAGCGTGCTAAAAGAAGAAGATGGGTATTGGGTGATCAAAAGGGCCTTCTGCTACTTCAATGGCGGAATCAGCTGGCAGAATGAGAAAAAATATTAAACAATAATTGTCCGTTCACACGGGAAAAAAGATTTGCTCGGCAAGGGGCTGGTCCATTCTCGTATCGGTAGAGAAAAAATTCATATAGGGGGGACGTCCCTATTTCAAACGACGTTTAAAGAAAGACACATAAACCAACAAAAATTAGAAATTATGAAAAAGGATATGATAGTTAAATACAAAGGCAAATGGTACAGAGTTACCCGAGTTACAGCAAACACCGTTAATTTAGGTGGAGTATGGACTGGTAAAGTTACCCTTAAAGGAATTCCACTCGATGAAGTTTATGAAGACGGAGATGCATTTTATGATAACTGGAGCCAAAGCGAAACGTACCAATGTATGTAAGAACACACAAACTAACTAATAAAACATGAAAACAAAAAAGACAAAATACGGAAACGTGATAAAGCAACTATTTGAATATGTAAAGGAAACTGAGCCTTGCTCATACACAGATATGAATAAATTCTATCAAATGGATATCAAGGGTAAAACAACCTATGACCCGGTAAAGGATAGGGGAGGAAGCTTCTCTCATCATCTTCAAAGCATGAGAAATAAATCAAAAAGAAACTATTCAGGTAAAGTTGAATACCTAATCAAAGAAGACGGAGGCAAGTACATTAGACTTGTTCACTGGAACTAAACCAACTAAAATTAGAAATTATGAATGTAAAATTAATAAACGGAAATACATATAACATCAACAAATGGACTGTCAACCGACTATTCAAAGAGATCTATCAAATATACAAGGACTGGGGATTAACTGGAGCCGATTACGGTTCTGCTTGTCAAGAGGTATACTCGGGTTATAAGTACTGGTTAAAGGAAAAAGATTACGAGACTGTTATAGATAGTCTAGTCTATACAAAGGAGCGAATGCTTAAGATAGGCAAGGACGTGGACAGGGACATGAAGAAATTATTAAAAGAAGTTCAAGACACCTTAGATCAAATCAATAAAGGTTATGAAATGGAGTGCCTAATCTCATCAGAGTTTACGCCATCACCTGATCTTAGTCCAGTGATTAAGGTTCTTGGAAATAAGGAAAAAGACTTAATGGTTTATATGGAGGCCAACGAACATCCAGAGTATATAGATTACATTAAAATGGAATTGGCTTATGCTAAAGACCAATATAAAGAACCAGATCAACAGGGTGGATATGGGTATAACCTATAGTTCACAGGCGGGTCACAATATATAAAAATCATGCAAACAACAACCCAACTTGAAACTTTAATCTCAGATTTAACAGAGGCCATTGAAAAACTTGAAAAGGATTCTTTACTGAAAAAGTACTATGACTACGAAGATCCTATAGCAGAGTATCAAAAGGATGATAAAAAGATTCAAGGACTTTTCGAACGAAGAAGCTTTTATAGGGAAGCTTTAGAAGGGTACACAGCATATCAAATAGCAATTATAAGAGCACAAAAGTGTGAATACTAAAAATTATGGGAAAATTATACATATCAGCAACTAACGGTTGTACTGGAAGCAGCTTTACTAATTGGAAGCGTTTTGAAGATTTGATTCTCTCTTGGGAAAGGAAACATGCCCAAGTGGAGATCAAAGAGTTCTATTGCGGGAGACCAACTTATGTCATGGCTATATTCCCAGATGGAGTCGAGAGAACTGCCAGATATAGTCCACATGAAAAAGAAAAGGACAAAGCGGCTTTCATGGATTCGACCTATCCAAAGGACCAAAGGTCCCCAGATGGTGATGAGGACGAGATCAACTGTTGTTAGGAAAATAATATGAAAGTAAAATTTTTAAATAGATCCAGTTCCATAGATATACCAATAGATAAAGTAAAGGACTTTAAAGCCAATAAGATATATGATGATATTGTATTCGGATGGTTTAATAATACCCATGCTACTATATCAAAAGAAGATTATAACAAAATATTAAAAGATGAAATATAAATTATACTGGTGTGGTGAAGTTATTGATGAAACTGATAACTTTGATAAAGCAAAGTGTTTATTGATTGAGTATAACCTAGCTTATCGTGGCGGTGTTACTATTAGCAATAATGGTGTTACTCTTATGGTCTCCTATGATTAAGGTTTGCGCTAACGCTTTACGACGCGTTTACCCAGGCCCGAAAATAATTTGAAAATACCTTGAGAAAAGTTTTTTTATCTCGAAAATTATTAGTATATTTACTATGTAAATAACCAATTAAACCAATTAATCATGGCTATCAAAGACATAAAATATAAATCAACTAAATTAGAAATTGACCTAACTGGGCCTGATGGAAATGCTTTTGCATTAATGGGGTCTGCAAAAAGACTCGCACAGAAGTTGGGAATAGATTCAAAACCAATTATCGAGGATATGACGTCCGGAGACTATGAACATCTCTTAGAGGTGTTCGATAAGAACTTCGGGTCATTTGTTACCTTATACCGATAACAAAATGGAGTATGCAGAGAAATTAAATATCGTGTATAAATCAGGAGCTTCAGACACGCAACTCCGCAACTTATACTTCATTTTTTAATAACTGAATATCATGAATAAAAATATAATGAAAGCAATGGGCTTTGGCGATCAAGTCAGCCTAGTAGAAAAAGGTAAATGTCCATTCTGTAAAAAACAGGTGGACCCAGGCAAATTTAAAGACGAATTAACCCTAAAGGAATACCGTATAAGTGGCATGTGTGAAGAATGCCAGGACGGATTTTTTTCAAAAAAATAACATGGATATAAGTTGTGATAGCGTGTTACTTAAGCTTCAAAGAGCTGATGACATTGCAAGAACCAAGCTATTTGAATTCCATATAAAATATACTTATTCAAATTGGGTACCTATCTTGTTATCTAAAAACGACAAGAGTGAAATAACGGGCATACCAATAGAATCTAATGGAATTTATCAGTATAGATTTACCAAAAAATTTTGGGACATATTTTGTAATTTCATGAACAAAGATCCTCATTGGTCTGATGCTATTTATATTGGCAAAAACGACGGCGGCTCGTCCTTTATTTTTGATCGGAGTTATTCGTGCCATAATACTGCTAGTAATCTATATAATCAATATCTTAAAGAAGGAACTTTAATAGCAAAAGCTGATTCCAATGAAGCTCATTCGTGGAAAATAGCAAAGATGGCAATAGAATTTGATATTCATGTCAATGAAATATTAAATGAAATTGAAGCTAGATATTGTATTACAAGAAAAAAAGATGCATACCCACTTGAACAATATTCTCTTGAAAAATGGAAAGAAAAAAATGGAGGGTCCTTGCCTATTTTTAATCAAATCTAAGATATTGTTAATAACTTTTTTTGAAAATACCTTAAGAAAAATTTTTTTATCTCGATTATTTTTAGTATATTTACTATGTAAATGAGATTAACCAATGAAAATTAATAGTGACTTCTACGTCACACAAACCAACAATCATGAAAGATACTTCAAATTTTTTACTTCCCTATAAAGTCAACGGTGTAATACATCTGAAAGATAAAGATGGGAATGAATACAAGCTTCCCAAGGACTCAGAATACCTAAGGAAAATAAAGGCAGCTCTATCTTATGGTACTGCTGTTAAAGTTATAGAACTAGATGACGGATCTCTTGAATATCGTACTGCTCAGATGCATTACTATGATAACAACAGAAAGAAGGTTACTGGTAAACTAATAGAGACCCAAGAGGGATATACAGAAATTCCCGAAGAGGTTAGCCCAGAACAGGCAACTACAATGGCATTCATTCACAGCAGCTACAAGCTCAAGCCAGAGGCCCTTAAGATGAATGAACTTAAGTGGAAATACCTAATACGTTCAGTTGTCCGAGGAAAGAATATTATGATGACAGGTCAAGCTGGATGCGGAAAGACCATGGCAGCTAAGGCGGTTATTAATTCCTTAGATCGTCCAAACTTCTATTTCAATCTAGGAGCAACTCAGGACCCAAGATCAACATTAGTTGGGAACACCCACTTTGCTAAAGAGGAGGGAACATTCTTCTCAGAATCCTTGTTTGTCAAGGCAATTCAAACTGAAGATGCTGTTGTTCTTTTAGACGAGTTATCTAGAGCCCACCCAGAAGCTTGGAATATCCTAATGACCGTATTAGATGAAGGACAAAGATATTTGAGACTGGATGAACACCCAGACTCACCCACGGTAGAAGTGGCAAAGGGAGTTAGCTTTATAGCTACTGCCAATCAAGGAAATGAGTATACCTCAACTCGAGTAATCGATAGAGCCTTAATGGATAGATTCACCATCATAGAGATGGACACATTGAATAACATAGAGGAAGAGGAATTGCTTACCCTGTTATTTCCTACAGTGGACAAAGCATCAATCTGTTCAGTGGCAGCAATAGCACACGGAACGAGAATCGAATTAAAGACAGAAGCACCTCGGATAAGCACTGCAATAAGCACGAGAGCTAGCGTTAATTTAGCCGGATTACTATATGATGGCTTTACATTAACAGAGGCAGCCGATGTTATTGTTTATCCTTTATTTCCCGACGATGGCGGAGTTGATAGTGAAAGAACTTTTGTAAAGCAATTAGTTCAGAAATATGTTGATGATTCCGGAGAAGAAGATCTCTTCAATGTTGATGAAATGGAAGAGCATACAACAACTTAAAAATATATCATGTTTTCATTTTTCTAGTTGGTTGGGGGGTCAGCCTGGACTTCTTACACCCAGGCACCCACGACCCCCTTTTTTAAACAATAGGAAATGAATTACTAATACTATAAAATTATGAAAATAGAAGAAAAAATATCTTGCCCAGCTTGCAGAAAGAAAGTAACATTGGAAGAAGCTGATTTTGCAGGGTTTTGTAATCCATGCAACGAAGAAGGATTTTGGATGGACCCGGCTGGAGGAGTTCACTATGGAGATGAAGAAGATCCGGCAAGAATGTATGAATAAGATATCATGAAAACAAAGATGAGAAAAGAAAAATACTTAGGTACTAAATATGGAGTCAAGATAACCAGGCCTTGGAATAAGGCAATGTATGATCATAATGAAAAGGTTTCTGAATTCATGAAAGAGAATATTCTTAAGTCTCTTGACAAAGCCTATCTAAAAGAAAATGATGAGGATCTCAAGACGATCTCAAAATCTATTTGTTATTATAGTTATGCAGACAATAATGGAATGGATGAATGGAGAGATACTGTTTATAAGGAAACTATTAGGGAATTAGATTTTGTGGCAAACTATCACTTGGATGAGGAATATCCCTGGTTAGCTGATAAAGGATATGTTCCCGTTCTAGAACAGGGACTGGTTGGATATGAAAAATAAGACTATGAAAACAATATACGAATTTAAAAAAGGTGATGAAATAGTTCGAGTTGAAAATGCTAAACCTATAGGAGGTGATGGGATTCGAGATCGAAGCTATGTTGGTGAAAAAATGATATTTGCTGGTATTGCCAATGGAGTAATATATCTAAAACCAACCAACTCAATATCAATATTTTTAGCAGGTAAAGATAAGCTTATGGATTTACCTTTAGATATCTGGGACGAAGGTTGGGATTATTGGGTTGATCCAGAGAGTCTACTTGATAATGTTTTGGATGAGAAACAAATTAAATACAAAATGGCCGAAGCTATTGCTGAAGAGAATTATGAGTTAGCTGATAAGCTTAAAAATATGCTAGATGAAAAATAGAATAACATATTGGCAAAAGGAATTAGGAATCCCGGAATGGAAAATTACTACAGAACGTATCTTACCGGAACAAGTAACATATCCAAAAGGAATAGATAAATCTTTTATCGGTATAACTAGAAACTACAAAAATAAATCAGCTATAATATATCATGATATTGCCCTATATGAAGATGCAATTATACATGAACTATTACATATTAGATATCCAACTCGTAGTGAAGCTTGGGTAAATAAAAAAACTGAAGAATTAAAAAAATCTGGATTAATTCAACGATGTAAAAAATGTGGTAATGAAATGTCAATGATACACTCAAAGTATATGGGCAATTGTAACCCTAAAAAAAAACGGAAAAGATGGATGAATTCTTATACATAGAAGACGAAGCAATGTATAATGCTTATGATATTATCACTGAAAGACTCACAGTGGGAGAATTATTGGATAAAGAAGAACAGTTTGTTTCTTTGCCATTTGACCCATATAATATAACAAAAGAAGATATAGAAAAAGTCTTACAATTTTTTGAGCAAGAAGAGGAATATGAAAAATGTTCTATTTTATTAAATCATTTAAAGAGATATTAGCCAAAAAATAAAATTGTTTTGCTCATATATTTATATAAAAATAATTGTTTCTTAGGAGAATGATCGCATGAAAAAATTTTATTATATTTATGAGATAAATAAGGACTGGACTGAAAAATTTAAGCATAAGGCATTTTCGGAACACTCGGCAATTCAATGGATTGAAGAGCACTTAACACAAGAAAAATACAAAGATAGTAAATTTAAAATCCAATCCATATATAGGGGTCATTCCTCATATACATCAGAAGAAGTTTAATTTAAGTTATATAAAATTAAAATGGCAGTTAAGCAGATAAAGAAATCGGATATAATCAATATGATTATGGAGGGAGTAGCTTTGGGATCGAAGAGAGACTCAGTATTTGAAACAAACGATCCATTAAGAGAAGCTGTTGCTTTGGAGGTATATAATAAATATATGTTTTCAATAGAGGGTAATGCTCCAGCTATAAATTCATATCCTCAATGGCTTACTGAGGTAGAAGATTTTGTAAGACATGGCAGTCCTTTACATGCTGTAAAAAGGTTTAAGGAGTCTCAGCAAATTAAAGCGCCTTCCCTAAAAGAAGCCAAAGATGCTATATGGAAATACCGAGAAACTGGCAATTGGAAACATTGGAGATTTAGATGAAGATAATAAGAATAATATTAATTAGCCTTGCACTAATGGGCAGTAATGTATATGCAAATGATTCGACAGAAACACCAACACCACATTATAGATCAGTAGGTAATGGTTATGGATTAATGGCCCTAGGTGGAGTTACAATAGCCATAGGTGGGTTTGCAACTAGACCTGAAAAATTTCATATGGGTAATGGTGTTTGGCAAGTTAAACCCTTCTATCAACAAGGACCTAGAGCATCTGCTATAGTTTGTGGGGTGACCCTTACAATTACTGGATTGATAACTGCAATAATCAATAAGTAATTTGATATTTATAATGTAATGTTTAACAACCCAAGATACTTAGGAAATAGTCACGTATGTGATCTCGATATCGTCAAACAAGTTGAAGATAGATATGAGAAGATCATATTGCCGTTAACCCATAGAATAGAAGTTTATGATGATCTTGGAATAGAGACTGAAGATTCAATTGATCTAAGAAATGAATTAGCCGAGAAGATGTCAAATATAAATGTCATATTGAGCACTGGACCCATAATTTCAAACTAATTGGAAAATAACCTAAGAATAATTTTTTTATCTGCTATAAATTTAGTACTTTTATACTGAAGGCATTCAGATAAAGAGATAAGAATATGGTGGATAAAGAAAAAATAATATACAAAGGGACTATATCACCTCATTTTTACACAGATAAAAATGGTGACAATTATTTAGTTCCGTCCTGGCAAAAAGTACCTTCCGAAGTAAATATATCAAATTGGGAAGATTATATCACATGGGATAAACCTACCTTTATCAGTGAGGTAGTTAGTAGGGTTGAAAGCTCTTCCACTAAAGGAATATTCTATGAAGTTATAAAATCGGGAACTATGTATACTTGTACTTGTCCAGGATTTAAAATGGCCAAGAGTGGAAAATGTAAACATATTAAATCAATATTAGAATAATGAGAACTAAAAGTGGAAATATTATATTTGTAGATATGGATGGAGTCATTGCTGATTTCGACATGGCAGCTGCTTTGCATCCAAGTAGAAAGAATAAAGGATTCAGACCTGATCTTGAATTAGATTTCTCTGAATTGGAACCTATCCCAAATGCCATTGAAGCAGTTAATAAATTAGAAGAATTAGGATATTATGTTTATTTTGCTTCTACTGCTCCTTGGGATAATATTGCAGCTGGTTCTCAGAAAAGAGCTTGGTTAGAAAAGTATTTTCCTGCCTATAAAAAAAGACTTATCCTTACACATAGAAAAGATTTACTTATAGGAGATTTTCTTATAGACGATCATACATGGAATGGAGCCGGAGAATTTATAGGCGAACACATTCATTTTGGAAAATATCCTTTCAGAGATTGGAATGCAGTAGTAGAATATATAAACAATAAAAAATATGAGAGAAAAAATAGAACGACACTTCGACAAGTATAATCACTTTATGGAGTTTATAAGAACAATAACAGGAATAACAGTCTTGGGATTACAGATAGTAATACTAATGAAAATATTTGGATTGTTTTAGAATGACCTATAGAAAATTAACTCTAATTACATTATTAATATGGCTCTCTGCTATATTATTTGTATTGGCATCTTGTAGTCCTCAAACTTATTGTGGAACAAAGGGTCAACATAAAGCTCGACAAGCCAAAACTAAAAAAATGGCTCCTCGTATGGCGAATTGAATTTATGGCCGAACAAAATATATTTTTAGAAGAATTAATAAAGCAATATTTCGATGCACGGAATACTCTTAATGCTGTGAAATCCAGTGAGCACCTTTCAATATATGACGGGAAAGTTATGTCTGAAATTCACGAACAAAATTTGGCTAGACTAATAAATTTATATGCCAAGGAGTACCACATAGATGTAAAAGAATTTAATAAAAGATTAGAATCCAATAAAAAGAAATAGCTAAAGATGAAAAGTTTTAAGGTAAAAGATAAATGGAGAACTAATCCATTATCAGAAAAACCAGGAGGTTCAACTCTTTTGGTTGAAGAGAGTGGACGGATAATGATTTATGATAAAATAAAATACGTCTGGGCTTATGTTAGTAAATTAAAGAAAAATGAATTTGTCACAAAAGTTTGGTTACAAAATGAAGATGGTAACTCATCAAAACTATTTTGGCAGAGAAAATAAAAATAAAATGGACTTAAATCAAATTAATGATTATATTACACATGCTGGATGTATAGACAAGAATCAGATTTCTGATTTAGTAAAAAAATATTCAAACGATGCTGAACTTGGAAATGAAGTACGAAAATTATATTATAAAGATATAGAATAATATTTATAATTGAGTATGAATAAATTTATTGTCCATAAAAATTCTTGGATATATGAAAGTCCTAATGATGGTAAAACTGTATATCGAAGGCCTTATAAGAAGCTTGGGCCTAAATTTTTGATACTATGGAAGAACATACCAGGAATAGTATGTATGAATTGATGGAGATAAATTTTGATTGTATCACAAAAATCTTTTCAGAATAGAAATGAGATGGATAATTATTTTGGTTCTCATGATGGGAAACTAGAATTATTTCAGATTATTTTTGATGCATTATCTACAGGAATAAATGGCCAATTTGATAGAGTGGAATTAATTAACCTTCAAGTTGGATCTGATGAATGGACTCTTTGCTGTGAACACAATGGCTACATAGAAGCTCTAGAAAGCCTACTGAATTGGCTAGAAAAAAAAGAATTATACGAAGAATGTCCTAAAGTCTTGGGACTAATAAAAAAGACTAAATCTCAAACTTATTGATAATTTTTTAATATTTATAATAGAATAGAAGATTATTAATTTTATGGAAAGAAAGGAACGCGTATGAAAAAACTATACACTCTAATTATCATTACCCTTTTACCTTTACTAACTTTTTCTCAAACACCTAATTTACCAGATTCAGAAACTGGTTTATCAGCAGCTGAATTACA
>Ga0080013_1006425_pt1 | contig 10482 bp, 17 predicted proteins | sample ETNvirenome_6_85_FD_69236 | JGI IMG/M metagenome (GOLD analysis project Ga0080013, IMG submission 69236) | Marine viral communities from the Pacific Ocean - ETNP_6_85 (SPADES assembly) (version 2) | ecosystem: Environmental > Aquatic > Marine > Oceanic | place: Pacific Ocean | collected 2013-06-19
TATAGCCTTAACCATAGCTTGCACCCAATCGTCATTTTTCCAATCTTCGGCATTATGCTCGCGCGCTTTAATAGTATTAGGAAACATATAAGCACCCGTCAAAGCATAGCAACCCTTGCAAGCGTCTGCAACATCGGGCTTATTTGTATCTACGTTAGTAGTGCGCGCACCTAAGCAGGTTTCCCATGCAGGTAACGACCAAGATTTACTAGGCATTTTGCTAGTGTTAGAAAGTTTAGGACTAGATTTCATTAACAATATTATAACATCGCGATACCGCTTTGTCAAGAACAATTTCATGTTTTTTTTATGAAAAGATACCGCCGCGGCAGCCTGAGCTATATTGTACCATACCGCCGCTGCCGCGTCAAGTATTTTCTAATAAATATAATCGTGCGTAAGCCCTTAGTGTACAACCACTTAGAGCCAACAGGCCGCTCAAATACCCCATTTAGAGGGCATAGCACGCATCTAAACAGGGTATTTGAGTCATTAGGGATTAGAACCCTTGCGTTGCATTAAACGCTTTCTGCTTTGAGCCTTTGTGGTTACCAAAATGGTTACCGTCCGACATTACAGGGAGAACCCGACGAACTGAGCGATAATGGTCTAGGACTTTCATAGCCTTAGAATTATCCTTAGAGGACGGAGAATTGTAGAGTGTCTCGAAGCGTTTAGCGACGAACACAGAGTAGAGGTTGATTAAGTATTTCACGATAGTATTGTAACAGAGCGGAAGGGGATTGTCAAGGAAAAAACCTTAATTATTTAAAGTTTTATCGTCTACCCAATCTTGGAAGCGATTAGGGTCGAAGTTTTTATTCGAGCGGTCGCATACGTCGATAAAAGAATCGATAATGCTAATGCACTGCTCTTTGGTAAACTCGGGGTGGTTTGCAATAATCTCAGCACAGAGGTCAGCAAGGGATTGGAAGTGGGTACGTGTCATTTTCATTGTAGGTATTATAACAGAGCGTAGAGCGTTTGTCAAGTAAAAAATAAGATTTATTTTAATCCCAATATGGGTCTTCGAGGTCATCATTCAAGATAATATCGTCTGAGGGAACGGCTTGCATTTCCTTGCGTAGTAGCTTATCCCCCTCAGGGCATGAGCAAAAATTATCTTCGGCGTAATCGAATCCGCCATCATCGCAATGAGAGCATTCAGAGGGTAGTAGGTTAGGTATCATTCCATACATTATACACGCGCCCCTCCCCTACGTCAAGCATAAAACAGAGAAAATCGAGGATTATTTAAATTGTTTGTAAGCCCTTACTGTACAAGCGGTTAGGTCCGCCGGGCCCGCCCATTTAGGGGATTAGACCCCGCGCACGAGGTCTAATCGTATGATTTACCAAGGCGCGTTTTCTTCCACCTCTTCGTCCTCGTCAAAGGGTGCGAAGGCTTTATCTTGGCACGTTTGGCACATACCACTAATGGAATATTCTTTCTTAGAGATTTCATCACGAAACTCTGTGAGAGGAACAGCGCAGAAAGTGCAGACACCATTTATAACGCGGTCGGCAAGGTCTGGCATCATCGCGAAGATGGGCTTACCTAAATCGGGAGGTAGAGGCATAATCTAAAATTGGTCTTGAGTTGCGAGGTAAGCATCGTAAGCACCATAACGTGCTTCGTGAGGCTTTTCATTCTGCACCCAATGGCGAGAATTGCGATAGAGTTGCAAGAGTTCTGCAGTCTCATCAGAGTGTTGGTGCAGACGGTATGAGCGAGCAAACGCCTTACCGAGCAAGAGAGAGAGTTCGTGTCGTTCTTCGACATCGATTGGGACAGTAGTAGTATCGTATGACATGATTATAGTATAGCACCTTCCTTAGGCTTTGTCAAGACATTTTCGTAAAAACTTTTAGTAACGATGTTAACCTTAGTACGGTCATAACCGTTAAGAGATACCGTACAATCTAGGTAGCCAAAGCTACCCTCTTTTAGTATTCTAGGTTCTGTTTGGTGGTCACCAAGAACACCTACCTTAGCGTATAGTACGCATTTGACGTCTGGATTTTGTCTCGCGAATTGCATCGCAGAGAACTTACGTTTGTTAGAGAGAGATTTCATATGTTTATATTATACCACCGCGGTTGAGCCTTGTCAAGACCTTTTTCCAATATTTTTTGGTGGCGTTCTTCTTGTAGCCACGAGGTCCGCCATTATGGATACGCGCCACCTTTTCAGCGTCAAACTTAGCGGGGTTAGTCCATGCTTCCCTAGCGTAGCGTTTCATATAGGCATCAAATACCTTAATGGCATAGTCTCTATTATAGCAGTCCTTATATGAGCCACCTATATTGCTACGCTCTACAGCGTCAGTATGGTATATTTCCCATATTTGTAGACAGCCGATAGCGTTGCCGTTATCGCCGACAGCTTCATCATTGCCGTTAGACTCAACAAGAATAATAGCATCGACTAACTCTTGTTGTTGAGCAGTCAGTTGCAGTAGTAGGGTTAGAGCGAGAGTTATCATGCGTATAGTATATCAGAGCCTAGCCGTATTGTCAAGTATTTTTCCAAGTTTATTTAAATTGTTTGTAAGCCCTTACTGTGCAAGCGGTTAGGCACAGCCGGCCCGCCGAAACACCCCTTTCGAGGCGTTTGGTGGGGGGCTAGGTGGGGTTTTGAGCAGACCCCAAACTGCAGTCACAAATATCTAACCTCTAACCTTTAGCGCATTTGTATTTGCCACGCAAGTTTTGGTTGTGAAATTTGCCTACACTCTCAGCGTCAGCCATAGCGTCAGCGACAGAGAAAGGAACATCGGAATAGGTATACACCTCGTCCTTGACAGTTTGAATACTCAGTTCGTTCTTATTAGGAACATAAGCGAAGTTTTCAATCCAACTAGATTCTTGACTAGCCATGCTTAGTTATACCTCCCTACTTGGGTGATGTTGCGTCGCACGAATGAGCGAGCGCGGTTATAGTCGTTAAACGTCATTGACGTAGTAGAGCGACCTTGAGTGATGTTGGCAGTCCATATAGACTTACCGCGAGTTTTTGAGATGCTAACTTTGTTAGCCTTGATAGGTTTAGCTTTGATGGCTTACTCCTGTGGGTTAAAGGTTTATTGAAACCAACCTTTCTTAGGTTGGGTGAGTTCTTGCTTGGCAAGGACAATATTATACCCTTGCGCTTCTAGCTTGTCAAGTAAAATCCATGAAATCTTTTCCATGTCCATATCATCGATTTCTACTTGGGGTTGGGGTGGGAAGATATACCCATGACAGAGCATACCTAGACAGAAGGCGAGACAGTATTTCACTTGCGTAGTTCGTCTCTGATAGTGAGGTAAGAGAATGAGAGAGATGCGCCAACGACCATTAAGCCGATGCCCGCGAGAGTGTGTAGGATTACGTCTAATAACATATGCATAGTATAACAGAGCGCAGGGGTATTGTCAAGTAAAAAATGGGATTTATTTTAAAAACCTCCCAACTCTCTATAACAGCAGTCGGTGCATACGTCCTCACGCCATCTCGAGTTCTCCTCAGTCATAGGGGTATCACAGAAGTAGCAAGGCGTAGCGTCTGAACACTCACACACTTTCTTCAACTCATTGAACACACCATGACGAGTAAAGCCCTCATCACCGCACTCTGTGCAGTTAGGGCGCATTTCCATTTCGAAACTCTCATTGCGAGAGTAGCTTGCATCGTAGTAGCTGATTGATTTCATTGAGTATATTATATCATAGCGCATGCGTCTTGTCAAGTGTTATTTGATATTTATTTTTTTTATTTTTTACTTGATTTTGGTCTGGGGTTATGTTATAATGCTCGTCGGAAAATTTCGCGTTTTACGGGACTCCTACCCAGGGGTAAACCCCCCCACTTCCTTCTAGGTATATCTCTATAAGAACAAAAAATAAAAACAGGGTAAAATGAGCGGAATTAAAAGATTCCAGACACCCCGCTACGGTCAAAAAATTAAATTTTGTCCCGAACTGGTCGAAATAATTTCAAGGGACTCCTACCTTCAAGGGACTCCTACCTAGATAAAATATGAAAAAATTTATCTCAATTTTTATTGCAGCGTTCCTTGTAGGAGGGACACTGCTCGGCGCACCTCAATGATGAGGTGGAGGCGGTCCCAGAGGTGGGGCAGGTTACTCGGGTCCGGGTGACACATCAAATCCAGGGGGCGCTCCAGCAGCGGGTCCCATATCAACGCCAGGTCCTAATGGGACTCCTGCACCTTCACCAGGTGCAACTCCAGGTCCCAGCACAGCTGGTCCTGTAATGGCATTACCAAAGCATGGTAAAACAGCTAAGAAAACAATGAAGCTACAATGGGATTACCCAGTGTTTGGCTTCAAAAAAATAAAAAAAGAACATGAGGGTGGTACCATAGCACAATCGGTTGAGAGAGCCGTAGTACGCGCTGTAGCCTTTATGGATATCGCACAGGGGGATTTACGTCCTGTACTGGTGTTACGAGAATGTAAGTTATGTAACGGTACTGATGATGCACTCTTATCAAGCTACGAAAGCAATGAGGATATCCTATTGATGGTAAAGTGGTTCCATTGTGTGAAACTACCTCAAGATGTACTAAGAAAAACGCACGCATACCACAACCTTTTCTCTGAGGAACACCCGCCACATTTATTTGTTTCTCGTCATGACGGTACAGACCCAATTCCTCTAGAGGGAGACCTTTCTCGCACGGAGTTGACTAAGAACCTGTATGAGATGCTAGACATGACCTACAAAAACAAGGCTAAGCCGCGGGTAAAAGAATTAAAGAAAATTTTATATAAATACGACATGCTTGATGAGAGAATACAACGTCTTGAAATCACAATCGACGACGAGCTAGAAGCTCGAGGACCGAAATCCAAAAAAATCGCGAAATATCGCAATCAATTGAATGGTGCTAAGAAGGAGATGAAATCGTTGAAGGACCAGGAAGAAAAATTATATAAAATGGATTTAAAGATAAAGCGAAAGTAATGGATACAGTCATACAAATCTTAGTCGACTACGGTGTCTTGGGACTCTGGGTCATATTCAGCATCGTACGGGAGAAGAACCTAATACAACGGATGGATGACCAACAACGAAGGTTCGAGTCTGAAAGAATAGACATGAAAAGAGAACGGACGCGGTGGCACAGGATACTCGGGCGAAAATTAAGCGATAATACATTTATGGAAGTCCAGGATGACTAAATACATGTGATATGGAACCCTTAACCCCAGAAGAAGCACTCGAGATACTAAACAAGGAAGCTGACAAAATCGTTGACAAGAAAAAGAACGGAAACGGAAATGGTAATGGAAATGGCAACGGTCATGACGATGCAGACAGAGCAGCTAAGGAAGCCGCACTACTAGGTTCGACTAAAGAGGCTATCGCATTACGTAAAGCGGAAATCACCGGCGAAATTAAACTTCGTCAAGCCGAGCTAAAAGGAAGTATTGATACAATCAAAGCTAAAGAAAGCGCAAAAGAAAAAGCCGGAAAACACCTTGCTGTTTTTGGAGCACTGTATTTGTGTATGATGGTTTTGGCATTTTTGGGTTCTGTAACCTTTATACCACAAGATAACCTGGCTATTGTAGCTACGTTAATTACACTTGTTGTAACCAGTCTTTCTGGTATTCTAAAAGGAATATCGGACACGCCGGAGCCTAAGGACCCGGTCGAGCTCATGCATGATATCGTGCAAAAACAACTTCTAATTAGTGATAAGGATAAAAAGTGAAACAGAAGAACCAATCGCGGCTCGCGTTGCTCGCGTCGATTATTTTAATTATTTTTTTTCTGTCCCAGTGTGACTGGACCCCGGTGACTGACGTGAAGGGTCCGAGAGCTATACTTTTGACGGTCGACGACTCTAAATAAGTATATGGCAAGAAGACCGAGCAAAGGTAACCCTAATCCTCCGACCTTGAGTCGTGCCGACCTACAGCTGGTCCAGGAAAGGGAAATGGAGGAACTAGCTTTTAAGGCTGGGATTCTTCCCCCACCTATTGGTAACGCAGCAATGCAGACCCGCGTAATAAGGAATGATATGCCGGCTAGGGGTGGAGGCAATCCCGGGGACGTTGTAGTTGGCGGAGACCCCCCTGGAGAAAAAAAGCTGAGCAAATTATTCACGGCTAACGGCAAGACCAGCATTTTTCTTGGCTCGGCGAAGCATTATAAGAATATAAAAGAGTTTGATGATGCCCACCGAGGTTTGGGGGATATGGTTATAGGGGTAGACCTGCCATGGACCGGTATATCTAGAGGCAGAGGCTGGACTGCAATAGAACTCAACTACCACACCAAGTCATTCGCCAGCATCATATGCTCATGTGCGTGTGTGCGTGAATGTGACGATACATTCTCCCAGAATAATCCTTATAGCGATGGTATTCTGGGAGACCTAAAAAATGCGCTTGCTGAAGAAAGGGATGACGGTCATTGGTTCACACGTACCTCTATCCAGAAATGTTGTGGTATAGAATGTCATGGATGGTACATAACAGAGTATGGGGAGGAGGCGTCCTGGATTATTACAGTTAGTACTGCCGCCACAGGTCTCACAGAATCGAAGGATGGCGCAGTATTATATTTCCAGGGCGCTCCGAGTGCCGAGAACATCGCTGCAGCTGAGAAACAGTTGCGGGCGGACTTAAATAAAAAAATGAGTAGTCCGGTAGTAGACCTAGCAAACGAACTTATCGCTATACAATGCAGTCCTTTCTGTGACAGAGTCCAATAATATTATGGTAATAAGACCCACTAAGAATAATAAAGGAACCTCCCCAATATCCGACCAGACCCGGGCTGATATAGGGTTAGCTAAGATGCGTATGGAACTAGCCTTACAAAACTCTACAGCGAGAGGCGAGACCACAGCTCCCCCTCCGAGGCAAGATGGTGTTAAGACCTTGAACTTGTTTTATGATGGTATGATTAAGTACGACTCCTCCATCCTTCGAGGTGACCAAGGCGGGGACCCTAAGGGTTATGATTACGCCAACTTTAATGACATCCCTAAAGTCATTAGAGATAACGCTCGACGGGCTAGACCAGAAACGGGTACTCCTGACATTAAATCGGGTTATACAATTATCAACACATTTGAATCAATGCAGGGTGCGCTCGAGATTATAGTGGCTTGTAGTTGTGAAACAGAGTGTAATCCCCTCTCGTACGCTTACCCACGCTACTTAGACATCGGCGCGGGCGCAGCGTTGGCACGTCAACTTAATACCCCTTACCTCGCGTCTTATTCGGGTAACGGTGAAGCCGGTGAAGCCTTTAAACTTCAATGGTTTAAAGAGGTTTGTTGTGGGGAATGTGTTTTAGGGGAACCAACTGCCCTGGACTCTGAAGTAAACGTGATTGACATTGCGCGGTCTACAGTATACATCCTTCAGGGAAGGTGGCTTGATGATACGTCATTCAATAAGCATGAAAACATAAGTGAGCTTAATCATATGTTAAAACAGAACTCTGAATTTGGTTTAGGTGAGCTCGATGAATTGAAAAAGAAGGTAGCAGAATTAGACAAGGTCACTTGTGATAACTGTTCATAAACACTAGATAATATAATGGCAAACGGAAAACAATTCAAGGCTAATCAAAAACGGTTGGTACCACCTAATCCTTCCAAGAGCGGAAGTATGAGGATGTTCGACCTTGATAATCCTGACATCGACCTATTCAATATGGTTGACGATGAGCTTATCCGTATGTCAGGTTCGGAGTTGCTTATCTATAAATACATGGTTGATGAAAACTTTGACGACACGTATGGGGAGAATCGTTTGAAAGCAATCAACCCCGAAGCGATTCTAGTTGAAGGTCACTATGACCCTCGCGCATTCGAAGAAAACCTGACCGAGTTTGGTATAGAGATGACCAACGACCAGTTGTTCACTTTTAATAAGTCGTATATCGAAGCCAAGCTCGGTCGCCCTTTAATTTCGGGAGATGTTATCCAACCCCGCTTTCAGAATGTATACTACGATGTATATGAAGTACAACAAGACCAATTTGATGTTTATGGCGTTTACCATTTAGTTGCATCGGCTAGAGTATTACGCGACAAGCCGGAGATTCTCACGGACTCAGGTGGACAGAGAGAAGCTGATATTTACGACCCTAAGGAGTTTAGTTAGCCTAACTAGGCGTGGGGTGTCGTTTTACTTCAGGTTCCTCCACCCTTCTTCTTGTGAGGGTGTAATTTACCATGGATACGCTTTTTGCGTTTAGATATCTTTTCTTTATCCTCATCTACTGAGGTGTCTCCTCCATCCCAACCAGCTGCATCGGCAGCAGCAAGACTTCCTTGCCCGTAAACTTCTTCGTCCATTTTCTTAGGGTCTAGATACCCTCCGTCTGGCTCGGCGCACATCTTAGCAAGTTGATACATGTTCATATCTTGAAGTTGACCATCATTTTGTTTTTTTCTTTGTACCATACCTCCGGCGAGCCAAGCTCTGTCTTTGCTCTTTAGTTTCCAGGCGTTATTGAAGTCTAGTCCGAATGCCCCTTTAGGAGCTCCCTGAATGACGCGGTCCTCCTCTAGTCTCTCTTTACCCATTGAGGATACTTTGCCTTTAGAAACGGCTCCTACGCGGCTCTCTGTCTTACGTGCTTTATCAAGCGCGATTGCGATAGCTTGTTTGTGCGGATACTTCTCCCCCTTGAGCTTCTTAATATTTGAAGAAACTGCTTTATCGGAAGAACCACCCTGTAAAGGCATTAGCTTAACTTATCACCAGCCTTCATAGCTGTATCTAAATCCTGCTTGGGGTCATTGGCAACCATTTTAGCTGTGCCCTTCTTAATAGGCTTACCCGCTTGTGCGCGTGCGCGAGCTTGACGTATAGGCTTAGGAGTTGTTGATTCCCTGAAGGGAGACCAAAAGTGGAGTCTGCCTTCGTTCTTTCTCTCCTTGTCGGTAACAATCTTTGCATCACGCTTCTTAGCCATCTTCTTAAAAGTTTTAGCTAGAGCCTTAGCTTTACCTGTACACCCAGGCTTGGTAATGGGAGTGCACTTACCCTTAGTACCGCGACGTTCAATATCTTTCTCTGCACCTTGAATCCAGTCATCATCCTTATCCTTAGCTTCTCCCATATTGGCATCATAAGGACCCCCCACCTGAACAGATGCCTTTGTGGCACGGCGTGGGGAATTAGTAGTGGAAAGAGAAGCTTGAGGAGGTCTGTTAGACGCAAGGTCATCTGGCTTAGGAACTTCATCTTCTTTAAGTTTCTTTTTAAGCTTAACTTTAGCTTCGAACAGTCTGTCAGAAACCATAGGGTATATCTTAGGTTCAGGGGGATGCACCATTCGTGCTTCAGTGAGTTTTCCTACTTTCTTCATAACTTTATATACTACCACTGGAAGAAGTAACATATATAATTATGTAAACTTAAATTATGGCACCAATCCCAGCACCCTCTCCAACAGCTATAACTGGCTACTCGGCACCTAACCAGAACGCTGGTGGTGGTCAACCTTTTGTGGCTAGTGGTCCGTGTTCAGGAACAGCCTGGACGCACACTCAAGACCTTACTATTTTCTATGAGGTTGTAACTATACCTCAGAGTGCAGGCACTTGGCTCCCCACGACCAATACTGTTAGCGCTTTGAATCTTACCGTCTTCGGTAATGCAGAAAGCGCTTTCTCTTTCTTCTCCACCAGTTCGGTTTCCGGTGCAACTGGCTGCGCGACTGCTGCTGACGCTAGACAGGCACAGGTATTATCCTTATCTTCCACCCAAGTCGGAACTGCCGCCATGGGTAGCGCTGGCGCCATTTGGACTCTGTCGGGGGGGTATGAAAGACGATGGTCTCAAACAGGAGACAGTGAACAGAACGATAACCGTATGTATCTTAATTGTCTGTTCCCAATTGATGGAGTCCCAGAAAACTGGCAATTCGACGTCACAATATCGAATAATATAGCACGTCAAATTATTGCACGTGTCTGTAATGGGGGACTAAAATACCAAAATGATGGACTCTCCCCTCCTACCACGGCTGGTAATTGGGACTTAATGGACTTCAATTTGATGGACGTCTAACCTAACAAGACAATATAAAAAAACCCAGGAGGCTTTCACCTTCTGGGTTAGTCTTTTTACGGGGACCACCCCAAAGAACAAATATTTATTTTAACCAAATAGCATAACTGATTCAGCTTCTTTTGCTTTTGGGATAGTTACACTGAGTAACCCATCCGCAAATAACACTTTCGCTTTCTTAGTATCATATTGCTCAGCCACCTTAATAGAAAAATCTACATCTTTGCCGCTAATGCCATGGTGGAGTAGCATGTGGGCTTTTAAAGGTTCTTCTTTTTTTGCACGGACCGTAAAGGAGTTTTTCCCTCCGATAACTTTAACCTCTTTTTCGGTATAGCCCGCCAATGCGAACTCGAAATGTAGGGAGTTTTGGTCTTCCGACAGGTAGCAGTTGCTAACTGGATATTTCGGCAATCTGCAAGCATCTTTT
>Ga0080013_1006426_pt1 | contig 10481 bp, 4 predicted proteins | sample ETNvirenome_6_85_FD_69236 | JGI IMG/M metagenome (GOLD analysis project Ga0080013, IMG submission 69236) | Marine viral communities from the Pacific Ocean - ETNP_6_85 (SPADES assembly) (version 2) | ecosystem: Environmental > Aquatic > Marine > Oceanic | place: Pacific Ocean | collected 2013-06-19
GGTAAAACAAATGGGAAGTCAACACGAATTCCAGAAATTGCAAGTGATTGAACAAGACATAATGGCAGCCGCTTTTGGTACAACAGCTGATAAAATGGCTCTGATGTTAAGTAATCAAGGAGAAAGTGTTAGTTTAGCGGGACAATTGAGTAAAATGACTATGGACAATTTTGTCGGAGAAAAGGCTCAATCAAGTTTAGCAAATTTGACTGGTTCATTAGCTGAATTATCATTACTTATGACTGAAACTATTGGTCCTATTGTTGATATTGTAGCTTCTAAAATCGAAGCGTTTGTTAAAGGTTTAAGAGAGGGTGACGCAGGGGCAACAGCTTTAGCAATCGGATTAGGCGCCTTAACAGGAGCCGCAATGGCTAACGCCGCGGCTAATATTTTCGCGGGAGCGTCGAAGTTGTTTATGATTAATCCTGTACTTGGAACAGCTGGAGTAGTTGGAGCGGGATTCATAGTAGCATCGATGTTGAGAAAAGTGCGAGCCGCCAAATCAATCGGTGATGGTGAAATGAAAGCAGGTCAGCCGCCTGTAATTTCAACAGCTGAAGGCGCATTCCAACTAAGTAAACGAGATGATTTTGCAGTCGCTCCAGGTCTGTTTGATAATAATAATAGTTCATCAGAAGGCAAGAGTGAATTACAAAAACAAACAACACAAAATGAATCTATTATAAAACAACAAGAACAACAAAATTTAGCTCTAAATAAAGTAGTATCAGCATTAGAAAATTTAGCACCGGCAATGGGTAGACAATTTAAAACGCAATTACAAACCTTAGCATAGGAGAAAACTTTTGGGTTTAGAAAAATTAAAATCACTATTCAATAAAAATGTAGGAAACGCAGTGACTGATTTCTTTCAAAATCCACCTGATGGATTTACAAAGAACTTCACCGGGACAGATGAATCAAAATTAGCTCTTACTGAACCACAACGAATGATTAGTACATTCGGAACAATAGGACAGAATTTATCACAAAATTTCGGAAAAGGATTTTCAGATTTTAGAGGACAGGGAAGGTATCAAAGTGAGTTAGCTTCAGAATCACTATTCAATGAAAATGTAGGAAACGCAGTGACTGATTTCTTTCAAAATCCACCTGATGGATTTACAAAGAACTTCACTGGGACAGATGAATCAAAATTAGCTCCTACTGAACCTCAACGGATGATTAGTACATTCGGAATAATAGGACAAAATTTATCACAAAATTTTGGAATAGGATTTTCAGATTTTAGAGGACAGGGAAGGTATCAAAGTGAGTTAGCTTCAGAATCATTGATAGAATCGTTGTATAGTTTTTCTAATGAACCACCAGCTGTTAATTTTATGGATGAAACAGACGGTGTAACTATACCCGGATTTACGACAAGATGGGAAAGGGTTGATGATAATGTTGGTCCAGGTAATACGAAATATTTAGGATTGAGTAGTAAGTTTAATAACGATAGTATTTTAAATGATGAAGTAGGTGATTTAGGTAGTTTTGTTAATTATATGAATGTGGATTACGGAACTCTTATACCAGGATTTGATAAGTTTTCAACAGAATACGGATTTTTAGAAAATGATGATATTGGTTCATCTAAATATTTTTCTAATGGTAATGGTGATTTAATACAACCTCGTTCAGGGATTGATGATTTTAATAAAGATCCAAAAACAAATTTTGTTAATTTCATGACTTCAGATATACCCGGATTTGAACAATTTGGAACAACGACATCGGAAGGTGTATTTACTCGAATAGATTATAGCTGGGGTGACGATTTAGGTGTTTCAAAATATCTTGGTCTCCCGGATGACGATGGTGTTGTGGATTTAGTAACAGATCGTTCATCATATTATCCTTCTTCTCCTGATTTCAATAAAGACCCAAAAACAAATTTTGTTAATTTCATGACTTCAGCTATACCTGGATTTGAGCAATTTGGTACATCATATAGTTACTCTGCTGACATTGGAGCATCAAATTATATTGATGAAAATCCCGACGGTGTTGTGGATTTAGTAACAGATCGTTCATCATATTATGGAACACAAGATTTTGAAACGACTCCAAATAAATTTAATATATTAAATGATGTTCGTTATGAAGATGGAATTTCTTCAGACGGAACCGCAAGGGGTAAAATCGGCAAAGAAGGTTTAAAATTTGAAACACTTTATGATAATGACCATACAGTCACAGACGCCATCGGACAGACTTATAAAGGTGTAGCTAGGTCAGACTTGAATCAACAAAATACAGCTCTTCTTTCAGGCGGTCTGTTTGATTTTAGTAGTTGGCGAGGAGCTGAACCATATATAATGGAAGATATAAAAACTGAATCTGGTTTAACTGGACGAAAAGGTGGACCATATGGATTTGAATTAGCTGCTTATCAATCTGGTAAAGACATTATAAGAATGACTAAGTTTTTAAGTTCACCTGCGGGATTGTTGTTCATTGCAAGACAAAATGCTTTAGGTTTGATATCTCCTAGAGATGTAAGAAAGAAGGCCTTCGATTCTTCAAAACAAGCCTACGGAAAGAGTGATAAACAAAGATTTAATGAATATTATTTACCGTCATCAACAATATTAAGTGCGGCAAGATTATTAAGAGCACCAGTTCCAAATCTTGGTGTCATAGGAGCTGTATTTGATAGAAATGATCCTGTTGGTCTCACCCAAGAGGATCAATATATTACACCAGCAGGTAATAAGGATACACAATATAGTAGTTTTTTTTATAAAGACGGCTTGACTGAGATAAGTAAAAACAACCAATTAGGTGACTTTTTTACTAATTTAGATATAGGACACATCGAAGCATCAAGTGGTAAACTTGATGAATCTACGATTGAAAAAACGGTCCAAGTAGTAGGCCAAAAGAAACATGGAACTACAAAGTTGTTAGAAAATTTTCCAAAAGAATCTGATACAATTGAATCAGAAGTCCATGGCATGCCATTTTATTTTAAAGATTTACGAGATAATACCTATGTATTTTTCAGAGCATATCTAAGTGGTATCACAGAAAATATATCACCAGATTGGAATCCGGAAACATATATAGGTCGTGCTGAACCTGTTTATACTTATTTAAAAACTGACAGGGATATTTCATTTAATTTAACATTAGCTGCGAATACAAGAAATGAACTTGATAAAATATATCAAAAAATGAATAGGTTAACTTCAATGTGTTATCCTCAATATAAACATGATCCTTTATTCGGTACTGTTATAAGTAGAGCTCGGTCAAAACCACCATTAACAAGATTCAGATTAGGTGAAATGTACGGTGATGCTAGTATGGGATTATTAGGATTTATGAAAAGTGTAACTTATACTGTAGCAGATAATTCTACTTGGGAACATGAACAAGGATACAGAGTACCAAAAATAGTAGAAGTAGCAGTAAATTATCAAGTTATACATGATGAATCACCGGGTATTAATAATGATGGTATCCCAACAAGATTTTATGGTATATATAAACAATATGAAGCGTCAAGTGTAACAAGGGAGTATGTAAATGGCTAGATATGCAAATACAAAAATAGAAAAAACTAATAATAATAAAACTGCTTATAATACAACTATTTATAGAGATGTACCTAAAAGAGATGATGACATAATTGTAATCACACAAGAAGGTGATAGATTAGATTTATTAGCAAATCAATTTTATCAAAATCACTCGTTATGGTGGTATATCGCTCAAGTAAATAATTTAAACACAATGAATGTTCAACCCGGTGTTACATTAAGGATACCAATTACTACTGAATTTGCGAAAGGAAAATAATGAGTTTTTTAAATGATAGGTTATTCGGTTCTGAAATAGATCCAACATTAAAAGTTAAATTAGAATTACGAAGATTTTTGAATGAAGGAACAAAACCTTTTGAAAGTGTAGACAACAAATTACAAGAACTTTTGGGCAAGAATCCCACATGTAAATTAAAAACTGTTGAAGATTTTGGTTTTAGTTTTTCAGAACAAGGATTAGCCGATTTATCCTCACGAGTACCTTTCGCAAGAATGTGGACTGGAGTAGAACTCGTTAGGTCTGAAATAGAAGAAACTACATTGACTGAAATGCCAGCATTAAATAAGAAAAAATCAAATGAATCGTATTATTGGGATGGTGAAGAAGTAAAAGTAAATAAAATAACTCCGTATGATAAAATGGTTTATGTTATAGGAACTCATCATTATAATATATTTTCATCAGTCGATGATATAAATACAACTATCGGAAAAAATAAGAATTTCGGAGCAGAAGATACACCACCGGTGACATCAAGAGATATATTAGGAACTGAATTTTCTTCTAAAAATACTTTTTTAAAACCACCAGCCGGTATTAAATCAATAGATATTCAATCAGTCGGTACTTCTGCCGCCCCTGGTATTCCTGACATGACAAAAGAAATTACTGTGCAGTTTGTAGTACATAATTTTGATGATTATGATAAAATTTATTCAAAATATTTTTTAAATCCAGGAGCGGCCGTATTTATAGATTACGGATGGAATACAACTGATTTATATAGTCCTTTTGAATTAGTAAAGAAATCTGAAGTAGAGATAAAAGAAGCAATTTATGGTAACGATGGATTCATAGCACAATCATATGGTGATTTAGATGTTCTAATCGGTGTAGTTAAAAACTTTGACGCTAAAGTTAGAGATGATGGTGGTGTAGATTGTACTTTAGAATTAATATCGAGAGGTTCACTTATATTAGGTAATGTATTAAAAGAAGAAAATGGACAAATAGAAGCCATACTTAATAAATTAGAAACAGAATTAGTAAAATTTACATTATCATTATCACAAGATCGTTCAGATCCTGGTAAAGATAAGGATGCAAAAGCCAAGAAGATAGCTAATAATTCTAAATCAAAAGAATATTTGAAATATTTAAATGAAGAAAGACCAAAAGCTACTCCTGTACAATTGAATGCTGCTGCCGGTCTTATAGGACAAAAATATCTAAAACAAAATCAAAATGATGTTTTTCCTGGTAATGTTGAAAATTCAATGCTGTTTGGTATGTATTACTCAAACGCAACCGCGGCGCCTTCAGCATTTATATCTATAGGTTTATTCGAGGATCTTGTTATAAACAAATTTTTTGGCCAAGGTGAATCATTAAAAAAAATAAATAGCTCTGAGAATAACTTAAATTCTAAATTTGATTCGTCAACATCGTTTATTAATACTAATGATAATTTAATTCAAAGACAAAAATCTTTTGCACAAGTTATAGAGAGTTTACCATTTTTGTTTCCTTATCCGTATAATACAGATGTGACCACTATAACAAACACTTGGACTACTATCAACAAAAACATAGCATATGAGGATGTTTTAAAGAATATAACGATTGGTGAAACAGATGTTTTCGACAAAACAAAAGTAATACCTATTAGGGAGTGTTTTATTAGATTAGACATTATAGTAAACGCGTTGAAAAGCGCTGTAAAAAATGAAAGCAATCTGAGTAAGGCAGTAACACAAATTTTAAATAGAATTAATAAAGATTTTGACGACCAAATAAAGTTGATAATTATATCAGATTATGCCTCTAACAAATTTAAAATAATAGATGCTAATACTTTAGGTATTGATGTGGACAAAATAAGAGCAAATGCCGAATTTACATTTAAGCCTTTTGCTAAAAATTCTATTGTTAAAAGCTTGGATTTTTCTTATAATTTACCTGATAGTGATTTAGGTAAGCAATACGCTTTACAATCTTTACCAATAGGTTCAGAATATATACCATTATCAAGTACAATAGATAAATATTTAACAGAAACTTTACTGAAATTCGCAGATGGTGATGATTTAGTAAATTCAGTAGGATTTAGATATTTACCTTATAAAGACCAATATGGATCATATAACTTAGTAGAAACTAAAACTGATTTGTTTTCAGTATCCAATGTTACTAATAAGAACTCGTTTACTAATATATCAAAAGTAAAAGATTTACTTATAATAGGTACTAAAAGTGAAATCACCAAAGCGACTTCAACAAAAAAAACTGAAAAGAAAAATAATAATAAGAATGACATGGTAGAAAACACAACTAAGAATGTAATTGTAGCTAAAAACATTGGTGAATTTTATTTGTTACACAATAGAATAAATCGTTCACTGCCTATGATTACAAATTTCTCTTTAAGTTTATCAACTTATGGTTGTTCTTTATTTACTCCTGGAGATGTATTTAATGTAGATTATTTACCAACAAGATTCAGAGAATATATACATTTTCAAATAATGGGTATTAAACATGCAATCAGTCCTGGTTCATGGGTCACTTCATTAGAAACACAAGTTCTACGGAAAAAAGGAGCAGCATTACCGGGTAGATTATATTCTACTAAAGAGATAGTATTAAATAAGAATTTTTTATTGAATTTGACAACAAATTTGAAAACATCTGGATTGTTTGACAGGATTGATACCATAAAAGCTTCTTCTTTAGCGAGTCAAACTAAATACGCTGATTTTGTTTTTTCTATAAAATTGAACAGCCCTCTCAACAAGCACCAGAACGGAAGAATTGAAAACATTCTGACATTAAACGCGAAACAGGTAGATAGTAAAAGTAAGATTCCAACAATAGTTTCTGAACAATATAACAAAAAAGATTTTGGACAAATATATAGCGAAAAAAACGGCTGGGCACCAGAGTCCTACGAATGGGATAAGGACATTGAAAATAAAGACATTAAAGACCGAGGGTTCAAGGTCGAAAATCCATTTCATAATGATACTTATGAATTAGAATTTTATGCACGAGATAATAAAACATACGCAGAAGCAAACTCATCTAAAAAGCAAAGAGTTATTGTATTTTCCCAAGAATTTTATATGGAACCTGGAAGTGAATATACATTGCTTATCAAAAATAATTTATGGGTAGTTGTTCCTAAATTTATTGGTGAATTTGACCCTACCATAGTTTATAACAAGAACAGAACTCTTTCAAGTGATGGTAAAGAAATAAGAAAGATACAATTTTATGACAGGATGTTGGGTGTGTTTGATGAAGTATTATATATTATAGATGAATCACTACTTGTTGAACCTTTCGCTAAAGATGCAAGAACAGTAACTGATGACGACTCGGGTCTTTATGGATGTAAGGAAGTATTTCATGAAGATAATAAAGCCAATGTCGAGCAATTGATGGAGAATATCCTTCCTAAAGGTGATGGTCTTGAATCTCCGTATGATTGGAAGGATGTTGTTGATGAAAATTGGGATTATCAAGATTTTTGGGACTCACCAGAAGCAGGCCTTTATGAAGCTAGATTTGAATTTATGGATCGCAAACACCATTATGTCTGGCAACCACCGCATTATTTTCTGCCAGAAAAACAGGAACAAGATTTTTTTAGAGCATTAGCGTGTGCTGTTATAGGAATAAAGATACTAAATCCAGAATATCCACAAAAAGATGCTATTGCAAAGGCTATCAATTCATTATATGTTCAACGAAAACCAGAGGGTGATGCTGTAAAATATTCCGAAGCGGTGAAGACCTACAAAAAAAACTGGTATGGTGATTATATTACTGCCGGGAATAAACCAGCATGGGAAAAAAAGAACAAAGATAAATGGAATTTCGGACCTCCCACAGACGGAAAACACACATATCTTCCAAGTAAATGGGATACTTGGACCAGCACATGTGAAGCAAACTATGATAATCAATATTGTATAAATCCAGAAAGTGATTCTAGTGAGGGCGTTGTTTCTTTGACTGAGTGGTGGGATTATTGGTTTCCTTCTACTCCGGAAAATGATGCGGACTAAAAAAAAACACTTGTTTCATATACTAAAAAAGTAGTATTTTACATAAAGAGAAAAATGGTTATAAATGTATATTGTAATTCCAATATATTCAGATGGATTTTTACATCCACTTCATAAAGACAATAGGTTATCTTTACTCTATGTAAAAGAACTTGATGGTTACGGCCGTATGCTTACATTCAATCATATGGATTCGTTATCAACAGATTCTTATGAGTTTTTGAAAGATGAGGTTATATTAACACCTTCAAAAAAACATCTATTATCTGTACATCCATTTAAACAAGTTTATGATATGAATATGTTGAATTGGTGGATGTATAATAAGCCAATGAATTTAGATATAAAAGTCGATACTATTGATATATTGAATAATAGATTTTACAATTTAAAACAGATAAATACAGTAATACCCATATATAAACATCTTGAATATTGTAACAAGGTAGCTGAACAGATAGAACAACTGTGGAAAAATAAAGATAAAATCAACTTCGATGACTATTTATTATATAATAGAGAAGCTATATTAGCTTACTACTCAATTGAGAGAAAAAGTATCAAGGTTTCGGATGATGTGTGTGATATATTTGATAACAGAGTAAAAAAACATATATCAAATAATAAGTTATATTCAGATTATTTTCTAAATACAACAACAGGAAGACCAAGTAATTCATTTGGTTCAATTAATTTTGCAGCACTTGAACCAGAAAAGAGAAAAGCATTCATACCAGAAAATGATATGTTTGTTGAATATGATTACGATGCTTATCATTTAAGAATAATAGCTGATTTAGTGGGATATAAATTTCCAGAAGGCTCAGTACATGAGTATTTAGCTAATTGGTATGGTGTTGATTATGATGAGTCTAAAGGTATAACATTTAAGATATTATATGGTGGTATAAGTGATGATATAGCGAATAAAGTACCATTTTTTAAAAAAGTGAGAGAATTTATTTCTTTACAATGGAAACTATTTAATTCACAGAAATATGTTCAATCTTATATTTATAATAGAAGAATTACATCAAAAAATTTAGAAGGAATGAACGCTAATAAAGTATTCAATTATTTGATACAGGCGTATGAAACTGAATTGAACATAAAAACGATAATTGAATTACAAAGATATTTATTAGATAAGAAAACTGATTTAGTATTGTATGGATACGATAGTTTTTTATTTGATTTCTCAAAACAAGATGGAGAACACATATTGTATAGTGTGAAAAAGATATTAGAAAGAAACGGACATCCAGCCAAGTTAAAACAAGGTTATAATTATCAGGAGATGGTATGAGCAAAGACGCAATTGAATATTTGTTAGAAAGAATATCAACTAAATTTGGAATAGTTGATTTAAAAAAACCTTCACAATATTCATATTTATATAATATGATGATAGATTTAGAATTACCAGTGCATATGATTCAAGAATCAATATCAAGATTAGTAGAGGATGATGAAGTTGATTCAAAAAAATTCAAAGCTATAAGCAAAGAAACTAATAGAGAAGTTGATTTTGGTAGTAAAGAAGCAAGGGATGCAGCGATTAAAGCTGGGACTCATTTACCTATTGGTGATGATTCTGAAAAACCGACCGGTGATGATAAAGGAACAGGTGATACTGATAAAACAGCAGATACAGGTACTGAACCTACCGGGCCAACTCCACCTGATAATTCAATAAAAATGTCAATCGATAAAAGTGGTGGACTTGATAAAACAAAAGATGAAGAAGATAAAAAATCAAAAATAGGAAAACTTCCCGAAGAGCAAAGAAAAATAGATCACGATACAACTGATTCACAATTAAAATTAACCAAAGTAGAAGCCAAAGCACAGGCAAAACGAAAAGGTAAAAAAGGAGTTGGAGCAGGTACTCCTGAATCAAGAGCAGGTGAAGCTGCTACTCATTATGCTTTAAGAAGATTAAAAGATGGTGCACCTATAAATATTATTAAAGACGAGTTATTACAAATAGCTAAAGGAAAATTAAATCCTAAAACTGAAAAATTAGAAAACACTGTTTTAACAAAAGAATGGGTTAATGGTGCTTTAAATTGTGCAGATTATGTTGTTAACAAATATGGACTTAATAATATTGAAGAAATAGTATGGGATACACCAAATGGTAGAGCATTAATTGATGTGGAAGATCATGGAACATCTGCAGATATGTTTGTTAAATTAACAGATGGTGATAGAATTGGTATATCATTAAAAAAAGATGGTAAAGTATTTATTTTGAATGGTGGTTATGATACTCGATTTGGACAATTATTAGATGGATTAGATTTATCAGATGAAAAAAGAGAACAGATAGAAGAAGAATTGGGTTATCAAAGTTTTAAAGATGATAGAGAAAATGCATTTTCTGAAGGCATAAATCATTTGATAGGTGTATTACCTACTATTCGTGAAGAATTAAATAAATATCAAAATGACCCAAAACTGGCAGAAAAACATTTTGGACCAAACTATCAAAAATATTTAGATATTTTAAATCAAAGTGACGAAGTATATTTTCAATTAGTTCAGAACGCAAAAGAACAATCTTTGAGTGGTGATGAAATGAAAGCTTTATCAAAATTAGCTAAATCTAATAAAAAAATTAGAAAAATGTTA
>Ga0080013_1006428_pt1 | contig 10480 bp, 6 predicted proteins | sample ETNvirenome_6_85_FD_69236 | JGI IMG/M metagenome (GOLD analysis project Ga0080013, IMG submission 69236) | Marine viral communities from the Pacific Ocean - ETNP_6_85 (SPADES assembly) (version 2) | ecosystem: Environmental > Aquatic > Marine > Oceanic | place: Pacific Ocean | collected 2013-06-19
ATGGGGCACCAGATTATCTTTATGAACAATATAACACTTTATCTTTAAACGAGAACTCTCCCAAAGAGAATCTTAAAAAATATTATGAAGATGCTTCTAAATTGGGAACATCACAAATAAAAAATTTCACTGACGATCCTCACATTGGAAATGAAAACTCACTGGTTAATGCTGGGCGTTCTCCGCAAAATCCACTGAGTTTTTCTCCCGGTGAAACGCGACCAGGAAATTTTGATGTAGCTTTAAATCGTTTTACTAGAGAATTTGTTGAAAATTCAACTGTTACATATGGTTCTGATTATTGGTCAACAATCGTGAACACTTATATCTCAGTGCTTAGAAGTCTCGGTGGCCAGATTGACACTGCTACAACGAGTGCTTTAATTAATTATATTCACCCACAAACTGGAAATATTGAAGGAATTATAGCTGTTATGAAATTAATTGAAAATCTTGAAGGTATTCTTTTGAAAGGCATGAAGGGTTTGCGCCCGGTATATACGATTCCAACGACCGGAGCCCCAGAAAGCTCATACGGAAATAAAAATCCTCTGGTTCAAAGCAAGATTGAAGGACAACATCCCCCTCGTGTACGAACAGTAAAAATAGAACATCAATTTGATTCAACATTTAATGCTAATTTATCAAAGAACATAGGATTAGATATTTTTGGATTAGGGACACCACTCAATCAAGGAATCAGGATAATTACTGATACAGAATTTCAGTTTATTACAGATGCTGAGACACAAAAAATTTTTCAACCAGACGTAACCGAAGTCCCTAAACTTTCTGAGGCTGTTGATGTTTGGAATATTGGCGATTCTCTTTATTCTTATTTTACGCCGAGTATTGTAAAAACTTCTACGGGAGAAGTTGATTTGAGGAGTGGGAGGAGGCCACCTGGGAATGTTGGATTTAGCAATTCTCCGATATCATTAAATCCAGACTTCCAGAAAGATGTGCAGACCAGCAACCAGGTATCAATGCCCGTTACTTCCTTTATGGCTTCAAACTATAATTTGACTGTTGTTAAAGATCCTGAGCCTGAAATTCCTGTAAATCCTCCTGGTTATCGTAACAAGACAGGGATTTCAACACCAGAAGACCAACAAGATTTGTATTTCAAAGATCAAAAGAATTATAAGATTCGTGCAGAAAATTCTACAGTTGTATTTTCAGAGATATTAGATCATCTTTCCTTATCTCCTGGTCCTAATAGTGATAAGGTTGCAATGAGAAAAATGAAAAAAGATTTATCCTCATATTCAAAAGATTCACCGGGTGGATATTATGATTTATTTTTTTTAGCGCAGAGCGTTGAAAATTTAGCTTCTGGAGAAGTACGGGAACTTGTTTATACATTCACAACATATAGAAAGCTTCCTAATCCATTAAAAGCATTATTTACGATTGCCAATGCTGGAAGCCTGGAAGCTGCTCTGTCCGCATATGGCGGACCTGGGAATCCCCTTCTTTTTCAAGACGATATCACAAATTTGGTAAGTGATGGGCCTTGGTCGTCGATGGCAGCAAGAGCAAATACTCGATATAAGTTTGAAGTAATTTATACATTAGAATATTTTAAAGGATGGAAAAATATTATAGAAGGATTTAATGGAGAGGATGCTGACCAAATATCTTTAAGAGAGCAAGGGTGGGCTCCTTTGGATGAAGCGACATATACAGCGGCAGCAAGTAATAATTCAAATATATTGTGTAGATTAAAACAATATAGTAACCCTTTAGTTGGTATGTCACTTCAAGAAGAGCTTCCACTTTTTGAACAATTTTTTATAGTGAGCCCTAGTCAGACTCCACCAGCGCAAACCTCCGCCTTTGCCGCCGCTTCGCCAATTACTACCCCCGGAGCTAATTTTTCATCATTTATACGCACTGATGGAGGATCTTAATGATGGCAGCTTCAACTCTAACACCACAAGAGGAAATGGAATTAAAACATCCTCTACCACAAAAACTCTTTATTGGAAGTACAGACAGCAATTGGAGTATGAAAACCTTTTGGGATCAAAGAAGTGCGGGCGGTGTCCAAAGCGTTATTTGTTATACACCACCGGCACTCGATGCAATTCGCTGGCGATTGGGGCGCTGGTGGGCTCCCAATGGAACTGTTGAGGATGATTATACAACACAATTACCTAATGGACAAACTGGGTATGCTCTTACACCACAACCCTTATGGGTGATAGGGGCGACACATCTTCAGTCTGCGTTCTTTTTTGGCAAACCTGGTACAGACACCACTTTTAATTCTTTCCCAAACAATATTAATGGACCAGGAAAAGAATACAAATGGAATGAAATCCCAGAATGTGACAATCCGTGTGGCGCAGTTGGTTCTGAGCGAAAAGAAATTTTGGTTGTTGGGAGAGGAAGCGATAGATGGGGTATTGTTGGTGGAGATACCTGGATTTACAGCGTGGACTCAACACAGCTCGTAGGCGAAGCCTTGAAACACGGTGGAGATCCCCTTTCCTCTGCTTTTGGGGAAAATGGCGTTAGGGGCAAAGTTTTTTTTGATCATGCTTTTGATTTAGAATTACCCTTTTCTAAAGAAGATATTGAGGAAAGAACCTTTGGCTCAGTAAGACAACTTTATGTAGATATTAAACCAGTTTATAATTTTTATATACAATCGTATGAAACAAAAATTAGTGAGAATTCAATACCAGAAAAAATGTTGCCTAACATGTATGCATTTTTATTAGTTCAACAAGAAAAGGATCCCGAAGATGTTATTCTAATTAATGAACCATTAACAGTTGATGATATATTTGAAAAACACTTAACTTTAGGTGGCGAAATGGCCGACACGATGTATACAGTAGATGATAAAGGTTTGCCTCTTACACGCGAAGTTTTAAATCAAAAAGGGGAAATGACTTTTCAAAAGTCAAGCAAAAATCAATATTTTGACAAATGGGCTCGGAGCTATGATATTTTTAATCAGAGCAGCGAATCGTCTGAAATAGCTAAAAGATTTAGTAATATAATTGTTCCAATGTCAGATCTGTCTCTTTATCGTGATTTTGATACTAAAAGAACTCAATTTCCTATGTATGTGGATATTAATTTTTCAACAGATATAACTAAAACTTTTTTTTCTGATGCATTAAAAAAATCTCAACTTAGCAGCGTTTTTATGAAAGATATGGCGAGATCGGGAAGTGTCTTTAAACCTAAAGAATATCAGGGTCCACATAGTCACGTTGTAATTCCACAAAGTTATGATTATGATGGCGACGGCACGGTAACTTTCGGGCAATCCGGCCCCGGTTTCGGGCCTGGTCGCGGACCTGCTGTTTTTGTTTGGTGGGGGCCGAGATATACGGGTACAAGGCGAGGTGATCTGGATAGAACGGGTTCCACAACTGATGCTTTTTGGGGCACGAATGGAGGAATGTGGACAGCGGTTACGAACATCGAACACGATGATTCAGCAAACGAAGGAACTGGTTTCCGCATTGGTGATTGGATTAAAGTCAAAAACGGTGTCCATTTGGGAGAAGCCTTTGACCGTGATCGTTCTACCGATCCTCGTGTACGTAGAGGATATAAACCCAACCGGCGAGCCCAAATTATTGCATATTCAACAAATTCTGATTCAATTTATTCAGATTGGTACACTATGCCTCGCATACCTGATGGCCCTAGAAACATTTATACAAGAGAAGTATATAGCTATTATACATCGGGTGCCGAATTTTATCCTAATACTTCGGAATTTCGAGAACAATTAAGATTGCGTGCTGCGTCTGAAGGGACGACAGCAACATCGCCCCAGAACCCAACATCGCGGGCAACAGCTCCTACCCGTTCGGGTGCCCCGTGGCAAGCATATGCACTTTATGGACAAAACGATGTTATTTTATCGTCTAGAATGGATCCTGATCGCAATTTTCTTCTGACTAACACAACCACTAAACAGACGATGGACTACAAACTTAAAGAATGGGATATTACCAGTTGGTTTGATGATTTTATCAATAGTCCTGCTTCCTCGTTTACTACGGGAAGTAATAATATGGTTTTTATGGGTCAATATAACGAAGACGTTGCCGAAGCTAAAGAGGATTCTAGCACTAATTTTTATAAAACTTTAATGGGAATAATTTTTGCTGGGAAATTCAATAAACTGGTAAAAGAAAAAACAAGGTCGTATCAACAAATTTTGGCTGGAAAACCAGCACACTCAGAAGCTGTTTTTTATAAAGTTGAAAAGTGGAAAATAGATGCCAATGGAGACTTTGAGGGTGACGCCCCACTTCAATCTATTATTTTTCCTAATTCTAGTGATATTGATTCTCATCATTATATTGACACTCAGGTTAAATATAATAAAAACTATGGTTATATCATATATGCCTTTGTTGCTGTCTTTGGGACTCGCTATCGATATTCGTTAGATGGAATTACAGGAGTAGTACCAGCCCCGGCGAACCCAAGTCAAAATCTTAATCAAAATTCTTCACTGCCGAAAGCCGAAATTTGTGTTTTTAGTTCTCCGAGTGTTCGATTAATACAAACTCCTTATACTCAATTTCGTGGTAGAATTATGGACGCGCCACCAATTTGGCCCGATGTTAATGTAATTCAGTATAAAAACCAGAACAATAAAGTTTTATTCTTTTTCCGAGGTAATGTGGGGAATTATAAATCAACCCCAATTGCTATTGAGCCAATTGATTATATAGATATTTTAGAGTTGGCGGAAGCTCAACGATTACGCGGCAACGAACCAATGGAATTTAAAAGTGATGATCAAGCTCGAACTTTTGAAATTTTCAGAATAGATACACCACCCTTAAGTTATAGCGATTTTGAAGATCATAAATTAGCAACTGTTGAAACTGATTTTTTTGAAGATCCTAAAAAACAAGCCACGTCTGCTGCGTTTGTGGATGATATTGTTCCAAATAAAAAATATTATTATATTTTTAGAACAGTGGATGTTCATGGGCATACTTCAAATCCGACGCCAATTTATGAAATTTCGATTATTGATTCTGATGGTGCTCCAGTTTTGATTACAAATATTTACCAACTTAAAAAAGAAAAAGATCCTCCACAAACACCAGTTAAAACAGCGAAGAAATATATTTATATTACTCCCAATGATGAGCAGTTAGAAATTAATAAAGTGGAAAGCCAACTTATTATTCCCGAAACTGGACTCAACAAGGAAAGTGTACCTAATCATGTGAAAGTCGATGGCGCAGTTTTGGGAAATCAAGACGAAACAGTGTGGGATAAAAAATATAAAATAAGAGTTACTTCTAAAAAAACTGGAAGAAAAATCGATTTTAATATACAATGTAAAGTGAAACCTTGGGTAAACACTACAGATGGATAAATTTGGTAATATAACTAATAAACAAACTATTTATTTGAAGATAGGAGAATTTTATGGCATTTTTAGACAATAGCGGAGACATTATTCTTGACGCAGTATTAACTGACACAGGGCGTTTTCGACTTGCAAAAGGAGATGGATCATTTAAAATTGTGAAATTTGCGTTAGGCGATGATGAAATTAATTATGCCACATACGATAAGAATAATCTAAGCGGTAGCGCATATTATGACTTAGCGATTCTTCAAACACCAATTTTGGAAGCATTTACGAATAACACTTCTTTAATGAATTCTAAATTAATATCAATTCCAAGAACTAATTTACTTTATTTACCTGTTTTAAAATTAAGTGGTCAGGGCAATACCCAAACTTCAACAGTCGGCGGTGGTTTTGAAGGCAATTTTGAAGTTTGTGTGAACCAACAAACTGTTGGAGAAACGACAACTAATGGTTTTGAGGGGTTGATATATCCACAGTTATCAACCGCCACTAAGAATACTACCGCCATTGTGGGGCGTCTAAACGGTTTCAATACGAGTGATTCTGCCAACAACTATATTCGAGTGGATCAAGGATTAGATACTACTGAAATTTCTAGTGATTATACAATTGATGCCGATTTGATGGAGACTCAATATATTATTGAGATTGATAATCGTTTTGGTTCTATTGCAAGCAAGGATGGAACCTTATCAAACGTTTCCTTTATTGATGATGATAATATTGCTAGTTATTATTTTTCTCTAGGAACAGAAAACCCACCGATGGTGGCTAGTGTTGAAACCGGAACAAGTAATTCAACAATCGAAGGTCCGCGAGGCACCAAAATAGAATTTAAAATTCAAGCATCAACAGATTTAGCTACAAGCAATTATTTATTTACACAACTAGGAAGTACAGATACTGTCGCAGTCGCTGCGGCTGGTGGAACCCCAATGGATATTTATTATATCGATAGTATAATTAAAGTAACTGGGGCAACAACTGGTTATCGAATAGATATTCCCGTTAGATTTGTAAAGAAACAATAAAAGGATAAAAAATGGCAACATCATTTAAAACATTTCTAAATAACGATATTACATCAACAAGGACTTTATTGCACGAAGCAATTCCAATTACAGGCTCATTAGTTTCAGGAACATATGGGGTGTGGCCTGATGGTGGAAATATTAAAAATTATGCTCATGGAATGTTTCAAAGTTGTTATGATTATCCTTATCTAAGTTCTTCCGCAAACCATATTTTTGATTTAACCCTCGGTTATAGTACGGGTTCTAATTCTCTTTCTAGTTCTACTAATACTCAAAATGCAAAGAAAGTAAACCTTTATAATCAAATGGCTCAAGTGTTGCAAGGTCATAATCAAGCCGGAACAATTCTACGCTTTGATCGAGATGGTAATATTACTGATGGGGGAGATAAATTAGATAATGTTTTCTTTATTAATTTTGCTCGCCTATTACAGAAAGACGAAATTAAAAAAGGCAGCTTTACTCTTAAATTAGGAACTGCATTATGGGACTCTCCATTTCAAAACATTTTAACTATTCAAGATACTAATGCTGAAAATGATTATAGGGTAAACTCCCCTGCTGGTGAATATGGAATTTTGTTCGCATCTTTAGGGTATAATCCTGAACGTACACTAGCTCCTTCTTGCGGCTTAATTTTTTATCAAGCTGGTATTGCGGTTATTTCTGGTTCAGTTTTTATGAGTGGGTCCAATAAGGAAGGCGAAGGACGAGCGAAGGGACTATTAACCGGAAGTAGCATGATGCGAGGCAGTCAACCCACGGGGCCTGCGGGTGTTAAAAATGATTTTGCGGCAATGGCTTCCGGTTCTGCAATCAGTGGTACTTGTAATGCCATTAGACATCGCATATATGATTTAAGCTTTAATAATACAACTGAACTCAATTCTACAATTCATTTCTGTCGAATAAATCATAATGATTTTAATTATAGTTCAAACCCAACTTACTTAAGTGCTAGTAAAATGGTTGTCAAAAACAACACAATGGATGCACCAGTTTCATACTTGACCACAGTTGGATTATATTCGTCGGACAATGAGCTTTTAGCAGTTGCAAAACTATCAGAACCGCTTAAAAAAGATCCTACTAATGAAATGACAGTTCGAGTTCGTCTTGATTATTAAATAGAAACTATTTAATACTAACCATGTCAATGTATAAATTTGGAATTGACGATGTATTCTATAATAGAATAAAGACATATCCCGAAGTTGATTTCATTATTTATGATAATCAAATATTTTATCAAAATAAAGGAACAGTTGCAGGACAGAATGTAAGTAATGTTCCTAATGTTCCAACTGGACACATTAACCTTTATGAATTAAATGTTGATCGTCCTTCTGGGCAATTGGTTTATCCCTTTGTGGTTAAGGGAGGAAGTCTAACTCCATTCAGTACAATTTCTACCACTTCTTTTAATAACAATTTTTTGTATGGAGATAAAATAACGGGAAGTTATCCTTTATCTGCTTCAATTTCTTCACAATGGTATGAGGCGGCGTCAACAAGACCAAGAATAAGTGCGCTAAGAAATAGTTTAAATGCATCTCAAATTTTAAGTTATGATTATGCATACAGTTCTAGTCTAGGTGATAAAAATACTCAAGAGTTACGTCTTATAAGCATACCCTCTATTTTTTATGGTTCTTCTATTAAAAAAGGAAGTGCATCATTAAAGTTTTATCTTTCGGGTACACAAATTGCCGAATTGACCGATGACAAACAAAATGGCCAGTTAAGACAAGCTTCTTCGGGATCGACTGCTAATTCGGGAAGTGTCGGTGGCGTCATCATGTATGATGAAGGATTTATAATTTTGACAGGAAGTTGGGCTCTAAATTCTTTGCACACTGAGAACTACACAGGACTTGGTGCTGCCAATCCAAGATGGATTGATTTTGGCACCATGAACAATTCTATTCCTTCTTCAAGCTTTTCTTTAGCTTTTAGTGGCACAAATTATGTTCCAACGATATTAATGATGGCTCACGCCGGGAAAGGAGAACTTAATTATTCAAACAATCCTACTTATCCGGCATATGGAAGTGGTGTTGTTTTGACTGGGGCTCTGAGTCCTACTGGATACACGGAAGCACCAACGGCTGATGTTGCAAATGTTGCAAGTAGTTCGTTTTCGGGTTTCTCGAAAGCATTTGAAAAAGTTACTTTTATCAATCATATTGGAATATATGACGAGAATCATAATTTAATTGCTATTACTAAATTAGCAAATCCAGTTAGAAAACGAGAGAATGACGATTATACATTTAAATTAAAACTAGATATTTGATATAATAAGATTCTATTTATAGTAATGAAAAAAGAACTCGAAACATGGCGACACTATCTTACTGAAAAGAAAAAACCAGTTCAGGATAATTATGAGGCGAATTTTTACTTGGCGCTTACTCAATCTAAAGAAATTGATCGAACAGAACTTATGGGTTTTATGCGAGCTATTCAGAATGTTACAACAGTTTATCGTGAAAAAGAAGTTTCAACATCAGCGGCCACCTTTGTTGGAGAATATAAAATCAGATTTGTGTTACAACACGGGGCTGATGTGAAATATTATTATGATACAACTCTTAAACCTGGATTGCGTAAGATTAAAGGTTTAGCTATTCAACGAGATCTTGGATATGACAAAACTGGTGAAGAATGATTCTTGGCCTAGATATTTCTACAAGTATAACCGGCTACGCAATTATTAATCTTGATGGAACTATAGTTCAAGTTGGAAGTTGGGATTTACGAAACAAAAACCACTTCCCAGATTTTTATTCAAAAGTTGTATCTTGCCGAGAAAGAATCAAAGATATTTCTTATTGTTATGAAATTGATCATATATTTATCGAACCTGCCTTAAATATGTTTATGATGGGTAAGTCTTCATCCCACACCATTTCAACATTAATTAAGTTTAATGGAATTTTATCATGGCTTTGTTTCGAAGAATTCGGGTTCCAACCTGAATATATTCCAGCAATATCAGCTAGAAAGAAATGCGGGATTACCATTAAGCGTGGACAAAAAGCTAAAGAAATTGTTATGAAGTTTTTGCTTGACAATGAACAAGATTTTATAGTACAATATACAAAGCATGGAAATCCGAAACCTCAATATTATGATCAAGCAGACGCTCTTGTCATGGCCAGAGCGGGCCTAACATGTCTGAAAGAAAACTCCGGATCATAAAGGATTTTCTTGGTTCTTATTATAAAGTAAAAGACGAGCACCTTTTTTATTGTCCAAAATGCAAACATCACAAAGCTAAACTTTCATTAAATTTTAATAAAAATGTTTTTAAGTGTTGGGTTTGTGATTATTTGGGCAAAGATATTGGGAGGCTTGTTTATTCTTATGGAAAACCAGAACACAAAAGTCAGTGGAATATAATAGCAGGTGTTGTTGATTTTTCAGAAATTAATAAAGATGAAGAAAAGACTTGTGTAACTTTGCCGCAAGAATTTATAACTCTTACAGATAAAATAATAAATCCTTTATCAATTCCTGCTCGACAATATCTTATGTCTCGCGGATTAACAAGAGATGATATTGTTTGGTGGAAAATGGGATATTGTCCAGATGGCGATTATAAAGAAAGAATTATTATTCCATCTTTTGATATGAACGGAAACATTAATTATTTTATTGCTCGCTCTTATACTTCTGGCGAGTGGCAAAAGTATAAGAATCCACCAGCAGAAAAAGACTTTATCTTTAATGATCTTTATTTAGATTGGAATAAAGATATCACAATTGTTGAAGGCGTCTTTGATGCAATCGTCGCTCGTAATGCTATTCCATTGTTAGGCTCTACGTTGCGTGAAAATAGCTATATTTTTCAAAAAATTGTAGATAAATGCGAGAAGATACATATTGCCCTTGATTCGGATGTAAAAGCAAAAGAAGATAAAATAAGCCGACTATTTATATCATATGGCGTGGATGTTTACAGGATTAATACTTCGGGGTTTGGAGACATTGGAGAAATGGATAAGGAAACATTCCAAACTCGCAAGAAAACTGCCTCTTTTCTTTCTTTAGATAACTATTTATT
>Ga0080013_1006430_pt1 | contig 10476 bp, 6 predicted proteins | sample ETNvirenome_6_85_FD_69236 | JGI IMG/M metagenome (GOLD analysis project Ga0080013, IMG submission 69236) | Marine viral communities from the Pacific Ocean - ETNP_6_85 (SPADES assembly) (version 2) | ecosystem: Environmental > Aquatic > Marine > Oceanic | place: Pacific Ocean | collected 2013-06-19
AGATTGCAAAGATACTGGATATCATAAAGAAGTACCGGAATATTTATCTGCATGGCTTTTAATCGCATGCGACAATACTATACACTTGATTATTAACTGGTTGGCATTAACATACCTATAATGAGATATAAAAATTGGGTAGCTTTGTTTTCACAAACAGGATCTGAGATAGTTGACCTATCTACAAAGTTAAGTAGAAAACCGGATTTTGTTATTACCAATGCTAATTTGGACAACGTTAATCCGAATATAGAAGTAGATTTTAGAATTAATAATGACGAAGCAAAAACATTGGATATCCTCGAGGATATAGAATTTGATAAAAGAGATACTCTCATTACCTTAAATGGGTGGTTAAGAATAGTGCCTCCGGATAAGTGCAAGATGTATAACATATATAATGGGCACCCGGGACTTATAACAAAATATCCAGAGTTAAAAGGTAAGGATCCCCAAAAGCGTGCATGGGAAAATATAGCTTCATACGCTAAAATCGGCAGCGTAGTTCATAAAGTAGTAGCAGAGGTTGATGCAGGTGAGGTTATAGTAGAAAAATCTGCAAGAACACGTGATGTTCTTAATATAAATAGAACCTATGATACATTAAGAAAGACATCTTTTGATGCTTGGATAGAATTTTTTAAGGAACACTTATAATATATAGTATGATCTTTTCGTTTACGGGTGCACAGAGTACGGGTAAAACTACTCTACTAAACCATTTGCATAAGTGCAATGGTGATTTTCCTTTTGAATTTGTACCGGAGGTTACGAGACTGGTAATGCGTGATTATCAGATGCCTATTAATGAAAACGGCGGAGATTTAACTCAAATGCTCATTATGACAGAGCATGTTCGAAATGTTTATAGAAATAAAGCTGATCATCTAATTAGAGGCGTGCACCAGATTTTTGATAGGTGTGGATTAGACGGCATTGTATATTCTCTATGGTTACTCGATAACAATAAAATTAGTAAGTGTTGTTATAATGCATGTGAACTAATTTGGCAAAATTTAAAAGATAAATATGACATTATTTTTTATACATCTCCTAAAGATGTAAAGTTAATAGATGATGGAGAAAGAAGTGTAGATAGAGGATTTCGAAATCAAATTATTAATATATTTAATATATATTTCGAAAAAGGGGATATAGATAGTGAAATTGTAATACTTGAGGGTAGTGTAGAGGAAAGATTAAAGACTATTAAGTCGACTCTTGCTAAACGTGATATCGATATTAAAATTTAATTATGGCTGAACTTGATAATAGTAGTGTTAGTAAACATTTAGGACAAACCTCTGAGTATAAATCATTATATGATCCGGGTCTTCTTGTACGAGAGCCTCGTCAATCAAATAGAACGCACTTAGGATTAAAAGATAGTGATCTACCTTTTGTAGGTAATGATACCTGGAATGGGTATGAAATTTCTGCTCTTACCAATAATGGATTGCCGGTAGTTGGTGTAGCTAAGATTGTATATTCTTGTGATAGTAAGTATATTGTTGAATCCAAGTCTATTAAATTGTATTTTAATTCATTTAATATGACTAAACTAGGTGATACGGCAGGCGATGTTTTAGATGAAATTAGTAAAATGGCAGCATCTGATTTAAGTGCACTCCTTGAAACTAAAGTACTAGTTAAAGTGCATAGTAATGCCCGGGTTTTAGGTGATGTTAATATGTTTAACGCTAAACTGGAGTGGATGCATAGTGTAGATTGCACTCCTAATTATATTACATTAGAAGATGAATATCCGGTAGATGAGGTAAAATTTTCTGTCTATTCAGAAGATCCAAGCTTGCTTCAAAAAATAGAGGACGCTCCTTCAGATAAAGTTTATTATCACAGTGCCCTACTTAAGTCTAATTGTCGTGTTACTTCGCAGCCTGATTGGGGGGATGTTTATATTTATATAAAGGGTAAACACACGGTAGACCCTATTTCGCTGTTGCAATATATTGTTTCTTTCAGAGATGAATGTCATTTTCATGAAGAAATTTGCGAAGCTATTTACAAGCGTATAAAGGACGCAATCAACCCGGAAGAGCTAAATGTCCGTTGCTTATATGCTCGTAGAGGCGGTATCGATATTAATCCGGAGCGCGCATCTCATAAAAAGTTGCTACATCATACTTTAAGTGAAGTTGATGTGCCGCATATAAAAACTCCTAAGCAGTGATTTAAAATAACACATTATGTATTAAATAATTAGTACATAATGAGACTGTTTAGCGAAAAGGTAAAACCTACCTTTACTAGCTCCAATCTTAACATCCTAACCATTGAAAGCTTTGAAGAGGTTTTCTTTGATGTTTATGAATTAGAGATAAACGGTAGTAAGTTTATTGCAGAAAAAAAGAGCGATTATAAAGGCTCGCCTGTGGTAGATATACCGGTAGTAATAGGTAGTGAGGAGTATTGTGCACCCTTTGTTCTTGCAGAGGGCAAATTTGAGGTACTGTTTAATGAAAACAATAAAGTTTTCATTGGGTCAACAGAAGTAACTGAGAAAGATCTTAGCATATTTGAGCAAGAAGAGGTAGTAGAGGATATATGTTTAGAGGAAAGAGATAATATTCTTGAAGATATAATAGGTGCTAGGGAGTATTCCTTAGCTGAAACCGAACTAGAAATTAAAGAAATAAAAAATGATGTTAAGTCTAATACAGAGATTAATGATAATGTTATTAAGGGTGTTAATAAAGCTTTAAGTAGAATAGGAAACGTCAAAAAGGATATTGCTAGTGATATATCGACTTTAAAAGAAACTATTGATACTAAGTTTGTAGACGCTGAGCAAAAAGTTAAAGACTATTATGATAGTAAAATATCTTTAGTTGAAGCAACTCTGGCTGGGCTGGTATCTGCCCCTCCTCTACAGGAGTATAAGCATCTTATTGAGGAAAGTAAATCTAGTTTACTAGCTAAAATTTCTGACATTAAGACTGATACATCAGATGTTATTGAAGAAAAAGCTCCATGGGATAAAAACGTAGTACTCGATCCTGGAAAGGTTCAAAAAGATATAGAAAAGAATCTTAATCAATCCTTTCAACAGCAAATAATATCTCTAAAAAAATCTGTCGAGATGATGGGTGGCGGTGGTTCTGTAGCAAAGCAGTTTGCTGCAGGCGGGACAATGGATGGAAACTTAGATGTTATAGGTAATATTTTATCAGGTGGTAGAGATCTTGTTGATATATTTTCAACAGGAACCGGGGATGTGGGTGGATCAGGTACAGCTAATTATTTACCTGTTTGGTCTGATACAGAGACTTTGGGTAATAGTATAGCTTTTCAGGAAGCTAGCCATGGCGATTTAACTACACAATTAAGTATTGCAGGGGACCTTAGTGCTCAAGGAAGTCTTAGTGCCGGCGGTCCTGGTGATAACTATTTTGCTGGTAATGTTGGTATTGGAACAAATACGCCTGACTACGCTCTGGATGTAGCTGGTAGTATAGGTGTTGACCAACACATTTATCATAAGGATAATAATATCACTTTTCTTAACTTTACAGAAAATAGACTTAGAGTTAATGTTGGTGGTATATCATATATCGACTTAAACGATAACACCGGCCCTCCACGAGATATTACATTCAATGATGGTGGTAATAATGTAGATTTTACCATTAAAGGTAATTCTAATAATCCTTTATTTAAAACCGATGCTTCTGCAGGTAGAATAGGAACAAATGGTAAAGGCTCACCAGAAGCCGATTTCCATATGGGTGGGGACCTAAAAGTAGATTCACACATAACTACATCAGGTAATATAAGTGCACAGGGTAATCTTAGCGCTAGTGGAGATGTATACATAGACGGAGATTTATTTGTTACAGAATACATCAAACATAAAAACGATACAAATACAGCAATCCGCTTTACTGATAATAAGATTAGCCTTGATGCTGGTGGTATGACTTTCTTTGCAGTTCATGATGATGATAGTGCTCCTTTTACTGCTACAGTTAATGGTGGTAGCAATAGGATTAACTTCAGAGCCATGGATAAAAATAATGATGTGCTTCTGAAAACTGATTCTGATGCATATAATGTTGGACTATATTATGCAGGTAATGAAAAATTATCAACACAAACGGATGGTATTAATGTAACAGGTGGTCTTAGTGCAGTAGGTACTGGTAATAATTATTTTAGAGGCAATGTAGGTATTGGTACAAATCATCCTGGTGAAGCACTCTCTATAGTTGGAGCTGTAAGTGCTAGTGGTGGTTTGTTTGTAGGAGACTTGCCTACATCTGATCCCGGAGTATTAGGACAGGTTTGGAACAGTTCCGGAGACCTTAAGATATCCGCAGGATAAATAAGTAATATGGGAGACGAAGATAGACGATTTGATGTATATAGATCTGTGTGTGGCCCGCATGTATGCGGGGTGGAGTCTATCGATTCTACTGGTAATATAACTACTACAGAGGCCGTTACCGGAAAGGTCATATGCGGTAATTGTATATATGGTTCTTGGGCCGGAGATACCATAGGGAATGGCTCGCTTGAGGGGAATGGGGCTGTATCATATGGAGGAGTAAAGGTTGCTCTCGGAGAATCTAACCCAGCCCCAGCATTTAACCTCGGTAGCACTGTTGCAACCTCTCTTTCAACACAGGGCTTAACAGCTCAAGATGCAACTATTTTTGGAAAATTATGTGCAACAACAATTGATGCAACTTCTGCGTTTGTTAAGGTTATTGATGTTACGCAATATGAATTAACTGGATTTAATGTAACTGGTGATTTTTCTGTATCTGGTAATATAAGTGCTAATGGTCATATTACTACAGAGTCATTAAATGTATCTTCTACCAATAACGGTATAATGTCAGCCGGCAGAGACCTTGCTGATATATTTGCTACAGGGGCGGGTAATGTTGATGGTTCTGGTACAGCAAATTATATAGCGCAATGGTCAGATACAGATACTCTGACAGATAGTCTCTTGAGTGGTGGTACAAGCAGGGTAACTGTAGCTGGTGACATAGGGGTCAACCAATACATCTACCACAACGGAGATGCTGATACATACATTAATTTTACTGACGACGACATAAACATCCAAGCCGGCGGTGTTAATTTTATAGACATTACTCAAGATACTGTAAGCGAAATAACTTTTAATGAAGCAGGAGCGAATGTAGACTTTAGAGTAGAAGGAGATACTGAGACAGATCTGTTATTCACTGATGCATCAACTGATAGAGTTGGGATTGGTACAAACGTGCCAGACTATAAACTAGATGTAGCTGGAAGCATGGGTATAAATGAGTACATTTATCATAATGGTGACGGTGACACATATCTTCGATTTGCTCCTAATCTCGTTAACTTAGTTGCTGGTGGGAAGTCTGCGATAAAGTATGAAGCAAGTACCGGTAAGATTATTCTGAACAATACAAATGAAAATGTTGATGTTCATATAATGGCAGAAGATAATACAGAACTTCTAGCTACAGATGCAGCAAATAATAGAGTTGGTATTAATACAACAGCACCAGCTGAAGCACTTACTGTAGCTGGTAACATTAGTGCTAATGGTAATGGTTATTTTGCTTGTGTTATAGCAGGTGGTTATTTTGAGGAAAAAGCTGCTAGCCCAACATTAGCCGAATATCCAACAGGCTCGTTGGTAGTTATTGGCTGCGGTGGTAACTTAGAATTATCTACCAAGAGTAATGATAAGAACGTGTTTGGAGTAACTCAAAATGGTGTATGCCAGCCTATTGTATTAGGTGCTGAGCCTATTCTAGTTACAGGAGATATTAATGTTGGAGATTTTATTACTACATCAGATAAGGCTGGGCATGGAAAACGTGCATTAAATACTATACATGGCACAGTTATAGCTCAAGCTATGGAAGCTGGTTGTGGTTGTTCTTATACGCTACAAGCAATGATACGTAAGATGTAATTTAAAATAGTAAGGATAAATATAATTAGATGGCAAAAGACTTAAAAATTACTGCATCCGGTGGAATTAGCGCCGCCGGTGGATTGAGCGCCACAGATGAGAGCTACTTCGGTAGCGTTGGCATAGGATCAACTGATCTATCAGAAGCAATGCTTAATATCCGTGGCGGAAATGAACAGCATTTATATATTCAAGGTGCTACCGATGGCACTGCCGCACTCGCTAGAATAAAAACTATAGCTGGTGGAAGTGTTTTACTTTTGGAAACTGGAACAGTTTCAGATAGTCGTGACATTCTTAAAGCTAAAAATTCAAGCGGGACAGTTTTTAACATTCAAGCTGATGGCAAAGTCGGCATCGGCATTGAGACTCCCGCTGAAGAACTTACTGTAGTAGGCGGTATAAGCGCTAATAAAACTGTAACATCAGAGACAATGCATGTGTCATCTGCTACTAACGGATTTATATCAGCAGGAAGAGATCTTTCGGATGTATTTACAACTTGTGTTGGTGATGTTACTGAAGTTGTCGCTGGTACTGGTCTTACTGGCGGTGGTGCTTCTGGTTCAGTTACTGTAAATGTAAGTGCTGGAGACGGTGTTCAAGCAACGGCTAATTGTGTTAGTGTTGATAGCACGGTAGTGAGAACTACAGGAGCGCAATCAATAGCTGGAGCTAAATGTTTCTCCGGAGAAACGTGTTTTTGTAATGACACAATTACAACTGGTAATGCTACTATTCAAGGTAACTTATCTGTAACAGGCGAGTTTACGAGAATGGATACTATTGTCGATGTTACATCAGCAATGGAGATACAAAACCATGGCACTGGACCGGCGCTTACAGTTAATCAAGCTGGTAGTAACACAGTAATAGATTTTCAAGACGATGGTACTTCGGTATTAAAAATTAAAGACGGTGGTCAGAGTGTATTCGCGAAAGGTATTAGTGCTATTGGCGGTTTAAGTGCTGCTGCTGGACCGGTTAATTTTGGTAAAAACGACATTGGTATTGATGTTAAGTTTCACGGTGCTACTTCAAGTAAGTACTTATTATGGGATGAAAGCGGGGATAGAGCAATATTTGCCGATAACACCTACTTAGGATTTGGTACCGGGTCTGATGCATTATTTTACCATACAGGTTCAGATCTTAATTTACAAAATTATCTTGGAGCATTCCAATTTATAAACAATACCGATAATGGTTGCATGAATTTTAAACTAGATGATGGTTATACAAATGTAGTAAATTACATACAGCTTGATGGTAATAATGAAACAATATTACTCGGTACAGGTCTCCCAGCTTCTGCTGGTAAGGTTGGTATTGGTACAAGCTCTCCTTCACATAAACTAAATGTTGCCGTTAACTGTGGTGATGATGGTATAATTTTACAAAAAGCTGGTTCATCTAACGATATTTTTAGAGTCACGATGGATGGCACTAGTGATCAAGGTGAAATGTTCTTGTATGATGGGGGTGAGATTGAGTTTGCTATTAGAGCAAATACTAACTATAGTTTCATTAATACCCCGGCAAATTTTGGTATCGGTACTACAGCCCCAACAGAAAAACTTACTGTAGGCGGTAGCATAAGTGCTTGTGGCAACTTAAGCGCCACGGGAGCTGGTTATAATTATTTTAATAGTAGAGTTGGTATTGGTACAGCAACACCATCGGTACAATTAGATGTTTATAACAGCTCTGGTTGGGGTGGTCTAGATGTCGATGGAAGCTCCGGTGGTGAAATTAGATTACAAAAAGCAGGTACAACTTATCTAGATATGTATGCTACTGATACTGGGAGTACTGGGTCTGTAATTAAAGCTACAGACCATTTACATATTGCAACTAATAATTCTACGGCTGCTGGTACAGCAACCTACTTCAAAGATGATGGTACTGTTGGTATTGGTACAACAGCACCAGCAGAAAAGCTAACTGTAGCTGGTAATATAAGTGCACTGAGTGGTGCAGTCTTTGGTAGTGGTGATGTTATCTTTAAGGGCGCCAGTTACTTAGAGTGGGATAGTTCTGCAAATTCATTAGACTTTGGAGATAATATATACGCGCAGTTTGGAGCATCAAATGATTTTAGAATATATCATGATGGATCTGACTCATATATTAAAAATTTCAATACCGGTTCTATTAAGATTGAACAAACCATAGACAATGAAGATATTAGGTTTTTCAATGATGATGGGTATGGTGGGTCAGCAGAATATATAAGATTAGATGGTAGTGAAGAGACTATACTATTATCTCTAGGTCTACCAGCTTCTGCTGGTGAGGTTGGCATAGGAACAACAGCACCAGCAGAAAAGCTAACTGTAGCTGGTAATATAAGTGCGCAAGGTGATGTTTGTATTGGTGATGATTTAGTTGTTAATGGAGAGTCTATTACAGTATGCGGTGCCTCGGCAATGTTAAATTTATGCGATACTACTGATACAGATGATATGTATATAACCTTTGCAAACGGTGGTTCAACATACGGTAGTGCAGGTTTCATAGGTACTACAGATTTTGATATTTGTACTAATAATAGAGATATTGGTTTGTTGCCCGGTACACATAATGTTGGTATTGGTGTTACAGCTCCTGGTCAAAAACTTACTGTATCAGGTAACATAAGCGCTCATGGATCGCTAAGCGCCACGGGAGCAGGTTACAATTATTTTAATAGTAGAGTAGGCATCGGAATCGCAGCCCCCGCCTCGCCTCTTCACGTTGATGGGGCAATCAGAGTTAAAAGGGGTAGTGTTGATGCTCATGGTACTATTGACATGGAGGGTAACTTTAGGTTTGCGGCTCATAGCGGGTACAGTATAACATTTCACACTGACCAAACAAATGTTGGTGGTACTGAGATAGTTAGGTTCCGGAACGATAACGGTAATGTTGGTATAGGTAATAATGGAACAGCGTCAAAACTTACTGTTAGCGGTAACATAAGCGCTCATGGATCGTTAAGTGCTACTGGTACGGGTTATAATTATTTTGCTAGTAGGGTAGCTATTGGGTGTAATCTTAACCCGGGTCATGCTCTACATCTTCCTGATGATTGTGTAATAGCCGTTGGAGATTCCGGCGATATGCAATTCCAGCACAGTGGTAACAGTAGTTATATTGAAAACACAAAGGGTCATTTATACGTAAATAACCATGATGCTGATTGTGATGTATATTTTAGAAATGATAACGGATATGGTGGACAAGCCACTTATTTACAGTTAGACGGGGGCGAAGAGCAAGTATATATAAGCACTGGTCTCCCAGCTTCTGCTGGTGAGGTTGGTATTGGTACAGCGTCACCTACTGAAAAACTAACTGTTGCTGGTAATATTAGTGCAACCGGTGGCTTAAGTGCTGGAGGACCGGTCTCTTATTTTGGCGGTAAAGTTGGTATCTCTGATAGTAGTCAATCTTTTGACTGGCAGTCGTCTGATAATGAAGCCGGATTACACATTAAGAGTACAGGAGATGTTGCTTTAATATTAGAAGCTGATACAGATAACTCAGGTGAGAGTGATAATCCAAAAATTAAGTTAATACAAGACGGAGGAGCTGTTTGCGGTTCTATTCACATGGCCGGCAACGCGTCATCTACTTACAGAATACCAGCGAACACCATGGTAATGGGGTCATATGATGATTACCCGGTAGCTATTGTACAAAATGGATACGCGGAGATTCTTGTAGATAGTGCAAGTAATGTTGGTATCGGTACATGCGCGCCTAATAAGAAGCTTACCGTGGTAGGTGATATAAGCGCTTCTGGTTATGTTTGTGGTCATTCAGCAGTCTGCGCACCTGCTATATGTGGTACTACATCTGTTTGTGGTTATACCGTCTGTGGTACCGCAGCTGTTTGTAGTCCTTATATTTGTGGTACCACAAACGTTTGTGGTAGCATAGGTGTATTTACAGGATGTACTGTTGCTTGTGGTAGTAACATGTATATTGATAACGGAGGATATGGACTTAATTTTGGACAAAGCTCAGCTTGTCATCAGCTTATGTTCTACGGCGACATGTATTACTGTAACCTCGCCGGTCATGTAAAGTTTGATCAAGATGCTGCTAACAAAGATATTATATTCTGCGGTGATAAAGGATCTGGTAAGTATACATTTGTAACAATGGATATGAGTGATAGTATTCTCGATGTCCAAGGACCGGTTAAACAACAGACAGCTCTTAATGCTCAGACAGGTACAACATATACACTGGTATTAGCTGACCATGGTAAGTTAGTTACTCTTAATAATGGTAGTGCAATTACCCTAACTATACCACCTAATAGTTCAGTAGCATTCCCAACTGGTACAGAAATAACACTTACGCAATTAGGTGCAGGTCAAGTTACAATTGCTGCAGGATCTGGAGTTACAGCATATGCAGCTGATGCTGAACTAAAAACACGTGTACAATACAGTAGTGCTGTATTGACTAAGATCGCATCAGACACATGGTTAATTGCGGGAGACTTAACGTCATAAACATGAAAGGTAAATCAGGTATAA
>Ga0080013_1006431_pt1 | contig 10475 bp, 3 predicted proteins | sample ETNvirenome_6_85_FD_69236 | JGI IMG/M metagenome (GOLD analysis project Ga0080013, IMG submission 69236) | Marine viral communities from the Pacific Ocean - ETNP_6_85 (SPADES assembly) (version 2) | ecosystem: Environmental > Aquatic > Marine > Oceanic | place: Pacific Ocean | collected 2013-06-19
CAAATATCGTTCCAAAAGACGACCCAACAAACGTTGATCTAGTGAAACAAATAGTGGACAGTATGTTTGATCCGTTTTTTACTACCTATGCAACCGGATTATCGGGCCCTCTCGCTCCAAACGGGAATGGTGGCTATATGAACCTTGTTTTATCAAACAAAAATTCCACACCAATTATAGGCCAGCATGTCCAACTCGGAGCTTCAATAGCTGTCCTAACAGGGCCATTGATGGCACTACTACCTCCCCTACCACCCCCCCTTGACACAGTTGCAGCTGCTGAATTAATAGAAAATTTAAGATTTTCATATTTTGGTAATGAGCCACGAGGTGGTGCCCCGCAACTCAAGCCGAATACGGTAGCACAATATTTAAGGAATTTATTTAGCAGTGGAGAATACGTCTCTCTTTCATCTGAGGGGGGTATTTTGGATGAAACAGTGACCTTATCGTATGAAGGAACCTTAACGTTCCCATTGTTCAATATTACATATAATTTTGATACAAGCCAAGGCGTCTTACAGAGATATGGAATATTTGGAGAGTTGTCTACCTCCGAAGATTCTACTCTTGAACTGAGTTCTCTGGAGTCGGCCGCCGTTTACGGACAAATCGAAAGTTACTTGAATAATACCGAATATGGAACATCTCCAAATGATATTTATGATAGCTTTTTTGGTAGCATAGAAAGGTCCCCTTTGCCTGTTGGCGCTTCCGCATTACTTTATAATTTATTCGTCACAGACGTGGTGGACGACTTCTTTGATCCTGGAACTTGGAGTGAGTCTGCGGCCTCCCTCACGGATCTGTCTAACGGTGCGGCGGCACTTCTAAGAATTTTAAGACAGGGTGCATTTAGAACTTTAGGCTCTTCTGTTTCATATAATGAAAATGCTTTTAGTTATGGAACATACAATTTAGACCCAATAAGCGATTCTGATGTGATACCAGCAGTTAACCCTGAATTACTTGAGCAAGGATACGAAGTTTTTTACTTAGATGACGGAAATATTGTGGTCATACCGCCAAGAAAAGGTGGCTGGCTTGAATTAAAAGACATCTTGTTGCCCAAGAAGCAAGAATCCTATTGTTGCCCAGACAAAAAAGAGTTATTAGATATCCCCTCAATCAAGGAAGCTGTGTTGAAAGCTTTTGAGTCCTCTGATGAGGATGAGCGTCTCTATCAAAACCCCAGGACAGTGCGCGAGCCCCCATATGCCCATATAGGGGGTAGAACGACCACTGCTTGTTTAGAGGGTGTTATAAAGACAACTCTAAGAATATACATAATTGAGAACATTCTTAATGGGTATGCAAGCTTTAGTAAGTATAAAACAGACTTTCCCCTAGTGTACTCTGATTTGTTCGCAGACTATGTTGCCAAAAAAATTAAAGCAGGACTTAGAACGCAGGCCCCAAACCCTGCCGGCCCTCCCTTCCCGCCAGATTCGGACGCTGGTCTAGCAGCAATGGCAGCACAGATAGCGGCCTCTTTGGGATTACCTCCTGACGCATTAGCAGCCGGCGCAGCAGCTTCGGAGGCACCCCCGCGAGGCTTTTATGGATACTGGTACGAGTTCTTAGAACAATGCGTCCAGACGTACCTAAGCAGGGCTGAGGCGGGCACGCTAACTGTAACGGAGTCTGCTGACAGGGCACTTCGGGCAATAAGTGATTTTTCACGAGATTATGAATATCCGCAGAAAGAAGAACTAAAAGAAATACGACGCACTCGTCCGTTTATGACACTTAAAAAACTCAGAAGAGAGAAGAATATATTAGCAGTCCAGGCGACAGAAAACCAAGCCACTATTGTGTTGAAGGAGTTGATTAAGGAAGAATTTAATAGAATATCAAAAGACATAGCACAGATTTTCCCCACACCAGAAGGGGGGTGGATCGAAAGCACCGCCGTTGATTTCTTAAGGAATGCATACTACATTGGTAGTAGAAATATTTTCGATATCCCAAGGATACGCAGCGATATTTTAAATGGTGAACGAGGTGATTTAAATTTCGAAAGTGGTGGACACTTTATATTACAATCTTATGTTCGACCTGTACTTAACCAAGTTTCTGCAAGGTATTCATCGCTTCGAGAGAATATTGAGTCTGATCAAATCTACGGTCTTGCAGAGATTAAGCAGCAAATGGAACTTTCTGGCCTTATTGACGATGGACTTGGTATGGGAGGCGAAACAATACGAGACCACTTTACATCTTTTAAATATGGCTTAAGACTCATATATGCACCTGGAAACCAAACTATCACTGATATTGGAGGCAGTGATAGCGCCTTAATTCAGCTGCTTAATAGAGAAGATGCCGCTAGTAGACTCTACAGCCACCCAGCGCAAAGGTTTTCGATTCCCATTGTTTCATCTAGAAATATTGAAGTTGAATATGAAGGTTCTATGCCGACGTTTTATCGAAGCACCACTACGATAACTTTAGGGCAACAAAACATATATAATGCAAACCACTTTAATTGGCCATTACTAACGCAGTTAATGTTAAATTCACAAGAATTTAAAATCATTTTTAATTACGCTGTCCCCCTCACGAGCATACAATCATTGAATACCATGTTCAATATTGAATCGTTTTTGGACTCAGTCGGTCGACAAGACGAGTGGATAATCCCAAATATTCAGATCCCCGTACCAGAAATAATCCCCATGCCCCGTCCTCCTGCGACATATTTGTCCTGGAACAGAAAAGCATTTCCGATTATGAAAAGAAGACTAAAAAGGATATTTAATTTATTATATAGGGCAAATGATTTTTCATATAGCCCTCCAGGCAATGAGGCGGCCGATGAGGCAATTAGAGATCTATCTGAAGGCTCAAATGCCGATTCATGGTCTGATAGAGTAACTCCAGAAACAAGAACGAGAATTATATTTGAAGACCCGACTTGTTTCTCTGGCGAGACCTCTTCAGCAGGCTCTACCGGAGGTACATCTGGCGTTTCTGGGGGCTCTGGAACAGCCAGGTCACCTATAGGTGGACCAGTAAAGGACGACTAAAAGAATTGCAAGTTTAAATCTAGAAACATACGATAGGCATACAAACACAGCCAAATAGAGAAAACTATAGCGGCCACTATTTAAATAGGAGGAGCAAGAAATGTCAGGAATTGCAGTAAAACTGCCAGTCATAAGAGATAAAGAAAATGGCTTTGCTTTATTGCAGACCTACGATGAAGTAGTTACACAAAATCTTAAGATGCTTATTTTAACGACTCCTGGAGAGAGAATGATGGACCCAGACTTCGGCGTTGGAGCCAGGAGACTCTTGTTCGAACAGATGACAGAGGACACGTTTCAAGCATTTAAAAGTAAATTATTACAACAACAACAAAAATATTTACCTTATTTAACAATTCAAGATGTAAGATTCTCCTCTTCTTCGAGCAATGCTGAGATGGACGAAAACACGTTGCAGATTAGTATTGTTTATTATAATAAAATTTTAAGGAATTCAGGAGTTGTTTCGTTGCCAATAACATAATAAAACAACTACTTATATTAATAAATGAGGACTTTTAATGTCAAAAAATAAGGTGCCGATTAAATATACAAGTCGAGATTTTGAATCAATCAAGAAAGAACTGGTTGATTATGCTAAGAGATATTACTCTGACACTTTTAAGGACTTTAGTGAAGCCTCTTTCGGCTCCTTGATGATCGATACGGTCGCGTATGTGGGAGATATACTATCTTTTTACCTGGATTATCAGGTAAACGAAAGTTTTTTGAATTCAGCTATTGAGTATAACAATGTTGTAAGTCTTGGCGAGCAAATGGGCTACAAATTTAAAGGGCCGACCTCTGCATATGGAGTTTGCGCATTTTATGTTTCTGTGCCCTCAAATGGGGCAACTTTAGGCCCCGAGACATCTTATGCCCCCATATTAAAGAAAGGGGCCACCATCTCCTCTGATAACGGGGCAACATTTATACTTCTAGAAGATGTAGACTTTAACAACCCGGAAAATGATGTAGTTCTATTAGAACAAAATAAAGATACTGGGTCTCCGCTTACATGGGGCATCCAGGCTTATGGTCGTGTTGTTTCTGGGGAGCTGGGGACTGAGACAATTACCGTTGGGTCTTTTGAAAGATTCAAAAAAGTAGAATTAAAAGCACTTGATGTTGTTGAGATTACATCAGTAACAGACGAAGAGGGCAACACATATTATGAGGTGCCGTTTTTATCACAAAATATAATTTATAGAGGAATCGCGAACAGAAGCAGGGCAGACGACTCATCCCCTGCTGCCATAATTAAGCCTTTCGTAGTTCCAAGAAGATTCGTAACCAAGAAAACTTCAAGAAGAACAGCTCTACAGTTTGGGTATGGCTCAGAAACTGAGCTTAACAAGGCCGCAGTGGCAGAACCAACAAACGTAGTGGTGCAAAAGCTTGGTAGAAATTACATTAGCGATACATCTTTTGATCCATCAAAACTTCTTGATTCTGACAAGTTTGGTATTTCTCCGTCAAATACAGTATTGAGAGTCAATTACAGACGGAATACTCTCTCGAATGCAAATGCTTCTGCGGGTGCATTAAACAAAATAGTTAATTCTACTTTGAAATTCCAAAATCCGGAAAATTTAAATAGTGCCTCTAGGGCCGCTGTTGTAAATTCTCTAGCCGTAACAAATATCCAACCGATTACTGGCCAATCTACTAATCCGTCCCTAGATGAGTTAAGGCAACAGATTATGGATAATTTTTCTGCTCAAAACAGAATAGTCACAGAACAAGACTATAAAGCATTTGTTTATACCATGCCTGGTCAATTTGGATCTATAAAGAGATGCGCAGTTTATAGAGACGACGACTCCTTCAGAAGGAATCTAAATTTATATGTGGTGGGCTCTGATAAGAATGGGAATTTGACTACGTGCAATTCTCAATTAAAAGAGAACCTTAAGACATGGCTTGGTCAAAGTAAAATGATCAACGATACAATCGATATTTTAGATGCTAAAGTTGTTAATGTGCAAATTAAATATACTTTATTGTCTTTTAGCATAAACAATTCGTTAGATCTTATTGTAAAAGCTAATCAGGCGCTTAAAGAAAGATACACTACAAAATTTGATATAGGAGAGAATTTTGATCTTGATGAGATCAGAAAAATCTTAACCAGAATCCCAGGAGTCGATGGCGTGAGGAACGTAAGGCTAATAAATAAGTTTGGCGGAGCCTATTCAAACATCTCTTATAATACTAGAGAGCACACCGATGCACAAAATAGATTTGTTCAAGTACCAAAAAATGTAGTCCTTGAAATTAAGTATCTTGATACAGATATTATAGGAACCTTGAAGTAATGGCTATTAAGAGATATGTGGCTGATGCAGACACAACAATTACAAATGCTTTTAGAGAGAACTTGACAACTCGTGGTTCTGCATCAAATATGGGTCGAGCTGATAGCTTAGAAGTATTTTCTATATATGGACAAGAAAGTTCCGGATCTTCAGAACTGTCTAGAATTCTGGTTAGCTTCCCAACATCAGATATTGCAACTGATCGAACTAACGGTGTAATCCCTGCTTCTGGCAGCGTTAGCTTTTATTTGCGCATGTTTAATGCGGAGACACCCTTTACCGTTCCCCGTAATTTTACTTTGGTAGCCTCAGCGGTTTCTGGTGCTCAGCTCGCGAACGGGACCCCAATTGATTTTGCTTGGCAAGAGGGCCAAGGGATTGACATGGACAATTACACAGACGTAACCAGAGATGGAGAAGGGGCAAACTGGATTATGATGGGGTCCAGCAGTATAACCGGTTCTATAAAATGGGGCAATCAGGGAAGCCCAACAGCAGGTGGGGTATTTTTTGATAACATCAATAAGACATTTACTCAAACATTTGATAGCGGAGTAGAAGACCTTGAAATAAATATTACAAACCTAGTAGAGCAGTGGGTTAATAGCGCTGGAAACGTATTGGGTACCATACCTAATTACGGTATTGGAATTTTCCTGACAGGTTCGCAAGAGGCCCTTGTTGCAGCATCAGATGCAACAACAATAGTCCCGGCTAATGCTGGTGGAGCGAGAAGGTCCTACTATACAAAGAAGTTTTTTGCTAGAAGTTCTGAATTCTTTTATAGGCGTCCCATGATTGAGGCGAGATGGAATTCGGCAGAGAAGGACGACAGAGGTAATTTTTATTATAGTAGTTCCCTGGCAACTGCTGGGGAGAACTTAAACACTGTTTATTTGTATAACTACTTTAGAGGCCAGCTTAGAAATATTCCTGAAATCGGAAGTGGTCCAATATATGTTTCAATATTTTCTGGTTCAACTCATGACGACGCCCCTGGGACCGAAGCAATAACTTTGGTTGTTGATGGCGCGAATGTACAGACCGCTGTACCAACAGTGGTTACTGGCGGCCACATTTCTACTGGTATTTATACTGCCTCTTTTGCAATAACAGCATCGTCTCTAAAAGCTATGGATACAATTTATGACGTTTGGTTTAAAGGCGGAACCGGGATCGGAGAAATTCCAGGAATAATTCAATATCAAACTGGCACAATAGAGCCACAAAAAATATCCTTACAGCCGCAAAACCCATCAACAGCCTTTGTATCGAATATTGCCAACTTAAGACCAGTTTATTCAAGTTATGAGACCGCTCGTTTTAGAGTATTTACTCGCCAAAAGAATTGGTATCCGTCTATTTATACGAGGGCCGTATCATCCACTCCTCCATTTATAGTAGAGAGTGGGTCATATGCGGTTACTAGAGTGGTTGATAATTTTAAAGTAATTCCATTTGGCACTGGCAGTAACTTACATACCCAAATGTCATTCGACGTGTCAGGAAGTTATTTTGATTTAGATATGAGCATGCTAGAGACAGGATATGCATACAAAATTAAGTTAGCTTTCTACAACGGTTCAATTGGAAGCTGGCAGGAACAGCCGCAAGAGTTTAAATTTAGGGTCGAAGAAGGTTAGAAATGAGCATTAATGATCGTTTTAAGTCAAAGCCATCAACAATATCAGCGAAAAGCCTAGACTCACTAGGAAAGAATGCGGAGTCCGCAGACAACGTTGTAGCTACAAGAAAAAGGGTAAATGTATTTTTACCTCCCATAGATTATTCATCTGCTTCAAATTTTGCTGTTTATGGGTCTGCCGAAAAGTATTATGAAGATGCTGTAAAGAGAGTGTATCTAGAATATCCATACGATGGATCAGAAAAAGAAATAAATGAATACATATTAAGCTCGTCTTTCCTTGATCAATATGTGTTAAACAAAAGATACCCAAGAACTTGTGGTCAGGCAGTGTTTGGCACGACGTGGGGATCTCTTGTTTCCACGTCTGGAGAATATGGAGCGCCCGCAACAGCCTCATACGAGTATGTATCGTTCTTTGGTGGGCCAAACACAAACCTGTCTACTAGCGACTCTATACACGATGCGTTTTCTGGATCCCATAACCAGAACAATGTTTATGACTTGTCAAAAAAGAGAGGCTCAAATCTAGCTCTAAATCCAACTAGCGGATCTACTGTAGAATTTTGGCTTAGAAAAGAGTCTTTCGATCCTACTAAAACTAAAAAAGAAGTTGTATTGGATGTTTGGAACGGGGAGAGTACCTATACAGATGCCGACTATGGGCGTTTCATGGTGGAAATTAGTGGTTCTGGGCATGGATCTGCTGGCCAGAATGTATTTCATTTAACGTATCTCTCCGGAACAGTTGGAATGACAAGCCAGCCAATTGGCTTGTCCACTGTTACAACTGCTTCTGTAGCCAACAATTTATGGAATCATTATGCAATAACTTTAGCGTCTTCATCCGAAGCTGGACTTAATGGCAAACTTTACATAAATGGTGAGCTTAACGATTCAAAGTTCTTCTCCAGTGTTGGAACTCTGCAAGAGATTAGGGGCGCACTACGGGGCAATATAGGCGCTCTCGCCTATACTCCCCCTGGGTCCAACAACGCTCCTGTTAAGGGTTGGGGTAAGATGTCAGCCTCGCTGGATGAGTTTAGGTACTGGAAAATAGAAAGAAGCTCAGAAGAAATTGGTAGAAGCTGGTTTACGCAAGTCCGTGGTGGCACAAACACAGATGACGCCAATGTTGATCTTGGAATATACTTTAAATTTAATGAAGGAATAACAGGAGAAACTAGTATAGACAATACTGTACTGGATTATTCTGGCAGAATATCAAATGGCTCTTGGACAGGATATAATTCTAATAGTAGGAATACTGGATCTGCGATTGAATTATCATTTGCTGCTCCTACAGAGTTTAAAGACCCAATCATACATCCAAGCCATCCAGATGTTAGCCGAATATTGGGAATATTAAAAGATCAGGGCAAGGCACACGACCAAGACAATAATTCATCTATATTAAACTCCCTACCTGCTTGGATAATTGAATCTGATACAAACGGTCATTTGGAAAACGTAGTTCAAATTGTGGCTAGTTATTTTGATAAATTACAAAATCAGATTAGAGAGGTTCCAAGATTAAAAAACTTAACTTATTTAAGTTCAAGCTATAACGCTCCTGCGTTCTCCTCCGATCTTGTTAACAGTACCGGAATGTTCGCGTCAGAAATGTTTATAGATTCGAACATCATGGAGCAAATATTATCTCGCGATGAAGAAAGAAATTTTGAACTCGATCTTGATGAGATAAGAAATAGAATATATCAAAACATATATAATAATCTCATTTACATCAACAAGGCAAAGGGAACCGAAAAGGCGTTTAGAAACCTAATACACTGTTACGGAATTGATGAGCAGTTAATACGCTTTAATACATATGGTGATGAGATAACATATGAATTAAAAGATAATTTTAGGTCCACTGTTGTGGCGAAAAATTTGGTTGATTTTAGTGATAAGACCAGAAACGACGCCACAATCTATCAAATGACAGCGTCTAGTAACGCCAACAGTGTTTCTTTTATTTCTGGCTCTGCTAGTGGATCTTTACGGCCTATTGGTGATCAAGTAGAAGACTATCTTGGCTTTACCTTGGAGGGCGAGATGATCTTCCCGTCTCTCCCGGATATTTGTGAAAATACTGCAAGTATCCGCACCGCGATAGTTAGCTCGTCTATGTTCGGCATGCATGGAGCCAGAGGAGGCTACCCTGGTGACACCTCTTGGCCAGACACAGATTATGCCGACCTTCGTGTCTTGGCTGTGCGCTCTGGAAACGACGCAAATGAAGAAGACGCAAAGTTCCTTTTAACTTCTTCAATTGGCGGTTTGCCAACATTGGAATCTGGCTTTTACAAAGATGTGTATGATAACAGTAAGTGGAATTTTGCTGTAAGAGTAATAAATGACAAATATCCTTTAGGAGATGTAATAGTTGGCGTCTCTTCAAGCGCAACAAACTATAGATTAGAATTTTATGGAATAAATCAGACGCTAGACGTTACTGAAAATGAATTTTTCTTGACCGGATCAATTAGTGGTCAAGACGCAATAAGATTATTAAGAAGTGATAAAAGAATTTTTGCAGGCGCTCACAGGGACAACTTCACCGGCTCTGTCTTGCAGCTAAGTGATATTAAACTTTCTAATATAAAATATTGGAGCAGTTATATCGATAATAAAGCTGTCAAGGCGCATGCTAGAGATACAGAGAACTACGGAACACTATTTCCACACAGAAATGCATTCTTGACACAGAAAGCAGCTACTGGCTCTTATATTCCTGAAATAGAAACCCTGGCTCTTAACTGGAATTTCCATAACATAACGGGATCTAACGAAGCTGGGATGTTTACCGTTGACGACAGCTCCTCTGGTTCCGTCGAGCTTCAAGAGAGATATGGGTGGCTTGGAAATATCGTTAAGGCGCAGCACACTGGCCTCGGCGTTGGGTTTCCTGCAAACGACAGGACAGCAATAAACAAGGACTTCATTTATACAGCGAAACAAACACAGCCGGAATCGGTGCATTCGTCTGAGATGATAAACATCTTAAGCCGCGATGATGAGTTTTTTACTAGAGACCAGAGGCCGATAAGATATTATTTTTCAATAGAAAAGAGTATGTATCAGGTGATCTCGGACGAGATGCTCAACACGTTTGCAACAATAGTTGAGTTTAACAATTTAATTGGAGACCCAGTAAACAGGTATAGGCAAGATTATAAGCTTTTAGAAAAAGCAAGATCTCTTTATTTTGAAAACATTGAGAACACGCCCGATTTAGATAAGTTTATTGAATTTTATAAATGGATTGACTCTTCTCTTTCTAATTTCTTGCAACAGCTGATCCCAGCGTCAGCGAACTCCTCAGACGAAATTAGGACACTGGTTGAGAGTCATGTATTAGAAAGAAACAAATATTGGACTAAATTCCCAACACTAGATAAGAAAACGCCTGGCGGGCCCGGTGGCTTGCTGGCGGCAGGAAGCACAACGGGAGGGGGTACTAGCGACAGCCCCTAT
>Ga0080013_1006433_pt1 | contig 10474 bp, 13 predicted proteins | sample ETNvirenome_6_85_FD_69236 | JGI IMG/M metagenome (GOLD analysis project Ga0080013, IMG submission 69236) | Marine viral communities from the Pacific Ocean - ETNP_6_85 (SPADES assembly) (version 2) | ecosystem: Environmental > Aquatic > Marine > Oceanic | place: Pacific Ocean | collected 2013-06-19
GCGCGGGATTTGCAAGTGCGCTGGTTTCAGCCGCCACCTTCATCATATCAAGTTGAGCTTTTTGTCTTGCTATTTTAGTTGCTTCCGCCACTTTTAAGTTTTGTCGAACCTTTTTTTGCGTGTCATGAAATCTGCTTTGGTATGCGTCTTCCCCGAATTTTACTTCCGTCATGGCATCTGTGATGCCACCCAGTATAGCGTCACGCTTATCTGCGTCAGCCCATAAAGTTTGAAGTCTTCCTTTAGGACTGTCAAGAAAAGCCGCTTCCGCTTCAGCTTTCTTTTTAGCTTTTGCCATTTCCTCTTCGTATTTTTTTCTTTCCTCTTCTATTTTATCCCTTTGTTTAATTCCTTCTTGGTATGCTTTTGCTTGAGGGGTATTAGTAAATCCTACTCTTCCCGGTTCATAACCTTCTTTTGGTTTCTTACGTTTACCTGTTGCATAAAATTCTTCTGTTTCTTTTGTTACTTCAGGTCTTAAATTCCAATCACCGAGACCACTGTAAAAAGGAGCATATTCAAATGGACTAATTTTTCTCTCAGGATCAGTTTCATGTATTCTTTTAGTAGCTTCATCTGCTCCTGTTAATTCTTCCATACCTTTAAAGATATTAATGTCTCCACTAAATGGTCCAAGAAAATCTATTATGTCACCCCATTGAGATTTAACTTTTTCTCTAGGTCTAATTTTTACTGGATCTGCCATGTCTTATCCTCCGAAAGGTTTCCATCCCAGACCGCCCGCGATGTTAGCCGCTGACGCGCCCAAGCCCAGCATGTTCGAGAAGAAGCTAGGTTGAGAAACCGCAGTTTGCGTAGTCGTGGTTTGTTGATTAGGGTCCGCTGCCATAATGCCTGAAAGCCAGTTAAGCTGGCTTGCAGGATGCTGTTGCTCTTGTTGCCATTGATTGTATGCGAGATCAAGCGCTTGTTGATTTGCGCCTTGTGTCATCGCACCAATGCCGAGCTGTTGCTGAACATCCGCCATTCCCAATCCTTGTTGCTGTGCCGCCAATGTGCCTTGACCGATTGCTCCTTGGAGTCCTTGCGTTTGAGCAAACTGTGCCATGTCACTAGCTTGTCCATAAGCTTCCGCTTGCGCCTTAGCGTATAAGTCGCCAATGCCTGTTGTTAAATTCTTTTGTCGTTCCGCTTCCTGTATTGCGTATCTTGTGCTGTCCAATCCGCCCGATCCAGCCGCGCTTGCCGCGATCTTTTGTTGTTGAATTGCTGATTGATCCCTCATTTTTTGCGCCGCGACATCCGCCACGCCTGTCATGTAAGGACTCATGTACCCACTAATTTGCGCCGCCGTTGGACCACCCGTAGCTGCTTGCATTGCCGCCATCGCAGGTGCCATTTGACCAGTGCTTACGCCCGCCATGCCTAAGGCTTGTTGTTGGGCCGCCAATTGCTCAGGAGTCATTGCCGCCAGCATCGGATCAGTGTAAGGTATGTATTCTTCCTGTGCTACATCCTGTGCCGCTCCAACCAGATTCGCACCAGCCGCCTGAAGATAATCAGGTATCGCCGTTGCACTTGTTGGTTGCATTTCTGGAGATGAACCTCCAAATAAAAAATCAAACATTCCCATTTTCTAACTCCTTAATATGACCAAAAGTCTAAAGGTTTTTTACCTAAAGCTTTTCTTCTTCGTTTTTGAAATTCACCGTAAGGCTCCAGCATTCTTCCTTCGCCTGTTGTTCCTTCCGTAAAATATTTATAAATATCTTCTGTACTTCTTGGTGCCGTTTTGTATTGCGCCACGTCCTGTGTAGGATCAAGTGCAAATCTTCTGCTTAATGGAACGTTAACTTCCGCCCCGCCAGTCCTCGGACCAGTGTAAGGCATTGTTGTCGCGCCTTCTTCAACCACCGCTTCAGTAACTTCATCTTCAACGACAGGTGCCGTTCCTCCGCCCATAGATCCAGGTCGTTGACCTCCGCCACCATCTTGTCTATCTCGTTGTCTGCTCGCGATTTCTCTTGCTTCAATAATTCTTCTATCAAAATTTTTATCCCCTGTTAAAGCTACACCAGCTAATTCTTTCATCCTGCCTGAAGTTGCACCACTACCATAATACTTAGCTTTATCAGATCCTAAATAATATTTTTCAGGATCAATAGCTCTTTGGGCTTGAGTGCCACCCAATACATCGCTTTCCATTTTAACTTTACCTTTATCATCAAAACTATATAAAGAACCTAATTTTTTTTCATAATCCTCTACACTTTCCATTCCTACAAACCCCATCTTATCATCATACTTATTATAAAATGCTTTTCCTTTTTTAGTTAATTTTCCATCTTTGCCTAAATGACCTTGATTAAAACCGACAAGTGCCAAAGTATTATCATCTCCTAAACTTTCAATGCTTGCATGAATACCCGGCATGTCTCGGCTTAAACCTATCGCATCCAACATTTGGATTCCAGGATGTTTATCTTTCGACATCTTTAGAGCTTTGTATTGTGCCATCTGTTCAGTATTAAAAGAATCCACACCATATCTCTCTGCCTGTTCTAATAATTTCTTTATATCTGCTTCAGACATCTTTTCTTTATCTATATCCGCATACCTTGTTTCTTGTTGCTGTTTAAAAATCTGTTTTAATATTTTAGTAGTTGCGTCCTTTTCTTTATTCAAAGATTCTATTAATTTTCTATCTGCCTTAGTTAATGTACCTTCTTGTTCCTTTTTATTCAACTCATCTAATTGTTTTTGTATTTTATCAGCGTTATTTTGGTGTTCCGTTACACTAACGGTTTCTTCTTCTTCTTCTGTTGTTGTTGTTCCTGTAGGTGTTCCAATATTACCTTGAAATACCTCACCAGTATGTTGTCCTTCATCATCAAACACCCAAGCTTGTCCTGGCTCAAGAGCTGAACCTTCATAAGCATCTTGATGTGCCTGACTCATACCTACATCAGAAGGAGAAGCTCCTGATTCTATAGCCGAAGCTTGCTCACCCGTAGTTACATAAACATTTCCTGATTCATCATAATCAACTGAATCATATGTTGGAATATCTTCTGGACCACGATGTGGCGTGCCTGGATTTAATAATCCAAGTATTGCTTGTTCCTCTGGAGTGATGTAAGCCAATGTAGTTTCATCCGCTCCCGGTGCTGTCTTTAAATTTCTCGGAAGCATCGGTATAATTCCACCTTCCGCTTCAGAATAATTATTTGGATATTGATTCCGCTGTCCTTCTATATCTCGCATTACATTACTTTGTGCTATCTTCATAAAATCTGGTGTTTGATCCTGTTGCTCAGGCAGTACATACATGCCACCCACGCCCTTGTCAGCCTGTCTGCGCAATGCCTTTGACAGCATAGCCGCTCCGCCAACTGGCACTTGATTGGGCTTGACCACCATGTTGCCCCCTTGAACGGGACCAGCCAGTGACTGATCAGTGCCCATTTGCCCTAACATCTCTATTCCTGTTGCCATATTGTTCTATTATACCCTATAAATTAAGGAAAGTAAAGGGGGCATCGGCATTATACACCTCTCAGCTCCTCACTTACTTCCATTACTGACACAAAAGCCCTGATAGGTTGTACGTCTGCTTGCATTTTTAATACATCAGCTGACTCTAAAACGATTGGACCCATGTCTGTAGCATTTACTGTGACCTGTGTTCCAAAAGCGCTTGTGCCGAATATTCTTATTGTATCAGTTGAACTGGCGCTTGAGTCCAGGAATCTAATGTATAGAGTTCCTGCTCCACCAGTAGTATTAAATATAGTAAATGTTTTTACTATCGCTGAATAATTAACTAAGCTTGTAGATGTAGGACAGGTGTAGATAGTTTCATCTGAACCTGTGCTTGTAACTGATACTATTTTATTTTTATATTCTACGGCCATTAGGATAAAAACCATTCCATTGATTTTGTTACGTCGCTGTCCGCAATTTTAACGGGAGTATGTGTCGTACTCGCATCACGCAATCGCAGAATGTTAATGAGCGCGTCATATGTCCTTGCCGTAATTTTATCCTCTTGCCTTTCCTTATAGGAAAGCTCTGGATAAACTGCCTTTGTATATAAACCCATTATCTAAGTCCTTCTTCTTCCCCATTCTGAGAATGGTTGCCAATTCATTCTAGTATAAGCTTGACTAGTATCATCAGTTTTTAAACCTTTGATGCCTTGTTCTATGGAATCAAGTCTATCCGTTATGGCAGTTATAGATTCTCCCAATCCTCCGATAGATGTTTCCAATCCTGTAAACTGTTCTCCAAAGCCACCCATTTGATTTTGCAATTCTGAGAATTGATTTTCAAAAGCTGATTGTGGTTGTCTAGGGCCACCAAGATTATTAAACAATGATCCAAGTCCCCCCTGATATATGCCTTCTCTTGGTTGCATCCGGGAGCTATCCTGGTGAGGCTGGTAAGGTTTTGTCAATATCTGCGCTCCTTGCGCTTCATTAGAGTTTTGAGTCTGTTGAAGCCAGCTTGGATCAAACGTTAAATTTTTCCATATGTCACTACGTGGCATGCCCTGAATCGGTGTTCGTTGCGCGTGTAATTGGTTTGGATCTTCTGCTTGAGTTTGATAAATTTGTCGTTCTACACCTTGTTGCATTTGTTGTTGTCGGTTTATCATGTCTTGGTATTGTTGCATTTGTGACGTATCAGTAGTTAACATTATCTAAGTCCGTCCTGTTGCGCTTCCATGCGCCACGTTCCCAGTCTCCATCCAATGTCCGCGTTGTCGCTGTAGTATTTGGACTGGAATGAACGGCCTCTTGCCCGGAAGTTTAATCTGCCGCCTGTTGAGGCTAAGGTGTACGGACCTTTAGTTGTTTCTGCTGTGTTGGGATAAAGTTTTGTTTTCATTTGAAAATTAATTTCTTTTGTTCCCCCTCCCGTGAAAGTCGTATCGGGAATTACCTTGTCAACAAAAAATATGGAATTTCCTGCCTTGTCACCCGTGAAGAATCCTGTTTCAACATAAGCTGTCATTGCACTTGATTCATCATTGTATCCGTACTCTTGGTTGAAAATAAAGCCACTTCCATCTGTTGCTATTGGATAAGTGTATATGCCTGCGTCATGCCATGCCGTTCGTGACAGCGCACCGATAGACCATGTTTGATCGATGTAGTTATAGATGACATACTTGTCAACTTCCGTTTCACCTGCTGATGGATAGAACCACCATATTTCATTGAACTCAATGATCTCTGCACTGAATACTTTTTCCCTTTGTGTTTGGTTAAAGCTATTAAAGACGTGATTAAGAACAGGGCACTTTAAAGTTTTTACCGCACCGTCAAAAGCATAGAAGTTATCCACTCCCATCCAGAACGCACCGCCTTCAATCATCGCTGGTGAATTTTTGGATATGGTTCCTGACGCTTCACCCAATTGCTGGAATGAAAACGTGAATGGCGGACCTGTAAACTGCATGCCATATAGATCCATATCAGTCCATAAAATCATTTGACCACGACCTTTGGAAGCTGATTCAATATTCGTACCAGTGCCCAGTCGTTGTGATCCTGCTGTGTTTGTGGTGGCTGTGTTCCAATCTTCCAAGCTTTCCTGTGAACACCACCTTACCGTTAACCTGTCATAGGTTGATGATAATTCAGGAGTGCAACCGAATACTGTTAAATGTCTATCTGGTGTGGATACAAGAACCACTCCCACTTTCGTAGGAATATTCGTATTGTCTCCGCCAATGGAATTTACATACCAACCAAGAGTCGTACCCCTGTAAGTTGTTGGTGCCGCAATAAATGCACTGACATCAAAATAATATATTGTATCTTCTCCTCCTCCTACGCTTGCTACAATGTCTTCGCCCCAGCTATCCATTGTCCAAACTCTCGGTGAAAGAACCACACCAGATGTCGATCGGGCTGTGCCCCATGAAGCCGCTCCCCAAAGACCTGCTCCAAAACCAAAACCTGTTAATCCATCTTCTGGACCGTTGTTAATTAAATAACGAACATTCGTTGCTCCGCCTCCTGTTACTGCTCCTGACGCTGCTGTTCCTGTAATGCTTCCAGTACCTCCAGCAACGGCTGTAATCGTATAATTATCAGCATCAACATAAGTCGCATAATATTCGCCCGCTGTTACTGTTACTCCATCCAAGGGCATTGTTGCAATTGATTCAATGACAACACGTGAGGCAGGACTTGTATAAGCCACTCCATGTGCTGTATCAGTGACTGTAACGATGGAAGTTCCTACGCCACCTGTTGTAAAAGGATTTGTTAGTGTTTGAGTATCTGTTCTGTAAGGTGTTATGTCGCGAATGCTGCCTGAATATTCGGCATAGACATGCGTGCTTGTGCCATATAAAATAAGCTTGACACCATTCTTGTCTCTATGTGGGAAAACATTTCGAGGAACGCCAGACATGGCGCTTGAACTTGCGTCTCGCTTGTACCAACCGCCAATCTTCTCGGCTTGATCATACTTGAAGCGAACTTTGTCTGCGTCTGTGAATCGAAGCCCTGCTTGGTAATCGGTTATCTCAGTAACTACTCCTGCAGGGGCTGTTAAATCTACTAGTGGCATGTGCCCCCTTCATTGGTTATGGTTTGGGATATTTCAATTTTATCTCAGCGCGCTTCTCGTCTATCGCCGTCTTGTCATCCGTGTCATATAAAGCGACAACTAAATCCTGTACGGAAGGGTATTCTGCTTTCCTGTTTGCATAGACTTGATTTAATGCTTCCAATTCATCAGCTTGACTTTCCAATGCGTTGAGTTGTTCGTCTGTTGGTTGTGCCTCTGCGACATTCCATTCCTTGATGTACGCACCTTGACCTTGACCATCATCTTGAAGAAGAACATCTTTAGTGAAGTCAACTTCCCTGTCTAGATATATTGTTATTTTATTTGATAAATCCGCCATTCATACTCCTATGCTATTAATTTAAACGCTCCAAAATTAATAAATTCAGCACCACCCATATTTTGAGCTGACCCAGCATTTTGATAAACATCAACCTTAAAAGCGTCAGTTGACCCATCTGCATAGGCAATAACAGAACAACTAAGTGCAGGAAAATATCCCCCACCAGTCGCTTTTTGTTCAGATGTTGCAATAGTCGTGCTACCTTTTATAATTTTCATATAAAATCTTACATTAGTCCATTGGTCGCCTGCAACATTTCCTATAAGCAAATAATATCCAGCCGTTTGTGGTGTAAAAATTCCCGTTGTATTGTCATAATCCCCATCAGTATCCACAATTTCCGTATCAAAAACTAAAGTAGTTTCAGTTGCATTTGCTATGCTTTGTGATGATGACCGATAAGCTTCAAAATAAGGAGTATTAACTCCACCAGGCTCTGCCTTGTAGGTCTGATCTCCATACAGTACCGTTGAACTTGAAGCCGTTCCTGTTCCAAGCCTTGCAGTCGCAACAGTTCCTGCCGTTATGGCGGATGCGTTCATTGTACCACTTTGCGTGAAAGTGGCTCCTGAAGGTATTGTTATCGTATCTCCTGAACTGCCAATCTCCAGAGCCGTTCCGCTTTGGGGATCGAGTTTATCTACTTTTAATACTGATGCCATTGTTTACTCCTTTACCCACAATGCAGTGTACACGGCACACAGTATGAATCATCTGCGTGTATGTGTGTTTTTTCTGTTGAAGTTACTTTACCAATCGTACTTGCTCGTAAAATATCATCTGCTTGAACTTTAGCTGTGCCATCACCTTTACTTTGTAAGTAATCGCCAATAGCAACTGTTTCATCTTTGTGTATTCTAACTACAAATGCACCAAGTGCGGTTACTAACATATCATTTACATCACCATTTAAGCCATCATCTTTATCATCCCAATCCATAAATACACCATACACAGCTTTACTGTCTGCTGTATCTGAAATTTTACACATTGGAAGTTGTTCATTACTTTCTTTAATAATTTCTGCATCGTGTTCTATACCTTGATAAGTGTGTTTAACTACATCTCCTACTGATTTACCATCGGGTAATGATATAGATTCTTTTTTAATAATATCTTCTCCATCTCTATTAAAAGTAAATTTAACTTGATACCAGTCCATCATAGTTGCAATGGATTCCATCACTGTTCCACGCAATATTGTTGGCTTTGAATTGTCCGCCAATCGTGACCAGTGAGAGCCTGCAAAGGCATTGTAAGATACTGTAGAACCACTATTTGATACAGTACCTACCTGTAGACCATCTGAATAAATCCATAGAATATCACCATCACCATCAATTCTATTTAATGTTAAGGGTCTTGCATTATTTACTGCGAAAGCAACGTGAGTGGTCGGAACAAAGTTAAATCCTCCTACACCAGTAGTATCATTATAAACTCCATCGATAGTTGTTCCTATGTGTGTTTTTCCAGAACTTTCAATACGCATTCTTTCAGAGTTTGCTGTTTTAAATATTATTAATTCTCCATTACCTATGGATATTAGAGAATTAGGAGTGTCATCATCATCTTCAGTGCCTATTAATAAGTCACCTGCGTTGTTTGTGATAAATGCTTGTCTTGAATCTGTGTCATCAATTATTCTAATACTTGGAGCAGATATCTCATTTGTATCGCCAGATAATTGTAATGTAACACCATCCCAAGTTAAGTCAGCTTCGCCTTGTATCGCATCAGCACCAGTAACAGTCGTGACTGTATTATTAGTACTTCCAGTAAGTGCGACACCTCCTGTGGACATAGTTCCTGCAACCAAAGTTACATCTCCGTCAGGGAGCGTGACCGTCCTGTCAGCACCCAGACTTGCGGGTGAGGCGATGGTGACACTGCTCGTGTTATCACTCTCGAACAGCTTTAAAGTGCCTGTTGATTTTACTCTTAGTTCCGCCATTTATGCTCCTTTAAAATATTTATCTTTCACAGCTTGACAATCAGCTATGTATTTATCTATTTGTGCTTGGTCGCTTTTAACTACTCCATCTATGTAATCATAGATGTCGGGGTATTCAGCTTCTCTTTTTCTTGCGTATTCCAAAGCATCATATTCTGTTTGTAATTCAGTTTGTTTAGTTTTAATATCATCTACTGCTATTGGTGTTGTGCCATTTAACCAAGTAATTTGTTCATAATCTTCTGCATTGACAGAAAATTCTGCTGTAGGATTAATTGCCTTGATTGCTTTTGATATGTCAGTCATTATGCTAATACCTCCATTACAGTTATTGATGAAACTCCTCTTGGGTCAAAATTTGCAGTATCCCTATCAGCGTGTGTCCTATTTAAGTATGATGTAACCGACCCATCACTTCTCCAATAAAGTGAATAAGTTATTGCACTTGTACTTGAAGGTGAATCTAAATATGCTACAGGAAAAGGATTTAAAACATATTGACCAATATTACATCCAGTTGTTGCTTGTGGTCTATTACTTGCTGCATCAGATTCAAATATACTTGTAGCATCACGCATTAATCTCAAATAAGTTGCTGTAGCGTTATTACCTATCAATGCTGTCACTAAGCATAAAATTTTACTTGAAGTTGCACTTGGGGTTATAGCTATAGTAAGTCCAGATATTTGTGTAAATGTTGCTGATGAAATAGAAGTTGTATCTGTTTTAGTATCAGATAAAACTTGTCCTATTTTTCCAATAGCACCAGTTACAGTTGCTCCTGTCGCATCCAGTGTCGCACCAGAATTAATGTCAAGAGTAACTCCTGAAGGTACATTGATGGTATCTCCTGATGTGCCAATTTCTAAAGCTGTGCCTGTACTAGGATCTACCTTATCTACGTTTAACGTGCTCACACTATCACCACGTTACCTGTTATCGTCACCGTTCCCGTATAGGAAACTGGTCCCGCCAGGACGGCCGATTCAATGTAATGATCCCCGTCTATGGTCGCCTGATGGGTAAAGAACCCATCTTTGGCAGCTTCTTGTCCTAAATATAAACTTCCATTTTGATCTTTAGTTTCAGCCATATTTTATTTTTCCTTATGTACTAATTGAATCAACATAACTAATCCAAACATGACAGCCACTGGCTGTTCCGCATAATCCATAAACTACATCCGTTGTATTTAAAACTATTTTAGCTCCACCTTGAACAAGTTCAACTGAACTTGCTGGTGGAATGCTTAAATTTTTACAAATGTAATAATCAGTTCCTGCGCCCGCCAAATCAATATAAACATTCATTGTAATGGCAGTTGTTAAAATATTAGTTAATCTTAATCCGACAATAGCATCATCTGAATTTGATGTTAAAATAGCTGTTTCACTATTTGTTACCAATACTCCAACCGATTCAAAATCTTGTGCCATTTATCCTCCTTATACTATAATGCGATTGCCATTGCCGTAGCAAAGCCTTTTGTCGCTAAACTATCTGCATCAACTCCATTGATTGTAGAAACCTGCAAATCATTTAATGTGTTATAAATTTCATCCGAACCGTCTACATAAATAATAGCGTCTCTTCCTGCTGAAACTGTATATGTTGCCGCACCTGTTCCTGCC
>Ga0080013_1006434_pt1 | contig 10470 bp, 17 predicted proteins | sample ETNvirenome_6_85_FD_69236 | JGI IMG/M metagenome (GOLD analysis project Ga0080013, IMG submission 69236) | Marine viral communities from the Pacific Ocean - ETNP_6_85 (SPADES assembly) (version 2) | ecosystem: Environmental > Aquatic > Marine > Oceanic | place: Pacific Ocean | collected 2013-06-19
GACCTTCGACGCACCGGGAGGGATTGGGATCCCAGGTCGGAGCGGGCAGGCGGCGAGGTCGATCGTAGAGCTTACGGACGAGGCCGCGTTATCCAGGAACGGCCCGAGCTCGAAGCGCGGCCAAGGGACCCACATAAGGCCGCCGTGGTTGATCTCCAGATCGGAAAGCTCGATCTCGGCCTCGCTGGTCTGCCAGCCGGCGCGGAGTGTGATATTTCCCCGGATCTCGGGGATCCCACCCGATGCGGAATTGGTTCGGATCCAGACTAGCCAGCCGGACGGGGGGAACCCTTCGGCCGTTCCGCCGACCCTCCAGACGTCCGAGTCTGAGCCGTCGCCAGCTACGGTGATCCGCCTGTATTCCGTGGGATTGTGACCCATGGGCACGCGTCCCTCAGAGGCTCAGATCAGCAGTTAACGCACTTGCCGGGGGAGGGCAGCCACTGGGGGAACCCGAAAGAGGCATCTCCGGCGGCGCCGAGGTCTGCGCGAACCGTCGCGGTGACGGTGTCACCAGGGCTCACTTCGTGGACCCCAAGGTAGACATAGTTTCGCGTGCGGGCCGGGCTCAGGAACGCCGTCGACGCCACCACGGAACCCTGTCCGACGACCATCGGATAATCGTTCCGAACCGTGAGCGCGGTCATTCCGCCGAACAGCGCCACATTCTGCGCCGACACCGGGGGGACGTTCGCGGTCGCGTCCAGGTGCCAACTGATCCAAGCGTTGTTGAGATTAACAAAGCCGTGGTTTTCAATCGTGACCGTGAGCGTGGTGGCGGTGTCGTCGGCGACGGGCGTCGCCGGCGAGCCGACGATCGCCTGGGCGCCGCTGGCGATCGGGTTCCGCTTGCCGAGGAAGCGTGCCGGCGAGAAGGGGACCGACCAGATCCCATCTCCGGTGGCGATTCCAGCCAGCAGGAACATGCCGCCGATCGCGATCGTGTCTCCGCTGTCCACCTTGATATCGGGGAGCTGCACGAAGTTTCCGGCGCGGTGCGGGCTCAGGCAGTTCCCGACGCTGGGGCTGTTGCGCCCCTTCAACAGCACGATCGAGCCGTTGATCTCCAGGGAGGTGATCTCCAGGGAGCTCGAGATATCCGTGGGCTCATTCGCCTGGGGGTCGTCGTTGGACCCCGTGAGCATGCCGTTAGACAGATGGAGCACTCCGGCCTCGTTGATCGTGATCGTGGAGGTGAAGGCGGTGCCGCTGACGATCGCGGTGAGGGGGGCGCTTGCGAGGGTCTGGAACATTGGGGCGGGTTTCCTAGTGGATCAGGTTGGCGCGCGCGGCCATGGCGTGCTGGGCGGCGGATCGCATGGCGGGGGAGCTGGCGAGCGCCTTTCGGGGGCGGCCCTGAATCTTGACGACCTTCTGCCCCGTCCACCCCAAGGCGGGCTTCAGGGCGTTCGAGATCGAGTTAGCGGCCGGCGGAATCACGGCGCCGACGGCGACGGCGTAACCAAGCTGCCGCCGCTTTCCCTTCAGCAAGAAGTGAGAGGCGGCGTAGACCAGGAGGGCGGTCATAGCTGCACGCATGGCCGGGGTTCCGCCTCGGGCGCCCCAAATACCAGAAGCTTCAACGGCGAGGGAAACGCCCGCGCCGACGCCGGCGGCGGCGGCGAACTTAACGGCCGGGGTCTGTAGCGGGCTCTTGGGGTTCCGTCGCGCAGCCCTGCGACGCTTCGGCGCGGCGCGGCGCCTCGGCGCGGCGCGGCGCTTCGGGGCGCGGTACTTCATCGATCGGCGCTTGCTCTTCTGAGCCTTCTTGCGGGCCATGCGTTTAATCCTCAATGCCTAGATCGGTCACTCGGATCGAGGGACCGACAGCGATCAGGGCGCCGGGTCCCCCAAAGAGAGCCGGCGCGGTGTCGGGGTCGAATCGGTGCTCGGCGAGCTCGCCGTCGTTGTCCTCATAGATCAGGCCGACCAGGCGGGGGCCGACTAGGACGGTGGTCGCGTCGACGGCGAGCCATTCGGGGATCTGGATCTCCTGCTCGCCGCAGTCGTCGCCCGTGAGCGACTCGCAGACGTCCTGGGCCGTGGGCTCGATACCCAGCATCAAAGCACCTTGAGGATCACGATCGCGGCGAGGGCTACCCCACCGATCGCCATCCAAGGGATCGGCTCAGACTGGACGGTCACGTACGTGTCCGTCTCCTGGTCGACCTGGTCGGCCTGGTCGCCCGCGGCCCGCCCAATGAGGGGGCCAAGAAATCCAAAGACGTCTTCGGCGATTTCGCCGCCGGCCCCAAAATAATCGATGCCGCTGCCGCCGCCGCCGCCGGCGTCCCATTGGTTCGAGGCCTTGTTGTCGTCGCTCATGCGCGGACAACCTACCTCCGTGGGGGGTACCTCCGTGGGCTCGCTTGTTACAGTTGGCGAGGTTTCGACATTTTTGCACGGAGTACAAATGGGACGGTATGAGGTGCGCGCATCGGCGCGCGAGCTGGCTTTGGACCTGGTGGCGGTCTGGATGGATGATCCGCTGGTCCACGCGATCTATGTGGATCGCAAAGCGAAGGGTCGCGCGCGCAACCCGGTTCAGATTCCGGGGGCGGAGTATCCGGCGGCGATGCTTCAGGCGATCGGGTCGGCCGAGCGGCTGATCGATGAGGTCGTGGAGTCTTACGGGAACCAGGGGGGCGCTCTCCAGCTCCGCGCGCTCATGCGCGATGCCTCGGGAGCCTTGGCCCAAGACTCTCAACCCAAGGTAACGCTTCCGCTGGTCGCCTCGGACGGAGCGGCCACGCGGGGCGCGGTCGCGGCCGGCGGCGGTGGCGGGGTCGCCGCGGCCCACCTTGGCCGGTCCGTGGCGTCCAGCCTGGACCAGATGGGCAAGCGGCTAGAGACTGCTCAGGCCGCCGCTACCGACGCAATGAGGGCTCAGGGCGCGTCGCAGCTTGCAGCCATGCGGGAGCTGATCGAGGCTGAGAGGAGCCACTCGGGGACGGCGATCGAGCAGGCGATCACGATCCAAGCCCTGAACAGCGAGATCGAGCGGGTGCGGCAGGAGCATCGTCTAATGACGCATATCGCGGAACTGGAGCGGCCTGGGGTGCTGGATGCGCTGCTCCAGAATCCGGCCGAGGCGATGGCCCTAGCGGCGCCCCTCGTCCAGGGGATCGGCGCACTTGTCACGGCCGGGGCCGACTATTTAGACGCGGCGGCGACGGCCAAGCGCGGCGGCCCCAAGGCGATCGACCAGGAGGCAGTCCCGGCCCCGGTCCTCGATGGATCGGACCAGCAGGACGCTCGAGGGGCGGCCGGCGCGATCGAGTAAGACCCTGGGCATGGTCGGCGGCACGCTATAGGCCGGCGACTTCGATCGCGTGAGCGCGATCCCAGCACGTGGCGAACGGGCTCACGCCGGCCTCCTTGCTGTCGTGCAGGGTCGTGAGCCGGCGAATGATGGCCGCCGAACCGAGGGCCGAGTTTCGATCGTAGAGCGGCATAGCGTCGGCTATTCGCCACGCCTCGGACTGGATCGCCACCAGTTCGCGCACACGCCAATCAGGCGGGCCGCGATTCCGGTGCGCCTCGCCGTCGAGGTCGTACCGTTCGATCGCCGCGGCGCCACAGGCGGGGCAAGCGAGGGGCTTGGGTTGGGGCTTCGGCGTCCCCCGAACCGTCCCAAAGGCATCGACCCGCCGCGCGTTGCGGACGGCGGCGACGAGCTGCAAGAGCTGTTCGTCACTCATGGAGCTGGGATCGTGCGGCGCCTTGGTTGCGTACTTCAATCCCTCCGCCGGATGGACCCCGCGGACGTCCACCCCGCTAGGGACGCCGGCACCCTTGCACCGATCGGCCCACCGGTCGAACACGTCGCGCTCGATCTCGCACGGGGCGCAGGCACAATCCGCGGCCCGCTCCGTGCCGAGGTGTGCGTCCCGCCGGGCGGCCGTCGCCTCCCGGCCGGCGGCGACCAGGACGAGGAGCTCGCGAGCCGCGAGCCGTCCCGCCTTCGTGCGCCGGTCGACCTGGGCGATCGACCATGCGCCGCGGAGGCTCCAGCCCTTGATATACCGATCCAAAAGCGCGTGGCCGTGAACATGCCACGATCCGGTGGGTCGCGGGATCCACTCGACAGACAGCAGGCCCCCAAACTCGTCAGGGAGACTCAACGCGTCCCGCCAGAGGAAATTGGGATCCGCCCGGCCGTCCACCGGCTTGTCGGGAAGCTCGAGGAAGCGGCGCCACGCCCTGCGGAACCGCCGATAGGCCGCGGTCGCGTCTTCGGCGGTCGGCTCGCCGGTGACGTCGCGCAACAGTCCCTGCGTAAAGGTTGCCATCGGGATCTTGCCCTTGCGAGTAGCGCGGCCCTCGGGGTCCAGGGCCGAGCCGTACCGCGCCCAAAGGCGCGCGCCTCGAGCTCGCGCGCACACCGGGCAAAGCGGATGGTTGCACCGGAGCGTGCGGCGCCAGGTCGCCGCCGGGTTCCCCTCACAGGAATAATGAGAGGCGAGGCCGATCGATTGGTGCGAGCTCGCGGCGAACTGGCACGCGCGGATCCGCCATCCGTCGGCCTCGCCGCCGTCGATCTCCTCGAGGCGCTTCCGCAGATCGTACCGACCTCGCCGCCGAGACGCCGGCGAGCAGGCGGCGCACCTACCTCGACGGCGAAACGGCGGGAGAAGGGATCCGCAGTCGTCGCAGAAGGACGACTTGAGCTTAGGGGGGTTTCGGGTCACGCGCCGTCCACGACCACGCACCATCCGGCAGTGGACGCTACCGCCGCCGCGGCCTTGAACCCGCGGGAGCTCGCCGGCCAGTCCAGACCGCAGAGCGCGCAGTGGACAGAGGCCTCGACTGAGCCGGTGTCGCGCTCCACCAAGAGGTCGAGCTCCTGGGGGCCGCTGTCGTCCTCACGCTGGCAGCCGGCCGGGCAGGTCGGCCAATTGTCGGGGTAGACGATCGCACTCATGCCGGATCCTCGCGTCCCAGCAGGCTCGACGTAGTGCTTTGGGGAGAAGTTGCTTCTTGTGAACACGATAGGCCCATCCATTCCCCCCCGCCGACCGTTGCGGTCAGATCGATCCAGGCCGCGTCTAAGGTGTCCCACGCACCGGGGGCCAGCCTGGGGCCGGCGCGGAGGCGCTCCATGAGTCCGTCGATCCGCCGGAACCAGATTTGAAGCGACGAGACGACATGAGGCCGGACGGCCGGAAGCGCGGACCGGAGCACGTCCTGAGACAGGACTCGGACGTCTCGGAGCGATAGCGCGACCAGGACGGGGTAAAGCGCGGGGGCCGCTCCGACCTGGCGGGCGAGCTGGGGGCGCGCAAGGACAGCTTCGAGCAGCCGGACGGATCGGCGCTTCGCTTCGGAGAGGTCCCGTGAGTCCCTCTTGTATCGGCGTCTGGTATCTTCGTTGGGCATCGAGTGGTCCTGAAGCAGTCGACGCAAGTCAGGCCCTGGGCGTCCATCGCCTGGGGTCTTTCTGCGTTCTTGCGTCAGGGTAGGGCGGCGGCGCCGGCCTCGTCTAGATGGTCACCGCGGTGACCAGCCGGCTACCACTCGCCGCGGGGGCACCTGACGGCCGACTCTCCCGCCCAGCTCCGCACCGCCGTATATCTGACCTTTTCCCGCATATCGCAGCCGCAGGCCATCCACCGGCAGACGTGGCGATCGAGTAGGTAGGGGCATGATCGGCAGCGTCGGAGCCGTTCGCGCGCGACGTGGGCGGGCGCCTTCTCGACCCCGAACAGGCCGCCGGCCACGCGACTGGCGATCCGCCTAAGCAACCAAGATCCCTCGCCTAGAAAAGGCCAAGGTCCTCGTCCTCATACTCGACCAGGTCCTCGTCCTGGTCGTCGTCCTGGTCGTCGTCCTGGTCGTCGTCGGCGCGATCGTAGTGCGCCCGCTCCTGCTCGGCGATCTCATCACACCAAGCATCGATCTCCTTGGCGTAGTCCTCGGGATACTCGGCGTCGGGGTTGCACGCATCACAGGAAGCGTGGTCGTCATACCAACGCTGCAGCTTAAGGATCCGCATGGCGTAGAGCACGCCCGACCGGCCACGGAACCCACCGGGAGCCTCTGACTTCCCCCCGTCCCGAAACGAGAGCTGGGGGTCCTCGGCAACCTCGGCTAGTTGGTTCTGTTCCCTAAGATAGTCGGCGCCGTCGGCGAAAGTGATCCCGTAGTGGCTGGTCCTGTAGTCCGCCGCGTGATCGCCACACACGCACCGGTGCTCGTCAACCCAGGGTCCTGGGGGTTCCGGCTCGAACAGCTCGACGTTCAGCACGTCACCGGCCCTCGGTGATGACCTCGAGCGCCTGGTCGACAGCGCGGCCCAGGTCGGCCAGCACGGGTACCCCAAACATCGCCGCGATAGCACCCAGAAAACCCGCCGCCGCCTTTGCGATCGATGCGCCGATCTCCCAGCACTCCGGCTGGCTCTCCTTCAGCCAGTCTTGTACCGGCTCGGGGATCTTCGGTGCTGTGGTCCCAACGGCCGCGAAGGTCATATAACTCCCGCGGCCGCCGCCCAGGAACACCCGCTCGACCTCCTGCCACCCAAAAGGACGCATCATTTCGGCGGCCTTGTTCCAGTAGACGGCGTGGTGAGCGGCGGCGCCTCGGCCCGCGCGCGCGGGGGGGCCGAACGCGAGGGTCACAAAGACGCGATCGGGGAGCTCGGCCTTGGCATCGATCTTCGGGCGGGACGTTAGGCGGGCCAAGGTGCGGCCTCCGGCGCTTGGCGGTGAGCGGAACAGTCGGCGACCAGGCCCTCCCGCGCGCGGGCGATCTCGCCAATGATCGCGGCCTGACTGTCGGCGACGGCGGCGGCGACGGCAGCGACCGACGCGGTGTTCTCGCGGGTCGCTTCGGCGGCGTCCTTTTGCGCGGATATAACGCGCGCTACCTCCTTGGACAGCCACCAAAGCGCGACGCATAACAAGGGAGCGTCGCCGATCATCGTCTCGAAAGGGGCGCCGCCGGCGCCCTCGAGTGCGACCGCGGCGGCGATAGCTGGAAGCGTGAGGCCGGCGGCCATGGCGTGCGCCGCGCCCGTCATAGGTAGCGGGACGCGAGATAGATTCCGGCGGCGCCGATCGCCACCTTTGCCCATACCGGTAGACCCTCGTCGTCGTCCTGGTCGTCGTCCTGGTCGTCGGCCTGGTCGTCGTCCAGATCGCTGTCGTAGAGGTCGCCGTCCCCCCCATCGCCGCCGCCGCCGCCGCCGGTCTGGTCGTCGTCCTGGTCGTCCTGGCCCTCGCCGTCGCCGCCGTCATATCCGCCGGGGTAGACGCTCTGACCAGGGAGGATCAACAGCTCCGGGTGCGCGTCGGCATACGCCTGCTGTGACGGGAGCCGGATCGGGTCCACTCCCAGATCCTTAGCGGATCGGGTGGTCGTCGTGTACCAGTGCCAAGATCCCGGTTCGTCGGGCGCCCCGCTGATGTATGTCTCGTCGCCGATCATGCTTGCTCCGGTTTGGTGTCGTTGGTGGGGTCGCCCGCAGTCTCGGCCGCCGTGGTGTCTCCGTCCAGAACCTCCTGAACGCGAGGATCGCGAAGGGTCGCGACGACCACAGCACCCGGTGCGGACAAGAGGCCGGCGGCCTTCTTGAGCGTCGGCTGCTGGATCCCAGGGTCGGCGGCGACGGCCATGGCAATCGCCGCGGTAAGGGTGCCGATGTGTTCCGGCCAGCCGATCGCCTTTGCGGCAGCCCGAAGCGTGAGCACGTTTGCCAAGGCCGCGAGCACCCGTTCCGTCGGCGAGGCGGGAGAGTCCAATGTGATATTCATCGCCGCTTGCCGATGGCCCAAGCGAGGGCCAAGACACCACCGACCGCGTAGGGGGCCAGGGCTTTGAGTCGTTCCGTCTCCAAGGTGGTCGTGATCGCCGTGTTCGCTTGGTCGCGCTTGATAGCGCATAGGCGGGCGTACTCCGCGGCCTGGTCGCCGACCTCGTTCCGACGCTGGAGCAGGAAGCCGATCCGGCTGAGGGGATGGATTGGGTCGCCTTCGCGCCAGACGGTCCAGTCGTCGCGAGATCGCCCGACCAGTCGCACCAGTGCATTTCTCCACCTGTTGTATCCGGCGGGGACGGCGCGGTCGCGGATGTGGTCCAACCAGCTCTCATAGGACCTGCGAACGCGCGATCCGGTCCAGGTCCCGTTGATCGCGTGGTAGGCGTCGGTCCGTCCTGGGCCGGCGTAGAGATAGGCACCAGGAGCGAGCTTGACCCCGCGGTTCTTGCGGCTCGGGGCTTGGCCTTGCGGGGGAAGACGATCCTGTACCCAGCTCTCGGCGGCGAGGCCGGCCGCGAGGGCGCTGAGGGGGCCGCCCCCCCACAGGGCACCGAAGCCGACGATCGCGCTGTATGGGATAATTCCGGCATCGATCAACCACTCAGCGAACGGCGTAACCGATGCGTCGAGGTATCCAGCGTGCTGGCCGCCCCTGCCCCAATTGAGCTTTGCGCTGATCACAGACTCGCGCCCAGCGCGGGCCGCGCCGTTCACGCTGCTGATGGTGTTATTTACGGCAACATCCAGGGCGTTGCGGCGCCACGCCACCAGCTCGATCTCCGCGTAGCAGGGATCTTCGGCCGCGACCCGGATATTTTCACGGCTCTGCCCGTTGATATCCTCGATCGCCTGCGATACGCCGGCGAAGATCGACGAAATCATCGAGCCGTATCCGTCGCCGCCCGCCGATGCCGTCATGGGGTGATCCAGTTCGCAACACTGTCGCCGGGAGTCCAGCATCTGGCCCACGTCGCCGCCCATGCGCCGGGGGCGTCGGCATCCCGACGGCGAGCGACGTAAACCAGGGCGGCGCCAATGGCGGCCGCTAGAATGGGGTTCCGCCCGAGGTAGTAGGCGCCGCCCGCGTAGATCAGCGCGTTCGCCGTCGCCGCGGTCAGTGCGTGCCGCTTCAGTGCGGCGTCTCGCTCTTCTCGCTCCTCGAGGGTCATCATCTGGGGACCCGTGCGGGGATCTCCCTGCCTGCTGGTCCGGGTCGTGCTGAACCCATGGCGGGTGGTGGGGTTCCCTTTTGGCATTACTTAACCTTGCTCCAGACGTCGATCACTAGCCATCCGGCGGCGATCAGGATTGCGGCCTTGGCCGGATTGGGCAGCGCGTCCCACCAATCTGCGGGCGCCCCGATGATCTCGCCGCCCTGTTCACGGGCCGTGGCCTGCTGGTCGTTCAGCGACTCCAAGACTTCGGCCTGTGGCGGGTCCAGCGGCGCGATCTCGACGGAGAGGTTTTCCAGCGCGGCGCTTAGTCCGTCCGACCATTCGCCGCATTCGACGCCAAACCGAAGCCGCTGGTAGTCGGTGCTTTGCGTGCTCCAAGCCTTGCAGCGATCGATCGCGTTCTCGTCCATTGTGTGAATGTATGCGGCGTTCCATGCGGCCTCGAGCTCGGCGACGGCGGCGAAGATCCGAGATCGGGCCCAGGGGTCGGCGACGGTGCCGGCTAGCGTTTGCGCGCGGCCGATCGCGCGGCCGATCTGATCGGCGTAAGTGGTCACGCCGTACCCCATAGGACGAGGGCCAGGCCGGCGGCGGCGATTGCGGCAAGGGCGATTCCCGCGGCGGCGCCGGACGCTCGGAAGGTCGCGGCCTCGCGCGCGCGACGAGCGACTAGCCCCGGAAGGACTTCGCCGCCGCCGCGGGTCCAGCGCGCGAACTCGTCAGCGGCTCCGGCGTAGTCGCCGGCGTTCAGCCGCCGCAGAAGCGTCGAAGATCGGAAGGCTGGGATTCCTACGTTGAAAACGAAAGAGATCAACGCGTCGAACTGGTTCTGTGTGAGGGGGACCGTCACCTCGTCGCTTACCGCGGCCTCGACGGGGGCCACGTCCGCGGCGAGCATTGATTCGGCGTCAAGTTGCGAGATCCCATCCCGAAACGGGATCTCCGAGGCGCGGCCGTCGCATCCGCCAAGATGCACCAGGTGCCCGACCCCGATGGTGCAATGCCCGGCCGGATCGTCGTAGAGATCCAGCCGGGTCCCCTCTTCGCGGGCGAGCTGTGCGAGGCCAGCGGTAGAGAACTGCATCACCGAACGCCCGTAAAGTCGATCTCCCATCGGACGGAGACGCCGCAAGCGGCCGAGCCGTCGTCGTTGGTCAATAGAATGTCACCGGGGAGGCCGGGCACGAGCTGCCAGCCGGTGGTGTTGGTCGGGATCGATGAGGTTGCGTTGCCCAGGCTGTACGACCGCTGGACGGTGTTCACCCCTCCGCCCGTGGATCGCTCTGCCACCTGTAGCGGTCCCGTCCAGCCAGCCGCGGGATCCATTCCCAGCGCGTAACGGGTCGCGCCCTCCGGCGGCGTGATCGCGTCGGACGCGCCTGCGTCGATCGATTCGGCGTCTGTCCTCGAGTAGACCTTCGACGCACCGGGAGGGATTGGGATCCCAGGTCGGAGCGGGCAGGCGGCGAGGTCGATCGTAGAGCTTACGGACGAGGCCGCGTTATCCAGGAACGGCCCGAGCTCGAAGCGCGGCCA
>Ga0080013_1006435_pt1 | contig 10465 bp, 18 predicted proteins | sample ETNvirenome_6_85_FD_69236 | JGI IMG/M metagenome (GOLD analysis project Ga0080013, IMG submission 69236) | Marine viral communities from the Pacific Ocean - ETNP_6_85 (SPADES assembly) (version 2) | ecosystem: Environmental > Aquatic > Marine > Oceanic | place: Pacific Ocean | collected 2013-06-19
TAGGCGTTGTGACTAGGGAGACGGACATTGGTTTGCCGAAATTTGCAAAGTTGCAAATCCTAGAAGTAAAATGGATAAGTGGGAATTACGTTGCCACTGGTCAAAGTTATTATGATACAAGTCTTGAATTAATTGTGCGGGGAAAAAACGATGAAAAATTATAAATTCCGAAGAGGAGATTTAGTCAAAAATAAAAAGTCTGTGACTTGGCGCAATCAAGATGCGCTTGGCATTATTATAGAAGACGTGGGAATGTTTAGTGGTCGGCAACTTGTTAAAATAAAATGGATTAAGTCAGATTTGCCTAAAGAAACGAAAAACTTGTGGCAGACTTATTATGCCAAGAGTCTTGAATTAGTTGCGAGTGTGTCCAAATGAAAAAATTTCCGTCAAGCTTTGTTATCGGTGAACTGGTTGAGGTGATCGATTCTCTGGATGGCCCTATTGAGGGTCGGGATATTCAGGCGGGCACCTTGGGCGTTGTTGTCGAACAACATGGTATGTCAAAAAATTATTATGTGGTCCATTTGCCTTGTGGAGAAAATCAAATTATGTCTTACAAGTGGATAAGGAAGGTGTCTCGTGAATCCTGAAGAATTTAAGATTGGTGATCTTGTGGAAGACAAGGAGAATCCTGGTTCACAAGGTGTTTTCACTGGATGGGGCTATAATGGCTTTGAGCAAGTCTGTGGAGGTGTTGAGACTAAGATCGCAATCGTTACGTGGCTCAAGCATGAAGAATGTGAGGGGCATCCTGGCTCAAGCTGGCGCATCTGGACGAATGAATTAAAATTGCTTGCGAAAGGTAAATCAAATGCATGATTGGTTAGGTATTAAAGTTTTTGATGTGGGCGACATGGTTAAAGTAAAAACGCGCACTAATGGAGAGGATGATTATGGCGTTGTTACAAGCACTTCTCAAACTGGTGGTCAATGGTCCTACTTTCTTCGTTGCTTGGTCGGAGTCGATTCGTGGTATCTGGGTTGGGAATTGGAGGAATTTGTAAATGTTTAAATCTGGCGATCTAGTAAAAATTCTTTATGGTGCGATGGAAGGAGATTTAGGTATTATCATTAAACAAGGCGAGAATCCCTGTGAAGGCGAACAAATGGCTATTACCACGGCAGAATGGCTCGTGCATTTACCGGACGGTCGAAGGGTTTGGCTTTGGGCGAATGAGATAGAAAATGTTTAATGTTGGAGATTTAGTTTCGTCGAATAGGTTCTGTGATTTTCATTTTGGGATTGTCATGAAAATTTCAGATCGAACTGCGCACCCGGATAACCCCAAAGTGTATGCATATCAAATTTATTTTGCCAACGAAAAAAAACGATGGCTATTGGAACAAAATCTGGAATTAGTTAGTGAGGCAAAAAATGAGTTACAACAATGATGTTTATAAATTAGAAATTGGTGATCTTGTGGAGCGCATTACGTGGGATTCGTTCGCTAAAAAACTGGGCGTCGTGGTGGGGATTGGTGAAGAAGTGCCAAGCCCCGGTCCTGGTGGGCTTATGATAAAAGTGTGTTGGGCAGATAATTATGGAACCTTCTGGGCTCAACCTAGTAAACTTAAATTAATAGCAAAGGCAAAGAAAAATGTTTAAGAAAAACGAAATAGCAAAATTGCGTATGGGCTTGCATAATCGCCCCTGCCGTGTTAGAATTGTGGATGTGGTTGGTGACGATGCGATGGTTGAACAAAATAATGGAACCATTTCTATTGTGGATGTTAATGAATTGCTTCCTATCCTTGAAGGGAACGAGAAAAATTTGCGACGACGGAGGAAAAGTGAAAGACGTGCATAAAGAATTTAAAGTTGGAAATCTGGTGCGAATAAAAACTCAGAATGAATACTTTAAAATGCGAAGGGGTATTGTCTTCGGATTTACAGATCAAGGTGCTTTAAAAGTTCGGTGGTCCAACGGCACGTCCGATATTCATAGTGGGATTGGATTAATAAAGGTGGCGTGATGGAAAACAAATTTAAATATACTTGGAGGTGTGGTCGTCATTCTGGTTTTCCACTATGTTGTATTCTTTGGTATCTCGGACCTTGGCAATTAATAATTTTTAAAATACCTAGGATGTGGAAATGGTATTGGAACTTTCTTGATAAAAATGGTGATTATGTTAGGTGCCCTATTTGTCTTTTGACGAATCGACGGGTGAAGGTAAAAGATTGTGATTGCTGAAATAGATTTTAATATTGGAGATTTGGTGACGGTAAGAACGACACGCGAATTGGGCGTCATCGTGAAGCTTGGCAGAGAGTATCCCGACAACGGTAAATATCGTTCGCAGTTCGCAGATATTAAATGGCACGATATGGAAAAGCCTTGTCGGATTTATAAGTGTTATGGAAACTGGGATTGTGTAAAGGTGGTGGTTCGTGCGAAAACATAAAAGAAAAATATGGGACAGCGGTCAGGACGCAAATGCTTTTTATAAACGGAAAGCGGGCGCTCACGATCATAAATTAACGAAGCGCAACAAGACGCGACAAAAGACTAGAAAGATTAAAAAAATCTTGGAGGAATACTGATGTTTTTTGAAAAAGGCGATCTTGTTTTTGATACAAAACACCCTGGTAGGCATGGGTTTGTTTGCGAAGTCTTAATAGGTAAAAATAGTGATCGTGACTATCTTGAAGTGCGGTGGCTAAACTTTCCTTGGGGCAACCCACATACGCGGACCCTAGAAATTCCAAAAGATATAACTATCCTCGCGAAAGGAAATAAAAATGAGAAATGAATTTCAAATTGGAGATTTGGTTAGTCACACAGTTCGCGCATATACAGGCGTGATTGTCGAAATAATATACCAAGAACACTTATCGTACAAGAGAGCACCAATGTATAAAGTTGCTTGGGAGCATGGCGAGTGGATGTATGAAGTGGAAGAACAATTAAAAATAGAAGCTAGGGCAAAGTGTGCATGATGAAGTTTAATAAAGGTGATTTAGTAAAATCAAACCACAACGCGGCTGTATTTGATGAAAAGGAATGGTATGGGATTATTCTTGATGCTCGTAAAGATGCCCCTCAGAAGCATCCTATTCTAGCAGATAAATATAAGATAAAGTGGTGTGGTGGTGCAACCTCGTGGCTGTTTGGGCACTCCATTGATTTAGTTTCTCGGGGTAAGAAGTAGTTATATGTATGAAGCCCGTTCTAATATTTACAATTGGGGATCTCGTCCGCCAACGATCTATTTTGGCGACCAAAAGCCGAGGATACGGTATAGTAATAGCGATCATGCCTGAAAATTTAAAATGTTTATGGAGTAGTGGTGAAACCAGATGGCTAGAACCCAGACAACTTTATTTAATCGCAAGAGGTCAAAACGGCCAGCAATCCTAAATCAACTTTTTACTATCTATTTATTAATGTGACCCGAAAAGATACAATATATAATATTGGAGATCTAGTAACTTATCGTGAAGATTTGCTTGGAGTTAAGGGATACACAGGAATTGTTATTAATGTTTTTACTGATGGCGATGATATATGTTATATGCTGGTAAGGTGGCATGATGGCGAAGTTTACCCTGAATTGGGAAAGCATATTGTTTTAGTAGCGAAGGCAAAAAATGATGAATGATAAAGCAAGTATGGGTGATTTAGTAATGTTTCGAAAACCGAATGTTCGGTGGACCGACAAGGAAGATCCATATATCTACGGAATGATTAAAAAAATAATTCCCCCCGGTAGTGGATGGAACAACGGGCGTCGATTAAAATATAATGTTCTTTCCTCCGCAGGAAGACTTTATCATGAAGTAAATCACGAAAAAATTATTATTTTATCTAAAGCAGAAAAAGCTTGATCTTTTTATTTTCCTCTGGTATAATACTTATAATTAATAGGTGAATAATCACCAAGGAAGGAATATGCAAGAAGTTAAATCAAGTTTAGTCAAGTCAATTGGCTATAATCCATTAACCGAACAACTGTCCGTTGTTCTTCACACAGCACCCACTACTGTTTTCAATTATGATGGCGTATCACGCGCAACATTGAATAATTTTAAGAGTGCCGACTCCAAGGGTCAGTTTTTTAACTCCAAGATTCGCGGGCGTTTCCCCACGTCTAAATCTGTAATCTGACTCACAAAAACTATTATGTTTTTGGGCACTCCTCTTTCGGGGAGTGCCTTTTTTATTTAAGAATAATAAAACTTATGCTATAGTTATTATACTATGAGTGAATCAAAAGAACTGGATACGCTCTATGAAAAGTACCCTCAATTATTTCCTAAAAATTGTATCAAATGCAATAATGGATGGTTTACAATCATCGACCACATGTGCCTTGCAATACAAACTTATGTAAATGGAGAAATGGGAGAAGAACTTAAATTCCCCGAATTTGTTTCTATACAGGAGAAATTTGGAGTCTTAGATATTTGCATAAACGACAGTGATAACATAATTGATATTGTAAAAAAAAGTTGTGAAATCTTAAGCTACCATACCTGTGAATATTGCGGAGACGAAGGGGAGCTATATTGTTCTGCGAAGTGGAGAAATTGGAGTTATTATAAAACTTTGTGCTTAGACCACGCAATAGAACACTATTATTACGCACTGTATAGGGATACAGAATTTTCAAAAGGATAATAAATGACAAAAGATATTTTGTCCTATGACGCCAAATTATTTTTGGATGTCCTACAGGATAGATTTGAACCACAAATTAAAAAACTATTATTAAACCGACAAGACCGAAAAGGTAAAATACCAGCACGCATAATGGATGCAGAAAGTGAAGATCCACAATGGAAAGTGCTGCCACCACCTGAAGACATTTTAGATAGACGAGTAGAAATCACAGGACCACCAGTTAGAAAAATGATCATCAATGCCCTAAACTCAGGGGCAAATGTTTTCATGGCTGACTTTGAGGATTCCAATTCTCCTACTTGGAAAAACTGTATAGACGGTCAACAAAATCTTTATGACGCAGTAAGAAAAAAAATAGACTTTGTTGATCCCAAAACACAGAAGGAATATAAACTAAATAAAAAAGTTGCGACTCTATTTGTTCGTCCTCGTGGATTACACTTGGTAGAAAAAAATTATAATAATATCCCGGCAAGTCTCTTTGATTTTGGATTATACTTTTTTCATAATCACAAACAACTTCTAAAAAACAGAACTCGACCATATTTTTATTTACCTAAAATAGAACACTATAGAGAAGCTAGGTTGTGGAATGAAATATTTTCTTTTGCAGAAAACTCTTTTGATCTTCCTGTAGGGACAATAAGAGCCACAGTGCTTATAGAGACGCTGCCCGCTGCCTTTCAGATGGACAAAATTTTGTATGAACTCCGAGGGCATTCTGTAGGACTAAACTGTGGACGATGGGATTATATATTTAGCTTCATCAAGTCCTTATCTCTTTCGAGAGAAGCCGTGCTTCCAGATCGCGATCAGGTAGGAATGACTGAGCATTTTATGCGCTCTTATACGCAACTGCTAATACAGACTTGTCATAAACGCGGGGCTCACGCAATTGGAGGGATGGCTGCACAAATACCTATCAAAGATGATCCTGAAGCAAACCACGTTGCTATGAACAAAGTCCGCGCCGACAAACTTCGCGAGGTTCAAGACGGACACGATGGGACTTGGGTGGCTCATCCTGCTTTAGTGGATGTAGCCAAGGAGATTTTTGACGAACATTTAAAAACACCAAACCAAATTGATAAACAACTTTATTTAAATTATTCTATTGAGTCGGACGATCTCTTATGCACTCCAAAGGGTCAATGCACCGAGGCTGCCTTAAGAAAAAATATAGGTATTGCCTTTCAGTATATAAATTCTTGGATAAATGGTAATGGATGTGTACCAATTGATAATCTTATGGAAGATGCTGCCACCGCAGAAATCTCTAGAGCCCAAATTTGGCAGTGGCGAAAACACAAAATATATTTATCTAATGGAAAACAAGTTACGAACAAATATCTTGGATTGGTGATAAACTCTGAAATAAAAAAATTTGAACACTACAAAAAGTTTGAAGAAACAAGTATAATTCTAAATAAGTTATGCTTTAGTGAGGAAATAATTGACTTTCTGACTTTAGAGTGTTACGATAATTTATGTGAATAATTAAGGGGAAATATTTATCAATGATAAACAGATGGAATGGAATTAAGAAATCTTATAATAAACAGGATGTGCTTGATCTTAGAGGAAGCAAGAAAATTGAATATACCCTTGCTAAAGATGGAGCCGAAAAGTTATGGGATTTACTAAATAAAAAAGATGCTGTGCGGGCCCTTGGTGCTCTTACGGGAAATCAAGCCGTTCAGCAAGTTAAGGCTGGATTGAAAGCAATTTATCTTAGTGGCTGGCAAGTTGCGGCTGACGCAAACCTTGCTGGTGACATGTATCCTGATCAAAGTCTTTATCCGGCGAACAGTGTCCCACAGGTTGTTAAAAAAATTAATAAAGCATTTCAGAGAGCCGACCAAATCGAAAGTGTTGAAGGAAATAATCAAATTGATTATTATGCGCCAATCGTTGCGGACGCTGAAGCTGGCTTTGGTGGACCGCTGAACGCTTATGAGTTGATGAAGGGAATGATTGAGGCTGGTGCTGCGGGCGTACACTTCGAAGATCAGTTGGCTTCTGAAAAGAAATGCGGGCATATGGGCGGAAAAGTTCTTGTTCCAACAAGCCAATTTATTCGTACCCTGACTGCGGCAAGATTGGCGGCTGATGTGTGCGACACTCCAACTGTGTTGATTGCTCGCACTGATGCCAATAGCGCGAAGCTTATTACCTCTGATGTGGATGAGCGAGATCATAAATTTATGACTGGCGAAAGAACACCGGAGGGATTTTATAAAATCACAGGTGGTTTAGAAATGGGGATCGCTCGTGGCTTAGCTTATGCTCCTTATGCAGACTTGCTATGGCTTGAGACTTCAACACCATGTCTTGAGGAGGCAAAGAAATTTGCTGATGCGATTCATTCGAAATTTCCAGATAAATTATTAGCTTATAACTGTTCCCCATCTTTTAACTGGGAAAAGCATTTGGACAAATATACGATTGCTATGTTTCAAAACTCTTTAGAAAAAATGGGATACAAATTCCAGTTTGTAACTTTGGCTGGATTCCATTCATTAAATTATAGTATGTTTTCTTTGGCTAGGGATTATAAAGATTTAGGGATGACTGCTTATTCTGAATTGCAACAAAAAGAATTTGATCAAGTTCATAATGGATTTACTGCTGTAAAGCATCAACGAGAAGTCGGTACAGGCTATTTTGATAGGGTTTCTCAAACAATTACCGGGGGGGAATCCTCCACTTTAGCATTAAAAAATTCAACTGAAGAAGAACAATTCTAAATAAATTCTTTTTTCTTGACACCCCACAAACATATCACATATACTAGCAATATGAACTCGCGCTATAACAAAGTCTTGAAGAAGATTCTATTGGTATCAGTTTTATTAATATTTTCATGTAATGAGCCGCCGCCAGTTTGTATAAAGGACACTGGTGTATGTTCTATTTGCTTACCCTGTATAAAAGAACCTTGTATAAAAGATAAAATCCCGACACGATGTACCGTATCCAATATTGAATCATGTGTAGAGACATGTATTTTAGAGGAGGGATGCTTTCCCTCTTTCAGGCCCAAGGCTTGTTTTAAAAATTGTTCGACGAAATGTTTAAATAGTTTTGGGTGTCAATGGTCAAAAGAGAAAAATCAGTGAGAAGCCAAGGGCTCTTGGCGCAGCGGTTAGCGCAGTCGGCTCATAACCGATAGGTCGAAGGTTCGAATCCTTCAGAGCCCATACCTTATTTATTATGAAAAGTTTTATAGCAACAATCATATTGTTTACGTTTGTCCAGTGTGATAAAAAAGAAACACAATTAAACTGCAATAACAAGTTTTTTAAATGTGCTGAAGACTGTGGTGATATATGCGAGAGATCAATAAATTTTGCTCATGAGTTTGGAAAGTGTTTTACTATTTGTAACACGCCTTGTCGAAAAGAGTATTGTAAAAAAATAAGCTATGATGAATAAGAATAGATTCGAGATTGGAGATATGATAGTTTCCATTTGTGGTGATTATGGGCTAGTGCTAAAAACAGGACTTAGAACAGATGATGCCGGAAATGGTAAAGCGGGCGTCTATGCACGTTGGGCGAAGGAAAAACTTTCGTTTTGGATGGATATGGATGAGCCCGCAATTGAGCTTTTTTGCTCAAAAGGAGAAGAAGAATGAGTGTTGAAGTCATTGGTGCTCTTATAGTCGTTGGACTAATAGGAACATTTTTTTATTTGCGTTCTCGCAATAAATAAGAGGTAATAATGCCAAAACAATTAGAGATAGCCGATTATATCGGCCTAGCGACCATGGTCGCGACTTTTGGGCTAATGTTAGCCTTTTTGTTATAAGGAGAAAACAAATGAAATTTAACAAAAAAACAATTCAAAAAATTGGACTTGGTGCCCTTGTTGTGGGCGCGATGTTGTTGATCGGTAATGTGGCGATGGCTTCAGAAACCGGAGTGTGGACCACTCTTAGTGTGTCCGGTAATCTAACCAAAAATCTAACCCTGAATGTTGGGGAAGAATTGCGGTTTGGAGATATTGCTGGTCCAACGTTGTCTAGACAGCATACCGACATTGGTGTCACTAGTCAAGTTAGTGATATTGTTAATGTTGGTGTTGGGTATCGCAACGTAAGCACTGGTGAGCATCGCGTTTCGGTTTCACTTGGGTTGCGACTTTTGACGGGAACTATTAATTTAGATAGTTTGTCAAAGTTGGAATTGCGAGATGGTGATACAATTCGTGGTCGAACTTCGATTACCGCAGCGGCAGCAGTTGCGGGCGTTACGCCATGGCTTACCGAAGAAGCGTTTGTCGATGATAGTGGAGTAGTAGGAAACCGTGTTTCCATTGGAGTTACCAAAGGTATTGATGATACTTTTAGCATAGCTGCATATTACTTGCTTGACACGGCAGGAACCGACTTTGCGAATAGCTCGCACGTCTTGGGTCTTGGGCTCGGAGTGTCACTCTAAAAATTAGGTAAAAAAAAATAAATTTTTTTGGGGGCAATAGCCCCCTTTTTTTTGCTTACTTTTTGAGGCAAAGTGTGTTAATATACTCTTATGAAAAACGCACTTATAAATGGAGATTCTTTAGAAATTCTAAAGAAATTACCGAACAACTCTTTCGACTCGATGGTAACTGACCCACCCGCAGGTATTGCATTTATGGGCAAAAAATGGGACAAAGACAAAGGTGGTCGAGAACAATGGATTGCTTGGCTAGAATCTATTATGACCGAGGCTTTCCGCACTCTCAAACCCGGAGCGCATATTTTAGTTTGGGCTATTCCCAGAACAAGCCACTGGACCGCTACTTCGATTGAAAATGCGGACTTTGAGATAAAAGACGTAGTGACTCACATCTTTGGAAGTGGGTTTCCAAAATCCCAAAATATTAGTAAAGCTATTGATAAACAAGCGGGTCAAAAAAGAAAAACAATCCCTAGAACTCGGGTGGATGGGAAACCAACGGGAAAAGAGGGTGCAACCTTTAATGCTTGTGATGTTTCCATGACTTTTTCGCCCGATGGGATAACGGACGAAGCAAAACAATGGGATGGTTGGGGAACAGCTTTAAAACCAGCCAGCGAACATTGGATTTTAGCAAGAAAGCCTTTATCAGAAAAAACTATTGCTGCTAATGTTTTGGAACACGGGACAGGTGGAATTAATATTGATGCGAGTAGAATAAAAGCAGGACAAAATGACGGTCGTTTTCCGGCTAATCTTATTCTATCTCATAAACCAGGCTGTAAACAAGTTGGAACCAAAGAAGGAAAAGGTTATACAATTAATAGATTTACCGATGGAGCCAAACCTTTTGGTAATGGCGCGGGTCATCCGTTTGAGGTAGAAGATCAGGGACCAGAAACAATTGCGGTGTGGGATTGTGATGATGATTGCGCTATTAAAACTTTAGATAGCCAAACAGGTATTTTAACAAGCGGGGAAATGAAAGGAAAGATTAAAGGCAAAACCGGCAAAGACACTTTTGGTTCGTATAAGGGCGAAGCAACGGAGCAAACCTATTATGCCGATAGTGGTGGAGCTTCTAGGTATTTTAAACAAGTTGAGTGGGATTGTGAAGACGATTGCGCAGTAAAACAACTTGACGAACAAAGTATAGCCGGTGGTATGCACTCTGCGGGCAAAAAACGTAAATGTTGTAAATCAAAACAATCTGGTGAAGGTGGTTTATTTAGTGTTGGCAACCATGAAGGTAATGGCGTAAGATTTGGCGATGAAGGCGGTGCTTCAAGGTTCTTTTATTGCGCAAAAGCTTCAAAAAAAGAGAAAACATTAAACAAAACAATAGAAAACAAACATCCTACCGTGAAATCTCTTAAATTAATGAAATACTTAATA
>Ga0080013_1006436_pt1 | contig 10464 bp, 9 predicted proteins | sample ETNvirenome_6_85_FD_69236 | JGI IMG/M metagenome (GOLD analysis project Ga0080013, IMG submission 69236) | Marine viral communities from the Pacific Ocean - ETNP_6_85 (SPADES assembly) (version 2) | ecosystem: Environmental > Aquatic > Marine > Oceanic | place: Pacific Ocean | collected 2013-06-19
GTGTTCGAACACGGCGTCCAAGAACTCCTTTACCGAATGAGTCTCGCCAGTAGCGACAACGTAATCATCTGGAGTGTCCTGTTGCAGCATTAGCCACATTGCAGCTACATAATCTCCTGCAAAACCCCAGTCTCTCTTAGCATCGAGGTTGCCTAAATAAAGCTTGTCCTGTAGTCCCAATTTTATACGGGCGGCTGCAAGGGTTATTTTGCGGGTTACAAACGTCTCTCCACGGCGTGGTGACTCGTGGTTGAATAGAATTCCGCTGGAGATGTGCAGTCCATAGCTTTCTCTGTAGTTTCTACAAAGGTTGTGGGCGTAGACTTTGGCGCAAGCGTATGGACTTGCTGGAGTTAGTCTAGTTATTTCGTTCTGAGGGTTCTCTGGATTATCTCCAAACATCTCTGACGATGACGCTTGATAGAAGCGGGCTTTTGGACAGGTGTTTCTGAATGCTTCCAAGAGGCGGAGAGTTCCCATTGCGACGAACTCGGTTGTTTCTTCTGGCGTTTCAAATGATACTCTAACATGTGACTGGGCTGCTAAGTTGTAAATCTCGTCTGGTTTGTGTTCGAGAAGGAGTCTATGTAGGCATCCTGAATCGTTTAGGTTTCCGTATACCATATGGAAGTTTTTATTATCCATTAGGTGGTTTACCCTGTCTGTGCTGATAATAGACGTTCTTCGCTTCATGGCTACGACTTTATAGCCTTTGAGTAGAAGGAGTTCTGCTAGGTATGATCCGTCTTGTCCTGTTATTCCCGTTATAAACGCTGTCTTCATTATTTTACTCCTCTGACGTTTGGATAGTTGCTTGAGAACCATTGACAAGTTTTTTCAAGCGATGTTTTGAAATCTGAGTATTCTTCTCTATTCCAACCCATGTTAAGTAGCTTTGAGTTGTCGGATGGTTTTCTCATTTGTCCTTTTGGTTTTGTTGTATCCCAAACGATGTTTCCTTGATAGTCAAGTATGTCGGCGATAGTTATTGCTATGTCTTTTATTGAATACTCGCTAGTGTTACCAACGTTTATTGGTTCTATTCTATCATACCTTTCTAATAAAAATAAGAGTATTTTTGCTAAATCTTTTGAATAGGTAAATTCTCTCAGGGGAGTGCCGTCGCCCCAGAGGATTATGTCGCTTCCAGATTGTTTTGCTTCATACACTTTTCTGATGATTGCTGGGATTACATGTCCATTTTCTAAGTCGAAGTTGTCGTGTTCTCCGAATAAGTTATTTGGGACGGCGGTTATGAAGTTGCTCCCGTATTGTTGACGATATGCCCTTGACTGAACTTCTAACATTCTCTTAGCGTATGCGTATCCAAAGTTGCTCTGGTGTGGAGCCCCGTTGTGTATTTGATCCTCAGTTAGAGGATAAATAGCATTGTCTGGATAAATGCAAGTGGAGAGAAGGGATAAAACCTTTCCTACTCCGAGCGAGTGTGCTGCAAGAAGAACGTTGGTGTTTATTCTTATGTTGTCGCTATAGAAGTCTGCGACGTAATCGCTATTACCTTTTACTCCGCCTACTCTGGCGGCAAGGTGGACAATGGCGTCTGGATTGTGTTCGGCTATGACGGAGTGTGCCGATTGATAGTCCGTTAAGTCTCTCCCCGATGATCCGATTAGGGCTAAATCGTGAATAGTGTCGATGCTCTTGAATGCGGAGCCAACCATGCCAGTTCCTCCTGTTATTAAAATTTTCATAACTTGTCCAGCACATCCTGCCTTATATAAACATCGTCGATTTCAACTCTCTTAAAATACTTATAACCATTAGATTCCAACAAATTCCTGACATACCTATCACCATAATTGTTTTCTATTAAAAATATATCTATCTCAAATCTCTCAAAATCAAATTTCTCCAATATCTTGTATTCAGAACCCTCAGTATCAATGGTGCAAAAATCAACATTTTGAATCTTATTTTTCTCCAATATGTTTCCTAAAGTATCTGTCTCTACCTTTATTTTCTTTGATCCCATGTTTTGAGCGTGCCTTAGCTCTTGATTTATCCTGTTTACGTGTCGAGCGTCGTAATCTCCGACTATGCCAGAAAGACCTTTTCCCCAACCAGAGATATCTAAAAACTCTACCTCCCCTTTAAAATTAGATACAGCTATATTCTCGCATATGCAAGCTCTATTTTCTGCCAATAGCTTGAATCTATTTGGGGAAGGTTCGATACAAATTCCAGTCCAAGATAAGTATTCTTCAAAAAAGAGGGTGTTACTTTTGTCAACACCGTCGTCGGCACCTATTTCAAGGAATACGCCGTTATATTTATTAGTGAAAAATGTATCGTACAACCACTTATCTTGGTTATATTGACTATAAAACTTCATTTTTTTTCCTTTATTAATATTTGCCATCACTGCTATGAGCGTGTATGAGCGGCACTAAATAAGTATTCTGATTTTTTTCTGACAGAATGAACATATATAGTCCTATAAATCTTTCCAGTATTGTAGCTGGGAACGGCTGATAAAAAGTATCAATTGCGCCATGATGATACCCATGATATTCTATAAAATCATAAACATAAAATGCTATCTCTTTGAATGTCTTGATGTCAGATATGAATGTCTGTTGCGTTGGTATAAGTCTGTCTCCGAAACATTTTCTGAATTCTTCGATACATATCTTATCGTCTTTATTGTATCTGTCGTTATAGTCGTTTATAAAAAAATCTAACCAATGCTGTCCTGCCATCTTAATATCCTTTTGTTTATCTAAACGAGATAACGGATGCCTTATGCTTGGAAATATCATAAACCTCTCAGTAGAATGTTTTGCAACAATATTGCTAACTACTTTTGAAAAGGAAAAATTATCTATATCAATGTCACTGCTGACAAATTCAAGGAGATTTTCATCAATAGAGTGAACAATATCGTACTCCATAATGCCTGAATATTTATCATCAGTAGAAAACTCTGATTCATTTAGATGTGCATGATAAAGTGCAGATGGGGCAAAAAATCTTTTCCTTTGCAATTCAGGATTAAATATCGGAAGCTCCCACTCTAATTTATTTTTAAATCCTCGTTTTACAATTTCACTCGATAGATAATCAGATATGCTATGGTTTTTTACCTTACCTTCAGTTAGAAAGAAGTGAAACATGTCCTTGTCAAGAGAGGCACCTGTATCTAAAAAATCAAAATTAATCTTATTATGAGCAACAATGTGTATCATTTTTGAATTTCCTGTATTTTTTGAGATACAATTTCCCAGATATTAAATTTATCAAGCATAAGATTTCTAGCCACAGTCAATGCCTCAATGTCAACTGGTTTGTTTATTATTTCATTTATTTCATTTATTGGATTTTTGTGACTTATATCAACTAAATGATAAGACTTATCTGGGAAAAAGTCCTCAATATTTGGACAACCCCAGTAAATTGGCACTGTCCAAGACAAGTAGGCATCAGCTAGTTTTTCTGTAAAATAATTCTTTTGCTGTGAATTTTCCAAAACTATTGAATATTCATAATCCATTAGCCCGCGCAATTTACAATTACCGTCATAGTCTAATGCGCCTTTATATGATTTTCCGTATTGGAATGGATTGTGTCCTCTACCGTATAGTTCTATAGGAGAATCATAAGAGATTAATCGCTTAACATAATTCTCCCTATGAGTATGTTTGGATGAAACTATACAACTAACTTTATTAGTTTTGGCTGGATAGGGCATGTTTTTGAGTTCATCATACGATTTATTGATCCACCATGTAATTCCACAATTAGTGTCTTCCAATTCTATCGCATACTTGTATCCATGATGATACGTTCTGATAAACTTTGGTTCTCTTCTAAGGAATATCGTCTTATTTTGACACAAATGTTCTTTATAACCGTCTAGTACAATATAATAATCTGCCTTATCAACGTCTGAAACACCTATTATATTCTTCCACATACCTTGCTTATTTGGCGTTTGGTTGGAATACCTTTTTAGCAACTCATCAGATCTTTCGCCCCAATTACATAAAAATGCAACTCTTATCAAATCACTATTATTTTTTATTTCCATCACGAAACCAACGCTATTAAATCAACATCTACTCTATCTTTTTTTTCATTTCGTTTCATTTTCATACTTCTTATAACCCCTAAGCTGGCAAATTTGATTCCAAATGAATAAAAATGAAACTTTGGATTGTATACTATGTCATCCTTTTTTTCTTGATAATAAATTGCTTCTTTATTGTGGCAATCAATATTATGGGAGACTGGTGTAATGTTTTTCAAATGCAGAAAATCTAAATCTCTACAATCTCTCAATCCATAGCAACTTAATACTGCGCTTGAATCCACACAAAAGTCGTGTTTATCATCTCTATTTTTTATTATACCACAATATTTCTCAATATATAAATCAAAATTTGGAGTGTCTGCTATTTTCTTGTTATTGAGATAATGAACACTGTTATTATTATAAACAGAAGAAGCAATTCTCCAAGTCTCTTCCTGAGTGTCGTTAATGTGAACAGAATGCTTTCCAACATTACATAGACTTCTTATTTCATCTTTCAGCTTCACCATGTTGTCTACATTATTTTCTTCTACAAGAATAACATGAATATTGCTCCCTTTGGAAAAACAAAGTCTTGACTTTTCTCTTACTCCTGGGTAACCTAATTGTCTGCTGCCTATCCAGCCCTCGTTGTGATACAGGTTGTGTACAAAGTTGATTTTGCCGCTATCGTTGAGTGTAATTCTTTTACAGTATATTATTTCATTCTTGCTGTTTATGTATGAAAGCAGATGCCCTATGTTAGCATCATGTGATGGAAATAGGGTAATTGTATAGAGATTATCTTTATTCCTACAGAACTCTAATGCCATTTCATCCAAATAAATCTCACCTAACCCAGTATCGACGAAATTGTTTTTATTTTTAAAATACTGAAAATTGCAATTGTATTGACCTTCTGATATATCTGCTTCATATGTTTCTACTTCATTTCTCGTTACTATGCTGCTTGCTATCCTATGCGCTCCGTTTATTGCCGAGCCTCTTATCGTCGGTATTTTTCCCTTCTCGGAATCAAAGCCATTAGTTTTCATATCCGACAATAAAGCGCCAAATGCATTCAGGAATGATTTTTCCCCTATCTTCTCAGGAGATTTCTCATGAAGATTGTTCCATACTTTTAAATGTTCTATATAAAGTTCAGCAGGGAACTCACTGTCAGTGTTTTTCAAAAGATCTTTGGCATAAATTGTTTTTGCTGCAATGTCAAATCTTTTGGAATTTAAAAGATCTAATGGATCGGTGCCATGCGCTATTCTGCTATACTTTTCCTTTCCCCTTATTTCTCGCTCGAAACCCAATTGCATTGAGTGATCTACTTTGTCGTCATTAAGAGGGTTATCTCTATTATAAACATACATAACTTCATCAATATACTTGTGTCTGTCTCCAGACATCTCAAGCATTGGAAACATAAACGCCAAGTCCCACGTCATTTGATAAAACTTGCCGCTTTCATCTTTCAGATCATTTACATCTATTCTATTCCAAAGGTGATGTTTAAAAGTTCTAAGATGCGAAGTCATCCACGGAGTTGTTCTATATGAGGATTGACGAATCACTCCTTCAGGAACTCTTCTTGACGCTGCACCCTTTCTTCCAGATGGATATTCTACATAGCTTCCATAAGTAAGCCAACATTTTTCCCTTTCATAGAAATCTGATAAATGAGATAATACGTTCGAATTGGGTAACCAATCATCTCCATCAACTGTAACGATTATATCTTCATCATTCGGGTTTGATATTTTTATCGCATCATATATGTTTTTAAGTGCGAAACATTTTTCTTCCCTTTCAATCAACAAGAACCTATCATCATCTTTTATATATTCTTTCACGACAGAAGCAGAGTTATCAGTTGACATATCATCGACAAGAATACATTGAAAGTCAGTATATTTTTGAACCATTATGCTTTTAATATTTGTCTTTATCCACTTTTCAACATTATAAAATGGAATTATTATTTTAAAATGATTACTCATCAGATATCGAGGATATTAAGTTTGGGAACTCGTCGCTTCCTTCTGGAAATATTGACATACCTGTTTGTTTTTCAACAACGTCTTTTTTCAAACAAAGATTTCCCATCTGAACATACGAGTCATCATTATGCCAAACTGTATTATTCTCGTCAAACGAGAGGGCGAAACCGTTTTTCGCCAATCTCATAGAATATTCTACATCTTCATTCATGCCTTGTTCATTTGGTTGATAAAATCCAAGATTATCGTCCCACTTTTGTTGAGCAAACACATCTTTTCTAATAACGACAAATCCGCTTGTCTGATACAGTTTCAAATCACTTGTCGGATGATCATAATCAACTAACTGGTGAGGATTTATTGTTGCCCTGTCCCAGCACCTTCCCCCATCTGGAAGTAAAAGTCTATTGCTAAGAACATTCCAATCTTCATTTTGAGAAAACTCAACAAAGCGAGATGCCCACTCTTCTGGAAAAACAATATCGTCGTCAATAAATACGATTGATGAATATTGTGAAGCGTCTGCTGCTTTGTTTCTCATTGCTGATGTCTTGCCAGTATTTGCTTCTTCTTCTGCTGAAATAACTTTTATGTTCTCGGAATCATTCCAGATACCAGACACAACTACTTCATATGGTACATCTACATTTTTCATTGTTCTATGGATTGATTTAATCTCAAGTTCTGTCTTTTCTTTCTTTTCGCCATTTGTAATAATGCAGAAACTGATGCCGTCTACTGGGCGAGGATCAGAGTTTAGTTTTCCGACAACCGCATTTACAAACTTAGTAGTCATCTGTTCTTCTGTAAAGTTCGTCAAGAGGTGCTTCTTGAGTTTGCGAGACAATCCAACATACTTTGAATGATTGTCATAAACATCCCTCATTGCCGTCTTTGCTCCATCTTCAGTTGGGTAGCACCATCCAGCGTCTGCTTGGATTACACCCTCCCAAACTGCTTGCTGTGGAACTTGTCCTATGGTGTAATCAACTTTTGAAAATAGGGGGCGTAGCTTCGCTTTCTTTTGTTTTCCGCTTTTGACGGGAGCATAGAGGAAGTCATTTTGTCCGCTCCATCCAGGGGCGATAACGGGCAAGCCGTGGTATGCTGCTTCGAAGATGGGGAGTCCATATCCTTCGCCGTGAGTGAGAGTGACGAAACCCTTCATTTTTGGGTGAGTATAGAGCGAGTTCATCTGTTCGAGAGACAAGTCTCCGTGAAGTAGATGGACGCTGCACTTTCTGTCTGGGAACTGCTTTGTCATTTCTTTCATAGTTTGTAGGCAGTATTGTCCGTCGGCAGTGCTACAGTTCATCATATTAGTTTTTACTACGAGTCCAACTTCGTCGTCGTGGAACTCTTCGAGGAACCACTTGATGTTGTTGGCGAGGTTCTTTCTTGGACCCATTTGGGCGATAGTGAGGAAGTTGAAGTCGTGTTTGAGTTCAAGTCCCAAGTCATCAACCTCAAGGCTTCGAACTGGATAGTTTACAACTTCCATTGGAACCTGTGTCTTGATAATAACTTTTTCACCTGTTTGGTTATTAGTTCCTTCGTATGATGTTTTCTCGTAGACATCTTTCGAATGGTTGGAGACAAGAATGATTTTATCCATCAACTCCGCTTGTTGAATCCACTGAGGGGCTACTCTGGTTGTCTCGATACCTGCTGTATAACCAATATTTACTGGTGCCAGTTTTTTGAACTCGTTTGGGATAGTGACTTGAAGAGTTATATCAATTGGTAGTTTATTTTGGAGATGGTGGTGCGTCTTGGCGAGAGTCTCTCTGATGTACCTTTGTTCTTCGCTGTCCTCAGATACTTGTCCAGACTTGCCCCACGGGATATCTTGGATTAGGATATTAAATCTGTCCTCATGTGCTCGCAAGGAGCGAAGGGCAAACCTTGCCTGTTCTCCGTATCCTGCTCGGCGAGTTACTGGTCCTATTAACATTATTGTCTTCATTATACTTCCTCGAATAAGATTGGTGAGTAGCTCTTTCTAGTTTCCCAAGAGCCGTGTTTCTCAACGATGTCATCAATGATTTCAACCCATTTGTCGCAAAAAACATCGTAGTTATAGTTGTCTCGGACGTGTTTAATTCCGAGTTCTCCGAGTTCTTCCCTTTCGTCTTCAGACATTTCATACATCTTTACGAGAGCGTTGACAAAATCATCCTTGTTTATTCTATCTTCGTAGATATATGGGACACCCTGCGAGCCGATGATTGCCTTAGACGCAGGCTCAATGCCTATGCCGAACCAATTTTCACCGTCTGTAACCTGTTCTTGGAGCCCACCTGTCATATTGACGACAATGGGCGTCCCGCAAGATAGTGATTCAAGAGTTCCTAGTCCGAAACCTTCGGCATCGGAAATATTGATTGTGCAATCTGCCATATTATACAACATTGATATATTTTCCATTGGCAACTTTTGAGTCGAGAACATCACCTGTCCGTTCTCCATAGACAACTCTCTTATAATGGCGCTTAAATCCTGCCCGTGCGGATCTTTTGGATCTGTGTGCATGAGTAGCATAGCCTTATCGTGCCCAACTTTGTCAATAAATTCTTTGAACCACCAAATTAAAGTTCCACTCTGCTTTCTTCGAGCATTTCTATTGTTCCAAAAGAAAACCATTTTTCCTTTAGCGGACGGAAGAGTCGTGTTTCTAAAATCCTGAACCTGTTCTTTTGGCAGCTTTTTAAATACATCTCCATTAACGCAGTGTGGCAAATAAACAGAATCAACTTCTGGTGCAACATTCTGAACAATGTCGTGGGTTACTTTTGAAATACAAATGATAGAGTCGTTGGACATGTAGTTGCTTTTATTAAACATTGGATATGGTTTATTGTCCCAAACATGGTGGTAAACCATTGGAGCGTGGACTCTTACCTCATTGTCTATCGCCCATAGCCATTCCCAGAAGCGAGGATCAGTCATAAACCAAACCAAATCAACACGGTTCTGTTTTATACAAGAGCGAACCATATCCTGAGTTCCATATCCATCAACTGGGAAGATAATTAAGTCATCTCCGTATTGCTCCAGTTTGACTGGTGTATAATCTCTGTGTTTAACTGCTCCTCCTAAGCATATGAATCTGTATCGCCCAGTCTTTAATAGCGAGTCAACGAAATACTTCGTCTGGCTTCCTACGCCTGATGGGGTTCTTATGTCGTCCGCTAGGACTAATATTGTTTTCTTATCACTCATTTATTTTCCTATTTGCAATGCTCTGTTCTGTAAAACTCACATCCATAGCCTTTAGTGCAGGCGAGTTTGTTTTTGACGTGAACTTTACTTTTGATTGTTTTTATTGCTCTCGTCATTAGTTCGAGGGCATTGTCTGTTCTCTTTTTACCGCTTGTGGTTGAAAACAATTCAACCAAGTTCTTTTTTGCTGTCCTTTTCAAGAGGCAAAAATGAACTTCAATGTCGTCTAAGTCAACTTCGTATTTTTGGGCAAAGAAATATTTGTAGAGTACCAACTGATATGCAAGCATTTTGTCGGATTTTTGATCCCTGCTCCAACCCCAACTACAAGTTTTCCAGTCTAAGATATGAAGTTTTCCGTCATCGGTTTTAAAAACAAAGTCTATGAAACCTTTGAACTTGTAGTTTAGCCCTTCGATGTCCTCGTACAACCTTTCCTCGACTGAGAAGACTTCTATGTTCCCAAAATGTTCTTTCACATATGGGATGACGATAGGGGCTATTTTAGCGCCTTGCTCAAACATTGAGACTATCATCTCTTTTCTTAGTTCTACATCGAGTTTCTTTATTTCCTTTCGGAACTCCTGAACAAACAACTCTTTCTCATCTACCTCTTTGTCGATGTTTTCCGTCAGTAGGCTTTCGCAGACGGAATGGAGCGCAGTCCCAAAGGCAGTGTATTCGTTGCCAGTGAAGTTTTTTATTTTATCAATGTTTACAAGCTTATGTTTGTAGGGACATTGTTCCCAATTTTTCAATTCCGAATATGAAATATGCGGCAATTTACACCTCTAACTAATATCTTCTATTATTTCTTTTAGGTTGTCTTTTCTATTACTTCTGATACTGCTTCTTCTTCAGTATATTCTTTTCTTTTATTCTTTCTACTCTTCTTTTTCTTGGCGGTAGGAGTGATGTTGTATTCCCAGCGTGCCGTTAGCTTTATATTGTTGTCGATGGAGTCGTTTGTGCGAGTAGATAAAATGTCAAGCCCAGAGTTTGTTAAATATTTTTGAACATCTCCTGTCCTAATTTTCACTCTTTGTGAAGCTTCGCATTTTTGGTGTTTGTATGTTATTTTTTTCTTTAGTGGAACTTCCATAGTCACAGTTACGAGTCCTGCTTTTTTATCAACATCAACCGTTGAGTGTTTCTCTATGTATTCATTAATATTCATTTGTCATCTCATCTATGTATTCTATT
>Ga0080013_1006437_pt1 | contig 10462 bp, 6 predicted proteins | sample ETNvirenome_6_85_FD_69236 | JGI IMG/M metagenome (GOLD analysis project Ga0080013, IMG submission 69236) | Marine viral communities from the Pacific Ocean - ETNP_6_85 (SPADES assembly) (version 2) | ecosystem: Environmental > Aquatic > Marine > Oceanic | place: Pacific Ocean | collected 2013-06-19
GAAATTTAATATGTCAGGTGGAAAAGGCGGAAGCCAAACATCACAGGTAGAAATTCCACAATGGATTCAGCAGCCATCAATAAGAAACATGGCGCGTGCAGAGGCGTTGCAAAAGGTTGGTTATCAACCGTACATGGGGCCAGATGTCGCAGGTTTAACATCACCGCAACAGCAGGCAATGCAAGCAAATATTGATGCAGCTTCTGCCTTTGGGTTAGTTGATCCCGGTATGAGCGCAATGGACGGTATGCCGCAAACATCACAGTTTGGAGGAGTCTCTGGCTACTCGTCTTATCCTATGTACCAACAGGCCGTTGATAATTATGAGACTGCAAACCCCGGTCAAGCGCGTCAATACAACAACCTATTTGTTAATCCCCAGAGTGGTCTTGGTGGCACTATTGGCACAGGGATGATGGGTGGTGGTATTAACAGTGGTGGTCAAAATAACTCAGGTGCTGGCAGTCAGACAGGCGATCCTGGTGATGTTGGTCAATTTACCGCGTTCGACCCTACGCAATATTCAATTATGGACGGCAACCCCTACGGTGTTAATTTTACTGCTCAAGCGCCAGATATGAGCAGTTACATTACTGCTGACCAGCTTGACAATAGATTTGAAGCGTTTGATCCAATGTCATCGATGCCTGATCTAAGCAATTATGCGCAAATGTCTGATTTATATGATGACAGTCAATTGCGAGGTGACATAAATAGTCGTTTTGAAACATTTAATCCTGACGTAACGATGCCCGATCTTTCTAACTATGCGACAAATGAAAGTGTTAACAATCGATTTGATAATTTACCTACTTACCAGGCTCCTGACCTTAGCAACTATGCGCAAATGTCTGATCTGTATAATGACACTCAGTTACGGCAAGACATGAATAACCGATTTAGTAACTTGCCCACTTACCAAGCGCCTGATTTGTCTAATTACGCGACTAATGATGCGTTATCTGCTGGACTGCAGGGCATAAACCAATACGATGACACACAATTACGACAAGACATTAACAATCGATTTAGTAACTTACCGACCTATCAAGCACCTGATTTAAGCGGTTATGCAACTAATGAAAGCGTAAATAATCAATTTAATAACCTGTCGCAGTTTGACCCCAGCGGATTACAGGGCCAAATTAATGCAAATCAACAAGCAATTAGTAACCTTCCGTCTTACCAAGCACCCGATTTAGGAAATTATGCAACAAAAGATCAGCTAATAGGTCTTCTGTCGGATATCGGCACATCCTCAACGGGCGTTAACCCCTCGTTATATTCTGACCCAAATCTTGGGCAAAACAATGTGGTAAACACCCCTGTAAAGGCAACGACAAAAAAGAAAGTTAGCACAAAAAAAGGAGCTAGATAATGGCTAATGGTGGCGCTAAAGGCGTAATGCAAGCACAGCCTATGATGCAAACTAACAAATTTGCAAGACAAGGGACTAATAACCCAAGTCTTTTCTCTGATCCTAACTTAGGACAAGCAGGGCAGGACGTACCACCAATGCCAGGCGGCGGTATCCCTGATAATGTGCCTTTGCCTCCGTATAACGGCAATGGAAACCCTCCGTATAACGGCAATGGAAACCCTCAACCGAACACAGTCCCACCCAATGGCGCGACGACGCAAGGGCAACGAGCGCCTAGTATCTTTAGTTCAAGTGCACAAGGTATTAACGATGCAATGGCTGGTGCGCGTAATGAGATGAATTACTCGCCAATGGGAATACAGTCTCAAGGCTACAATGCAGCGCAAGCAGGCGCAAAGGGCGTTACTGGTGCAAGAACATTTGGTCGTGGTTACAACGCACAGAACGCTAATAGCTACGGTGTCAGCGGAAGAATGTTAGGTGGAGGGCCGAGCGTCAGCGCAAGAGACGTTAACGCAGACCGCATTGTTGACGCAAATATTGGGCGTTACATGAACCCTTACAATGACGAGGTAGTGAATAGAACCCTTGGTGATTTAGATGAGGCAAGACGGTTGCAGATGGGTCAAGCTGGGGCTAACGCAACAGCAAGCGGCGCATTTGGAGGCTCACGGCACGCACTAAGAGAATCAGAAAATAACAGCAACTTCTTTGATCAAGCAGCGCGTACAGCAGCAGGGTTACGTCAGCAGGGCTTCAATACGGCGCAGGGGATGGCGCAGCAAGATATTGCTAACAAAATGCAGTCCGATTTAGCGAACCAAGGCGCATCACTGCAAGCTGATACAACAACTGCAAACATCGCACAACAGCGTGATCTTGCAGATCAGTCAACCGATTTACGGTCACAGGAGTTTAGCGCAGCAGCAAAGAATCAGGCAGAGTTCGCAAATCAAGCGGCAAGAAATCAAGCAGGTCAGTTTGGAGCGCAAGCCTTTAACACGGCAAACCTTGCAAATCAGGCATCAAGAAACCAAGCAAACCAGTTTAGTGCAAGTGCCGGAAATACTGCACGACTTGCTAATCAGGCGGCCAATAACCGTGCTAATGAGTTTAATATCGGTCAGAATCAAGCGGCTCAAATGGCTAACCAAGCGGCTGGATTGGCTGGATCACAACAGCGCTTATCATCGAGTAATCAGTTGGGTAATTTAGCTAATTTAGGCTTTGGAATGGGTCAAACCCTTAGCGGTAACCTGGCACAAGATGGCGCAATGAAACAGGGTATTAATCAGCTACTTATTGATGCAGTTAAGAACCAGTTTAACCAGCGATCACAAGCACCTTATCAGTCCATTGGATTGCTCTCTCAGGCTCTTGGTGCATCGCCTGTGCCGCAAACCACGACAACCTCTAAACAGCCTGGATTGTTTGATTACTTAACCCTCGGAGCATCGATGTCTGACATGCGTTTAAAGACCAATATTAACCCAGTAGGAAACTTACCAAATGGCCTTGGTATTTACACTTGGGATTGGACGGACGAGGCAGTAGAAAAAGGCTTGGCAAATAACATGCACGTTGGTGTTCTTGCTCAAGAGGTAGAGAAGATCATGCCAAGCGCAATCGTGCATACCGACTCTGGATATATGGCGGTTAAGTATAACGAAATTCTACAGGGGTTTTAAATGTTCGATTTTTTATCTGGCGAGAGTATTGAGCAAGAAGAGGAGATGGCAAAAAAGATTGCTCAGAACAAAGAAATGATGGCCGCAGAGCTAAGAGCGCAAATGGTTGCACCAAAACTGGACTTTGCACTACCTGCAGCACCTGTGCCAGAAACGCCACAGACATTTATGGATCAAATGCAGCCCTATATGGATAAGATTGGCAAAGGCGCTCAGTCATTTGCTCATCAAGGCTTTGTTACCCCCAACATTGCGCCAGTACAGCGTGGCGGTGGCGTCATAACGCCACAGCATCAACAAACGATTCCGTATGGTCAGGGCATTGTTGCGCAGATGGACAAGGGCGATAACAAGAGCGATGTTATTCAACTAATTATGAAAATGATGGGAGGCTCGTAACATGAATTTTGGCGGTATAAATAAAGACGAAGAAAAAGAAATGGGCCTACTTGATCGGTTAGGTAAAGGAATAAAAGAGTTCCGCGCAGACCCAGAGCGCATGGCAAGATTGCAAATGGGCCTAAATTCTATGCGGTTGAACCCTGATCAGGGCATTGCGGCATCTGCAGCTAATACCATTCAGCAGGCGCAAGAGCGCAGACAAGGCGGCCTGGATGCTGCTGCAACTATTGAAAGATTTGGCAGGCTTGCAGCAACTGATCCATTAGCTGCAAAAGTACACCAAGCCATGATTGCCGACCCAGCTAATTACATGCAATATTTAAAGACTTACGCTACCCAAACATTAAAACAGAGAAATGTCTCCCGGCAAATTAGCGGTAAGCAATTGATGCAACTTGACCCCAATTCTAAGTATAAAGAAAACGCAATGTACACGCTTACTGAAGGGCCAGATGGTAAAAAAATAACAGAAATTGGTGAGGTGACTGACAAAAATGTTAGCCAGAAAACAGGCGCGCAACTAAATCAAATACAAGGTGTGGACGCCTATGATCCAACAGGTGTTTATAACGTCAAGCCAGATCAATCAGTCTCAAAAATTGGTGGTGGGGGCGTAATAGTGAACACAGGTGACAAACAATCTCCAGGATTAAAAGCTTTAAATGAAGCGTATGCTAAAGATTACTTGGCATGGAGGCAAGGTGGGGGTGCAGATTTGACTGCAAATGTGGCGCAAATCGACAGCGTACTCCAACAAATAGAAAGAGGAGCAGAACTTACAGGTCCATTGATTGGTGCTATCAACTCAGTCGGTTTACTTGCATTTGTCAATCCAGAAGCAGAGAACGCAAAGGAGCAGGTGCAAGAGGTTGTTCAGCGTAATTTAAGAATCGTGCTAGGCGCGCAGTTTGCTCAAAAAGAGGGTGAGCAATTAATTTCAAGAGCTTACAATCCAAGTTTGCGACCAGAAATAAACGCAAAAAGGCTAAGAAAATTATTTAAGCAAATGGATGTGGCGCGACAACAAAAAGAGGCAATGGCCGAACATTTTGAGAAAAATTTTACGTTAATCGGTTACAACGGTCCAATACCAAAAATAAATGATTTTTATACAGCATTATCGCAATTTGAGGTTAACGAAGTCGTTAACGGATTTAGATATCTTGGTGGTGATAGCACCGTACAAAGCAATTGGGAAAAGGTAAATTAATAACATGCAAAATCAACAGCCTTGGACAATAGAAGACCCTACGATAGACCCGTGGACAATTGAATCTGAAAATGTAGAGGATCAAACAGATGTGCCAGAAGGTTCTTATTTAGGTAATTTAGGTCGAAGTTTAATTGGGCAAGGTTTTTTCATGGGTTCTGGTGAAGAGATAGAGGCAGGTATTCGTTCTGGTCTATCAAAATTTACCAGCGATCCAAAAACATATGCACAGATGCGAGATCAATTACGGCTGCAAATAAAGCAATTTCAAACTGAGAATCCTGGCACAGCAATTACAAGTGAAGTAATCGGAGGTTTAATACCGACTGTCGCGTTAATGATTGGGGGCGCTGGTACTGGTGGTGCAACAACCGCTGCTGGTACAGCAAACATTGCCCGTATGGGAAACACGTTTAAAAATATTATCGGTGCAGGAAAAAATACTTTAGGTTCTGCGGCTACGGCAGGAGCAATTGCAGGCGTTGGTTATTCAGAAGAGGACGACATTTTAGGGGTAGCGAAGGATGCTGGGATAAGTGCTGGCGCATCAATGGTAGGCACAAAATTGTTAGGTGGTGCAGGCGCTTTAGCTGGTAGCGGATTTAAAAAGTTAATGGAAAAAACAAGGCGTGTTGCTGGTGATGAATATGTTGGGCCTGTGCAAGAGTTTCTTGTCAAACAAATGAGAACAACTGGTAAAACGCTTGATGAGACGATAGATGACATAAGGCGTGGCGGTGTAATGGCAGAAGATGATCAGCTATCGCCGATTTTAAAAGTTCTTGCAAGCCAAGGTAACGAGGCTGCAGGTGATGTAAAAAATGCCGCAACTGCTCGTGCTGCACGTACTTTAGATCAAGCAAACAAGTCAGTTAGAGAGGCGTTAGCACCAGACATTGATGATGCAAATGTATTACGTGCCTTACAAAGAAAAAGTGATGATTTAAAGGCTAGTCAAGGCGTTGAATACGAAAAAATCTTTGCAAAAGCACAAGGCCCTGTGCCTAAAGGACTGTCTGACAAAATGAAAGGGATTTTGCAAAAAAATCCTAAAGCGCGGTCTAAATTGTCTGAGCTCTATGTAAATGATGAGACAACAACGCCATTTTTCAAAATCGTTAGAAATGAAAAAACTGGCAAAGACGTTGTTAGTTTTTCGCGTGAACCAAAACTACAAGATGCGGAAAAGCTTTTAAGACGTATTGAAACAATGGCGCGAAAAGAGTTTGAAACAAGCGCAGGTGATCCCGATTTGGGTCGGCAGCTAAAAATTGTGGCTAATCGATTGCGTAAAGACATTGACGATTTGAGTCCAGAATTAGCGGCAGTTAGGGCAGACTTTGCAAGTCGTGAAGCGGTCGACTCAGCGGTAAAGCTTGGTAGGTCAATGAGTACAAAATCAGCCGATGATATAGAGGTTGTTTTAGCCCGAATGAGTCCAGAGGAGCAAGCTGGTTTTAGGGCTGGAATGCAGATGGGTATTCGCAACCAAATGACACGCAGTAGCGAAAGTTTCCCAGGCATTGCTGGTGGTTTAGATCGATCAAATAAAAACCCTAATGAAGTATTGCAAGCTATATTGCCAGAAAATAAGGTTAGTAGTGTGATTGATGATTTAGCAACAGCAGGAAGATCGCAAGAAGCTAAAAAAGCTGTAAATTTAAGCAAACAGTCACCAACTTATGCGGCAACGCAAGCGCAAAAAAATCTTGATAGTGTAGGCCAAGCTGCAACATTTACTGCTCAGTTAAACCAAGGCAATTTTTTAGCCGCAATGGGCATACTTGCAAGAAAGTTTTTACCAAAACCAAAGGTCTTAGGTTTAACACCAGAAGAGGCTCAAACAGCGGTAAAAGTTTTGTTTTCTGAAGACCCTGATTTTGTTTTGAGGGCGTTAGCGGACGACACTCTCGCAGGGGATGCTACACGCAAGTTAGCAAAAATTGCCCAGAACATAGAAATGGCAAATAGAAATATTGTGCAGCGACAGTCTCAGGGTTTACTAGCAGAATAAACACAGTAACAACTATCACTTAACCGTCTTAACTGGCGGTCTTTCTCGTGGAAAAATATATGGAACTTAAAAAGCTAACAGAAGACGACATCAAGTCAATTGCAGCGGATGCGGTGGACAACGCAGAAGATTTTGTAAACTCAGAGTTGGTAGATGATCGACTTAAGGCGCAGCGGTATTATGACGGTAAGGTTGATATTGGCGAGGAAGAGGGCCGAAGCCGGGTAGTGTCAACCAAGATACGCGACAAGATACGGGCCATAAAGCCAAGTCTGATGCGTGTTTTTCTGTCAACTGATAAGCCGGTTGAATTTGCTCCTACAGGGCGCGAGGACGCGCAGTTTGCTGAACAGGCCACCAAGTACGTCAACTACAAGTTTAATACGTTAGGCGGCTACAGCGTGCTGTCTGATGTGTTTGCTGACTCACTGCTAAAGAAGTGCGGTGTTGTTAAGTGCTATTGGAATATTGAGAAAGAAAGCGAGACGTTTGACCACCAAGACCTTCCTGATGAGGAGTTTAGTTTAATTGTTAACGATCCGCGTGTTGAGGTCATTAAGCACGAAGAAATCATCGAGATGGAGGTTGACGATATGGGCGTTGAGTACCAGCGCACAATGCATAACGTCAAAGTGTCTGTTACCGAAGAATACGGTGATTTGGTTATCGAATCTGTCCCTCCAGAGGAGTTCTTTATATCCTCAGAGGCCACTAATTTAGACGATGCCTACGCTGTTGTGCATAAGCGCGAGATGCGAGTAGGTGACCTGGTTGCAATGGGCTATGACTTTGATGTTGTCTCTGAATTAACGGGTAACGACACGGACAACTTTGCAGATGAGGAGCGATTTGAGCGTCAGAACTTTAGTTTAGATGATGATGAGCAGCCTTTAGACCCCACAATGCGTAAGGTCGTTGTGTCAGAAGTCTACATGAAGATTGACGTTGATGGTACTGGCGTAGGGTCGATGCACAAAATTCTGCTTGGTGGTGGAAGTGATGAACTGCTTGATTATGAGCCGTGGGGTGACCTACCGTTTGCCGTGTTTCAACATGATCCAGAACCGCATACGTGGGTCGGTAACTCTCTTGCAGATATTCTCTTTTCGGAACAAGACGCAGCAACAGCAATGCTCCGTGGCGTCCTCGATAACGTGGCACTAACCAACAATCCTCGCACTGAGATTGTCGAGGGCATGGTCAATGTTGATGACTTCCTCAATAACGAGATTGGCGGTGTTGTAAGAACAAAAGCCGGAGGCTCAGTTACGCCTTTGACCGTTCCATTTGTCGCAGGCCAAACACTTTCTGCTGTTGAGTATTTTGATGCTCAAATTGATCAAAAAACAGGCGTATCTGCTGCGTCATCCGGTCTTGACCCTAATGCACTACAGAACACCACTGCAACGGCTGTTAATGCCACTGTACAGGGCGCGGCGAGTCAAATAGAGGTAATGGCTAGGAACCTAGCTGAAGGCGGTGTAACGCAATTATTTAAGCTCATGCTGAAGCTAACAATTGAGAACTGCGACAAAGCGGAAATGATGGCAGTCGGTGGTAATGACTACATGCCGGTTGATCCACGGTCTTGGAACAAAGAGATGGACGTTACGGTCAATGTTGGCTTAGGAACTGGCAGAGAGGGTGAGCGCCTAGCAGCCCTACAGCAAGCCCTAGACATGCAGGTTCAAATTTTTACTAATTACGGTGTCGGTAACGGTCTAGTGGGCATGACAGAGATTCGCAACACCCTAGCCGATATGTTGGCCCTGGGTGGTCTGCGCAATGTAAACCGTTACTTTAGACCAATGGACGCTGAAACAGAGATGATGCTCCAGCAGCAAGCACAAGCACAGCAGGGTCAGGAGCCGATGGATCAGGCAGCAGCGTACTTGCAAGCCGAGCAAATGAAGGCGCAGTCTAAAGCACAGACCGATATGGCAAAACTACAAATTGATGCACAAAAGGCGCTTGCACAGGATGATCGAGAGCGCGATCAGATGGACCAAGATTTGCTTGTTAAGGCGGCAGAGATTTACGGCAAGTATCAGTCCAATGTAGACGTAGCTGGCGTTAAACAAGCGCAGGCGATGCCTAGATACCCAGCACAATCACCTGTCCAGGCAGTTACTGGAGGTAGATTCTGAACAATAAAGAAAAAGCTCAACGATACCTACGTTTAGAGAAAGATGACGTATTCCAAGAGCTTTTAAAGGATGTCAGAGATGACGCAGTAAGCGTCTTTCTGGAGCAGTCTCGCAGCGACGAGGCGATACAACGGGCGCGTGATTTAATTGATGCGCTAAACACAATCGAGACCAAGATCAACTCCATCAAGATGGCCGATCTTGTCGATGACAAAAGGAAAACAGTACCGTGGAAACGACTGAAATAATGGACGGCAGCATTGAATCTGCCGCAGAGGCACTCCTAGCGCCAACCGAAACCGAAAAAGAACCAGAAGTTGTTGAAGAGGCTCCAGCTATTGAGGCTGAAGTTGAGGAGACAATTGAAGAGGAAGAAGAGGTAGAGGAGCAAGAGGAGTCAGACGAAAACGAAGACGAAATTAACCAGGACACTGAAAACGAAGACGATGCCGTTCAGGAGGAGCAGTCCTACACTGTCAAGATTGATGGTGAGGAACACTCTGTAACCCTCGACGAACTCAAGCAAGGATTTTCGGGTCAACAGTATGTCCAAAAAGGGATGCAAGAAAATGCTCAAATGCGCAAGCAGGCCGAGCAGGTTTATAACGCCCTTTTAGAATCTCGTCAGCAGGTGACTGAACTTTATCAGCAACTGCAAAATGGAGGCGCTGCTCGCCAGCCTGTCAAACCAGACCTTGCAATGCTAGACACCGATCCAATCGGGTATGTTGAAGCAAATGCGCGGTATGAAAATGACATGTCGGCCTATCAGCAAGAGATGCAACAAATGCAACGGGTGACACAGGAACAGGTACACGCACAGAATCTAGCACTTGAAGCTCATCGTTCACAAGAAATGTCTAAACTCCTAGAGATCATGCCAGACCTTAAAGACCCGGACAAGGGTAAGGTTATGCGTGAGCAGATGTTGAATGTGGGTAATGAGTACGGTTATTCGCCGCAAGAAATTTCGGCAATAGTTGATCATCGTGCTATACGCGTTCTGGATGATGCCAGACGGTATCGCGAAATAGTTGCCAATAAATCCAAGGCCGTTGAAAAGGCATCTCAAAAAAAGAGAACGCAGCCATTAAAAGCAGGGTCGAAAAAAGTAAATTCATCGCAGAAAGAGTTTCGGACAAAACAGAAACGACTTAGAAACAGCGGCTCAATTGATGATGCAGTTGCATTGTTATTGGGCTAATTTAACTTGATTTGAGGAAATTAAAATGGCACAGCCAAGTAATACTTTCGACAGCTATGATGGGGCTAATTCCATCCGTGAAGACCTCTCTGGTGTAATTGAAAACGTATCACCTGAAGAGACTCCTTTTTACTCAGCATGTAAGAAGACCAAAGCAAGCAACACTCTGCATGAATTTCAGACTGATGCTTTACGCGCAGCCGGAGCTAATGCTCACATTGAAGGTGATGCAACAACTGCTGAAGCACGTACTGCAACAACTCGTCTTGGTAACTACACGCAAATCTTTAAAAACGCTGTAGTGGTTCCCGACACAGACGCTGGTCTGAGCAAAGCAGGAAAGGCATCCGAGATGGCCTACCAAGTCGTAAAAGTCGCTAAAGAACAGAAATTAGACATAGAATTGGCCCTGTTTG
>Ga0080013_1006438_pt1 | contig 10460 bp, 7 predicted proteins | sample ETNvirenome_6_85_FD_69236 | JGI IMG/M metagenome (GOLD analysis project Ga0080013, IMG submission 69236) | Marine viral communities from the Pacific Ocean - ETNP_6_85 (SPADES assembly) (version 2) | ecosystem: Environmental > Aquatic > Marine > Oceanic | place: Pacific Ocean | collected 2013-06-19
TCAAATTGCTCACTACTTAAGTTAGGACACAGGAGAATTAACTAATGCCATTTTGGACAAGCGCTTTATCAGAACCAAGAAGACAACATCGCTTTTTGCTTACTTTCCCCACCTTGACTTCAACAGATGGAGAATATTCATACCAGCCGTATCTTGCAAAGATGGTAACAAAGCCGTCATACAGCATTACTGAAACCCCCCACAAGTTTTTGGGGAACACCTACTACTATCCTGGCACTGTTGAGTGGCAGACAATTGACGCAACAATCGTCAATGCTGTAAACCCAGACGGGAACAGGCTGCTCCTTGATGCACTAACCAAGTCGGGCTATTTGATGCCAACCGATCAAGAGGCCGTTTTCTTTAATACGGGCCAGAAGGCTGGCACCGTCAATAAAGCAGATTCAGTTAGCGCTCTTGGCAATGTGGTTATTGAAGAACTAAACGGCCACGGTGGTCTAATTGGCACCTGGGATTTAAAAAATGCTTTCCTTACCAAGGCTACTTTCGGCAATCTTGACTACGCCGGCGACGATATACTTAACATTGAGATGACAATGAGGTATGATTGGGCTGAGTATACAGTAGGCCCCGCCGTTGCTGCAGCTGCTGAGGCCTAGGAAAGAAGGTGATATGTGTCTAGAAGAAATAATCTAGAGCGGACGGGCGCCCCGCAACCAGACGCGCCCACCCCCCCAATCCAACAAACAAACGACTTATTTTCATTTGTGACACCTACGGAGTTTGTGGATCTTCCGAGCGCCGGGGCCCTATACCCTGAAGGTCACTCGCTTCATAATGTTGATACGGTTGAAATTAAACATATGACAGCAAAAGAAGAAGATATTTTAACTTCTGAAACTCTTCTTCGCAAAGGCTTAGCCATCGATCGACTTGTTGATTCTGTTGTTATTGATAAAAATATAAAAGTCGGTGATCTTTTGATTGGGGATAAAAATGCAATCTTATTGACCGCAAGAATTACTGGTTTTGGGCCCCTATATGAAGCAAACATGACATGCCCCTCTTGCGGAACACAGCAAGAAAAAGAATTTGATTTGTCAACCATTAAAATTAAAGAGATTGATTTAACAGAGGTGGAGGTGACCGATCGGGGAACATATAAATTTGAATTGCCCGTAACAAAGGTTATGTTAGAAGTTCGCTTGTTAAAGTCGTCTGATGAGCGAGCCATCTCGCAAAACAACGAAAATAGAAAGAAGAAGAAACTTCCCGAAAACAATGCAACAACGTTATTGAATTCTATTATGGTTTCAGCAAACGACATTGAAGATAGAACTCAACTTTTAAAATTTACAGAAGAACTGCCAATTCGTGATTCTCAATATGTTCGGACGCTTTATGATAGAATTAAACCAGATATTGATATGCGATTTGAGTTTGTTTGTTCAAGCTGCGAACATGACGGGAAGGTGGTAATGCCTATGACGGCAGAGTTTTTTTGGCCTAACAGATAAATATCAAGAAGCAGTTTACGAAGAGTTTTTTGCTCTTAAACATTATGGGGGTTGGTCGTTTATCGAAGCTTATAATCTCCCAATTCCACTAAGGCGATGGTTTGTAGATCGCCTTGTAAAAGAATTCAAGAAACAAAAGGAAGAAATAGAAAGCGCGAGCCGTGGTAAATAGCTGCGGCTTTTGCTGTTGGGGACTAATTAATATATCTTTGAGGGTATAAGATGACTAAAGAAACAATAAATTTAAATTATCCAAAAAATTTATTAACAGAGAAGGTTTATACAAAGTTTGCCGGTCAGGTGATGAGGACGATGCTGATGCTATATGATGCTGGATTTGATATTCCTCTAAGCATTACTGGAAGACCAGAACAAGTTAGCAGTTTTATGAGCACCCTTAAAAAAGAGAAAAAATATATGGATTCCTATATTAAACATGGCCTGAATGACTCGCGAACTTTAATGAGCCGCCACAAACTGTTGGATTCTGTGAAGGCTTTTGAGGGCGAAACCGGCTTGGTGTGGCCCTTTAAAAACTAGGATATTGTAGATGGCTAAACCCCCCGTACCCGGCTCCGAAAAGGAACAGCTGGCCCAGGAGTCACACCTGGAGGCCGCTGAAAAATTAGCTAAGCGCACAGAGACCATAACAAAAAATCTCGAAAAAACATTTAAAAAGTTAAATTTCGAAGGAAAACTTTCTGCCTCAGAAAGAGAAATTGGAAAAATTGTTTCCGCCTTGGATGAGCTGGACGAGCATCTCGGCAAGGTCTCCGACGGGGTGCTCTCCCAGTCGAAGAATGCGACCCTCCTCAATGAGAGGTTCGAGAACTTCAATAAAGCGCTCGGCATAACGAACCCTCTTACGAAGGAATTTGAGGAGGGCCTTGAAAAACTTGGAGGCGCCTCGAAAGCGAGTGCCACAGATCTTGAGATTCTTCTCCAGAATCTACTTGAGAGCAACAAGCAGCTTCTTGAAGGCCACACAAAGGCTGAAGCCCTTAAGCACGAATTGTTCGGCCTTTCCGGCGCCGCGGCCAAATTTGCCACCATATTGCCATCAACCAGCAAAGGGATGGGACAGATGGTCCGCTCGCTCGTTAGCTTTTCTACAGTCTCGGCCGCGGCAAACTTCGCCGCGGGAGAGATTTATAAGAAAACCATAGAACTAGCAAAAGCGCAAGATGTGGCCATCTCTTCATTCCGTAAGGCAACCGGCGCAACAGCAGAATATAACCAGGGCCTCGTGACACTAGAGCGCCGCAACTTTGCCGCCGGCGTTTCGGCGGCAGATGCCGGCAAGAGTTTTGAAGCTCTATTTAGCACATTCTCGGCATTTACACAATTAAACGAAAACCAACAGGCGGCCGTAGGCGATACCACAGCATTACTAGGCGAATTGGAAGTTGCCGCACAGACAACTGCTGGACTCTTTGATACTGGAATGCGCAGTATGGGAATGTCTGCGGGCCAAGCAAACGATATGATTCTTGACTTGGCTGGCAGTGCTCAAACTCTTGGTGTCCCGATAGATAAGATGGCATCAGATTTTGCTGCGGCGTCTGGTGAACTTGTAAAATACGGCCCCCAGGCTATTGAGGTTTTTAAGGGCTTGGCAATTCAAGCAAAGAACTCTGGTCTGGAAGTAAGCCAACTTTTGAAAATTACAAAACAGTTTGATCAGTTCGACAGTGCCGGCAAGGCAGTCGGCCGCTTGAATGCTATTTTGGGCGGTCCGTATCTTAACTCCATTGATATGCTAAATGCTTCCGAAGAAGAAAGAATTGATATATTAAAGCGAACGGTCGATATGGCGGGTGTTTCTTTTGACGCATTAAATCGCTTTGAGCAACAGGCGATAGCCACGTCCTTGGGGATGAACGTTGAAGAAGCAAATAAGTTATTTAGAATGTCGGACAAGCAATATCGCCTCGATGCTATGAAACAAGAAGAACTTCAGGAACTAGCAAGAGAAACACAGGAAATCGGGCAACAATTGAAATCTGCTTTTATGGCTCTAGCAGTTGATTTGCGCCCCTTGGTGGATGGGGTTATAGTTCCAATGGTTGGACACTTCGCGGAGGTAGCAAAGTGGATTGGCGACGGAACTAATGCGATGAGTCAGTTTATAAAAGTGGGTCTGGTGGCTGCGGCTATCGCTTCCGTCTTGGCGGCCCCATTTACCGGAGGCGGAAGCTTGCTAGCATTTTCCGCGATTATGGGCGTCGTCGGAGGTGGGTTAGCTGCTGGTGCTGTTGCAGGAGGGACGGGCACCGTCACTCCCCGCTTTGCAAGCGGCGGCGTTGTAACTGGCACATCAACCGCAATTGTCGGAGAACACGGCCCAGAGCTAGTGGAAATGCCTGTTGGCAGCCGCGTCACGACAGCCCCCGCAACAAAACAATTAACTGATGCGATAACAAAACTGTCAACCAAACTAGATAGTGTCGGTGGTGGCCCCATTCAGTTGGATGTTTATATAGGGCGCGAGAAGATTGATCAAATCGTCGTGAACGCTCTTAATTCACCGGCTGGTAAGAGGACCCTCTCGCCGTATGCAAGTTAGGTAAAATTATATGTCGTATATTCAAAGCCCGAGTTTAGTAACCAATCCGTTTTTTAGGATTAAAATAACGCATTTGCCAACAAATCAATTTATCAGTCTCCCTGGCTGGGTGACTCAGTTCAGCGATAACTTTACTTCAAATTGGAACCAGCAAAACGTTTACGGCAGAATGGATCCGCTAGCGACTTTTGAGAATACCCAAAGAAAAATCACTCTGGCTTTTGATGTTGTGTCAGCAAACCTAGATGAGGCCATCGCAAATTTAGCTAGCGTTAACAAATTAATTGAATTTCTGTATCCCGTGTATGAGGGGAATTCTAGGACTCAACAAAATACACTAAAGGCAGCCCCTCTTATAGGCTTAGAGTGGACAAATCTTATTTCACAGCCTCACGGTGGTCAAAGATTGGTAGGGTATTTGGGAGGTGTTAATTATTCCCCGGAGATAGCAGAAGGCGGTTTTATTCGTGGGGACAAGAGCGTCTCAACTATTGAAAACATAACAAACGATACAACAGTAACAGAAATAAGCGCTATGGGAATGAGTATGCAAGGAGCGACGGTAGATACGACCACTACCACTCTTGAAACAACTACGACAACCAGAAAATCTTTTATTCCCAAGAAATTAAATATCAGTTTGGATTACACAGTTTTACACACTCACTTGGTGGGGTGGGCTAGCCCAAGTGCCGCCCTTCAGGCAGCCGCCGCCTATGGTGGTCAGGAAGCAAGATATACTTTTGGCAGTAGGAGTTCCGAGAACGGTCGTTTCCCAAACTCTCATATGATTCAAAATGTGAATGTAACCAATCAGAGCACCACGACGTCCGAGGCCAGAACAGTGCTACCGCCTGGTGAGACTTCGACGTGGCAGTCACTTCCACCCCATCTTGAGGAGGAACGTTCCGAAGTAGAGCAGGCCGCCCTCCAACGCGCCCTGGGAAATCCAGATTACATATAGTTTAAACAAATGCCAACACGTTACGATAACAGATTAATTCTCCTGAATAAAGATGAACTCTATATGAAATTCATCGAGGAAAGAAATTTAAAATCCATAAGACAATATGGAACCGGCACTCTAAAGTATCCTACGGTTGATGAATTAAAAGACATCACAACTCTCAGACATATCTGGAAGACCGGCGATAGATATTTTAAACTCGCCATTAAATATTATGGATCTGCTCAATATTGGTGGGTCATTGCCCTCTTCAACAAAAAGCCGACCGAGGCTAATGTAACCGTGGGTGATCTGATCTATATTCCGACGCCCCTAGAGGCCATCTTGAGAGTATACAGCAAGGGGTAAGAGGACAAATTATGTCATCAGCAACACCAGTGGTCGACTCTGCCCGCGATGCCCTTTTCAGGAAGCTTCTTGAAGATTTTAAGGAGACTAACGACTTTGCGGAAGCGTATCATACTTTTACTGAAACCGATGGCGAATCTGGTTCGTTCGATGCATACGCGGACGCTATCCACCGGAGTACAGGAGGAGCAGAAGACCCCACATCTGGCATTAGCGATCGTCTCGAAGCCAAAAGCGCAATGGAGGAAACTAAATTCCACGATGATCACCAGGATTACAAACGATTTGGTCTCATAAGCGGTCTAGCCCCACAATTTTTCACCCAGTTCAGGGTTTATTTGCCGGATTATTCTGAAGTCACGGACGGTCACCAGAGAAACCTTGATCTTTTTTATTCTTCTGAGGTCCCAGCCTCCGCTAATCATCAGGCATACATTGATGTCAGATGGCATCGCCCCGGTGCCCGCTACAGGCCCGCACCTTTTCCGGCTTATAATTTTTTTGCTCCGGAGATAATAGAACACCTTGTTAGCAAGGGGATTGCACAGGCCATCGGAGCCGGTGGGGCGAGCTCCGCATTAACAAGCGACACCCATCAGATATTTTTTGGCCTAGCCACGGAGTTGTTGGGGTATATGGAGGATTTTGTTGTTGCAATTGGTGTTGCCTTTGGGTCCCTCGACCCAGATGCGCGCCGTCAGCGGGGCACCCACCGGGCTGACATGCTCTACAAGAATCCACTAGAGGCAATTCAAGAGAATGTTGAGAGTGCTCGTCATGAAATTGCACGGTATAAGGCGACTATTGCTGAGATTAACCCCAGCAATGCTTCCGACTACGCGCGCAGCGCGCACCTATACAAGTTCACGAACAAAGATATTGTAACATTATTAAGTTTTCTACCGTTCCTCGGCGCGGATCGTAACTCCGAGCAGATGTGGGCGAAGGGCTGGGGGGAGCCGATCGGAGCCATGTTGTCCGGCGGCACCGACACAGATGCCAACCAACCTTTCTATCTTGCTGCACAGGCGTACAAGACTGCCCTTAAAAACTTTATTATTGATTTTTTGGCAAGCGCCGGTGGAGATTTAGTCCCCAAAATAAAAGCTGTGGTCAAATTTGAATTAGGCGCAGAGACAGACGCCGCCGGCCAACAAGTACAACTTAATAGAATTTTAGATTTTTTTGGTGCTTATGATGGCCCCCCCCTCCCGGAGGAGCCAGAAGCAGTCCTCGATAGTCTTGCGGATGCGTCCGAAGAGTTAAGAGACGTAGTCGGTACAACACGAAATTTATCTCCATTGGATTATCAATGTTTTTTATTGGAAAACATTTCTAAGCTGACGGCTGCTAGAGTGCCAGAGGGTCCTGCCGCGCCAGATTATAAGAACGTTATCAAAGTTGATTCAAATCAAAAGCCAGCCCTAGTAATGAATATAATCGGCCACGTAGGAGATTCCGCGGCCAACGAATTTTTAAATTTGTGTCCGGAAGTATATGGCTTGCTGACTCCGTATATTAAAATTAGCCGGGTAGAGTATGATCAACTAGGCCAAGTTATTCCGGGAAAGGAAAAGAACTTAAAGATTCCCAATTTTCTAGAACCATCAGATATTGAAAACATTACGAGTGGCAGGGTAGGCCGTGCCGCCGGCGCCGGAATTAAATCGTTTTCTTGGGGGCTTGAAGGGGTGCAGCCCGCAGAAGTAGACAATAATATTTCAGCAAATTTGGTAATGTATTTTCAATCTGTTAACGATTTCTTTCGTCAAGCGGCCCAAGCGGGCGAAGAAGAGCCAAACTTTTTGGATTTGGTGATAGCATCACCGACCGTATCAGACGAGGAGCCCCCGGCGCCCTCTGAAAATCCAGCCAACCGGTGTCAGCTTGATGATCATCTGCACAGGCAATATGACGGTGTAAATTTCAGAATTAAAGTCTGCGCCGGATGGGCTTCTCCTCCCAACTTAGGAAAAATCTTTCCCACAATGAAAGAGGATCAGATCGGTCGTCTTGAAACCGCCATACGGAGGACGCGCGTGTCCTTATATCTGCAACAGGTCAGACACCTTATAACCTTTAATGAAAACGGCAGCTTGGAGCTGTCCATTGATTATCAAGCGAGTTTGAGCGGCCTTCTAACGGGCAAAACAGCAGATATTTTTACTGCGTCTGCAAAAAGCATAGAAGAGATAGCAAAACTGGAAGAAGAGATAGCCAAGATTGAATCATCAGCAGACCTTGACGAAGATGACAGGAACAAAATCCAGCGGCGGCTCGAAGAAATACAAGATCTTCGCGAAGGCGAACGCCTCCGTAAATATAAAAAATTGCTTGATGGGCTTTTCAAAGGAGGCAGAATATATAATTTTGCCATTAATCCGCGAGAATTACTTTTGAGACCCTATGCCGAACTTTCTCCCGTGGAAAGAGCACGTCGCGCCAAGAGGAGAGTCGGTACCACTGTGGAAATTAAAACAAATATTGGGAGAAAGTTTGCATTGCTTAGTGAAATCAATAAGGCCATAACGTCAGGAGGAGGAACCGGGGAGGTCGCAGCGGCCGCCAGCGAGACAATGACCGCTGAATTTGACTTGTTAAACCGAAGCTCTACGGAAGTTGCTTATATCTCTTATTTTTACTTGGGAGATCTATTAGATAATATATTGGAACAAATCCGGATGAACAACGCCAAGGAAGATACTGAGGGAGATTTGAATTTTAAGTTTTTTATGTCCGATGTAGAGATGATCGATCCCTTGGTCGCGCTGCAGATTAAGAATTTAGAAGAGGCAATTGCTTGCGGTAGCTTAAGAAAAGATGTTTTTTTCGCGGCGCTCCAAGAACTTGATCCCGTCACTTTTAATACAGGTATAACGCAGTTGATGAATATTGGTGATATTCCCATATCTGTAGATGCTTTCCAAATTTGGTTTAAGGATAATGTGGTTAAGAAAGACAAAGATAAATATTTCTTTTTGCATTTCGTAAAAGATATATGTGCTTACTTAATCACGAGCGCGCTCCGATCAAAGTGTTTTGGTGAAACGCTAAATTTTGAACAAAGGTTCGATGCGCAACCGCTGGCTCTAGACGCGCGGAAACTGAAAGAGGAAATTCAGGATCCTCTTCCAGTGGCAGATCTGGCTGCCTCGGTTCGGGGGCTTTCTTCGAGTTCCGATGCTCAAAACTCGATGCTTGGGCTGATTTTAATATCAACTGATTCTCGGCCTAAAAAGCTTGAGGGTAAGCTAGTAAACGATCATCCGTTGGGTATTTATCACCACTATATCGGCTCTGCTTGCGGTCTCGTTAAAAAGATCAATTTCAATAGAGAAGACCAAGCATATTTGAGGGAATCAAAAATTCAAAAGAAGGGCGCTCTCGGCCCAGAACAATTGAGGGAGCTGTATTCGGCCCAACTTGATCTGGTCGGCAATAATTTATACAAGAATGGTAATTATATTTACATAAGCCCACTTCTTTTGGGCGCGACAGAAGAACAATTAAGATTGCTCGGTTTGCATGGTTACTATCTAGTTACATCTGTGAAGTCAGTCATAACACCAAATTCCTTTGATACATCAATTACGGCGCTGCACGAGGGTATTAAGTTCAGCAATGAAGAGCCCCTACAGCCCTTGGCATATCCGGCGCTGCAAGCCGAGCGCACACCAGCGTGGGCCAATCCTACCGACTACCGTCCCCCGCCGCCGGTACCTGAACCTGCGGTCGGCACGACGGCCCACGCTCGCGAGGAGCGACGGGTCGAAGAAGCCGAGCGCGAAGAACATGGTCTCTCGCGCCGCGAAGACTGACACAAGAATTCCGGAGTCCCCCAACAATGCCTACTTTCAATTATACAAGCTTTGATTTAAACAATCCCGCCGGCGCCAACGGTCTGAGTTCGCTGGCGATGTATTTTCAGCGCTTGCTGTACAAAGAAAAAATATATCCTGCTAATCTGTTTACTCCTCTTGACACTTGGTACAATAAGTTGTACTATGGCCGAGTGGATCAGCAACAGAATACCGTCATACCAGACATTTCAAATATGTCGCCTATAAGAACAACAGCAAGAAACAATTTGTTTGCTTTAAATTTTGTTGTGAAAGCCTTTGAAGATTTTGCTTCGCATATGAAAAATGCCAGGATTTTGGGTATTTTGAGAGCAGATGGCAACAATAAAATTTTTGATATGAAAGCGTATAAAGCATACAAGGATCCTAGTGTTGTATACGACGAGTACTTACAACAGCTGTATGATTCTTTTAAAGCGTCTACGTTTGGTGGCTCGACCAACAAGATTACAAACTTTAAAACTTTTGTGGAGGTGTATACAGACTATATTAAGAAAGTCACAGCGTTTATCCCCACCACCAAAACAAACTATCTGTTGACGAATGTGGGGAACGTGATGAATTCCGGACTGTCTATCGCTATTGCTAATGGTCCAGCCGACAATGATGAATATAAATATGAAAATTTTATTAAAGATCCAAACTTCAATTTTTATGTCAGGGCTGCCAAGAAGTTCGGGTTTACTGTAAACAAGAATATCCCGTGGGTTTTAACGGCTGATCTGTTCTCTGACGCCGCCCTAAAATATATAACGCGCTATGTCAATGACGAGGGTGCTTTGATAACTGAAAACAATTTCTTTGATAACTATTATAAGAAAACGTACTTGACAGACATCTCTGATTTGAGGAGTTTTATCGTCAATTCTTATAATGATTTTATTGACTATAACCCTTTTTATGAAGAAAGAAAATATTATCCAAATTGTGATAAATATACCGTTGAGAACCGTAAGAGAAGCCCTATTGCCCCCGCTGCGATTGCTGCTATACTAAACGACAAACGGATGTGCGATCTATACTTGGAACTGCGTGGCCTTGAAAGTCAGAACTCAGTTCAGATAACAAAGAAGTTGAGAGTTGAACTAGCCAACATCTACACACTCCAGCCGAACAACGCGATCGACAAACTACAAAACGCAGCCCAATATATTAATCTAGTTTATCGCGACTACATCTACACAGTGGATTACTTGTTCCTAAATGATCTATTATTAAAAGAACCTCTTGACAATCAGGCT
>Ga0080013_1006439_pt1 | contig 10459 bp, 11 predicted proteins | sample ETNvirenome_6_85_FD_69236 | JGI IMG/M metagenome (GOLD analysis project Ga0080013, IMG submission 69236) | Marine viral communities from the Pacific Ocean - ETNP_6_85 (SPADES assembly) (version 2) | ecosystem: Environmental > Aquatic > Marine > Oceanic | place: Pacific Ocean | collected 2013-06-19
CAGGAGCAATGATTGTTAGTTATCAAGATGCAGCAGCAGATTCTGACAGTGTATTAGGCAGATTAGTGTTTTGCACCAGTGATGCAGATGATGCAGGTGGTCCTACAGAAAGAATGGGTATCAATTCCTCTGGCCATGTCAACGTCGGGGCAGATGCTGGCTCTGCTCTGATTAGGCCGGATAATAGTGATGCGGCTAACCCAGCTTTTGGATTTTATGGCGATCCCGGTATGGGTATGTACCGTATATCTGGAGATACATTAGGATTTTCGACAGGTGATACTAAAAGAATGACGATAGCATCTACTGGTTCTGTAGGTGCCCCTTCAGGCACTAATATCTATGATGCGTCAGATAGACGAGTAAAGCAGAATGTGGAAAATTTAAGCAATTGTCTTGATAAGATTAACCGATTACAGGGTGTTAGTTTTAATTGGATTGATGGGTTTGATGATTATGAAAAAGATAAGACATTATACGGATTGATAGCGCAGGACGCACAGGCAGTAGATTCTAATTTGATAGAGGATTTTGGAAGTGGTTCTATTACTATAGAGGGGGTAACAATGAACAATCTATTGAGGGTTAACAAGAATTTTATTATCCCGATGTTAATTGAGGGATTAAAGGAATTATCCGCAAAAGTAACAGCACTGGAGAACGCATAATGCAAGTATCCCAACCGCATTTAAAGGAGACTAATAATGCAACTAACACAAGAACAGTGTGATGATCAGATCACAAAGATACAACAACAGATCCCTGAGCTACAGGCTCAGTTACAAAGACTCGTGGGCTACAAGCAGGCCCTCGTGGAGATGGAGAAGTCTGATGAGATGGATAATGAAGACGTTGAAATAAAGGAGTAAAATGAAATTTTGGTTTAAGGGGAAAGAGTCTGAGGATGAACCTAAAATAATGAAGTATAAGTTTAAGTGGAAAACTAATAATGAATTTCTATGGAAATCACAGATGTGCATTGCTCATAAATACGTTGAGGAGAAGAATCGTATGGTCCTTTACAGGGTAGATGGTGGCATATTTGAAATACCAGATTGGTCAACGAAGTGGTCATGTTTGATGGGGGATTGGGCAGAGAAGATGAAGGTAACTCAAGAGCAAGAAAGCAAAACGGAGGAGCCTGATTCTGGAGAAAAACTTAACTAATGAACCCTGCGGATGCACAATACTACCACCAACAGGTAAATGACTCGCTTATGGATATAGAAATTATAGTGAGTCTGATCGAGAGGATCGGGCTTCCAGCCGTTATTATTGCGGCAGCATTTTGGTACATCCGTTACAGCACTGACTTAGCAAAGAAGGAGCGTGAGGAGATGTGGGCCAAGGACTCAAGTAATGATGAGAGACTCATGCATCTTGTTGAGAGCACCACAACAGTGATGCAGGAGATGAAGGCTGCACTAAACTCCAACACCGAAACCATGAAAGAATTGTTAACCGAATTCCGACTATCTGCGAGGACATAATGGAAGAGATTATTGAAAAGAAAACTGTAAAAAATAGTGGGTCTGATAAGAAGACTATGACAGTCAATGAACAGATCCAGGTTAACAGATTTAGGGCACGTTTTATTATTGGATTATTTGCATTATCTACGTTCCTATACATTGTTCATGTTATGTTGGGGAGTTCAGAGGAGCTACCTACTTCGTCAAAAGACTTACTGAATATTCTCATTGGAGCTTTCATACCGATACTGGCTGGAATCGCAAAATTTTATTTTGAATCAGGAGGAGATCTCCACCAAGAGCCAGAGAAAAACCCACTACCCCCACACCCAACAAAAGGAGAAGATAATGCTGGAAGCGATGTTACTTAATGTAATCAAGGGATTAGTTATGGATAAGGCACAGTCACTTGCATCAGACCATGTTGAGGCAATGCTTGATGCACATCTGGATGATGATGCAAAACATGCACTGGATGCAGTTGTAGACTCAATGCCTGAAAACTCTTTTAAAAATGTAAGAGAGTTATTTGGTTAACCCATGAAGTTAAGTAAAAATTTCTCATTAAAGGAGTTAACACGGAGCCAGACTGCTCTCAGGATGGGGATCAAGAATGAACCATCTCAAGAGCAGTTGGTCAGTCTGGCTATATTAACTAATACCATTCTGCAACCTTGTAGGGAGAAGTTTGGAACGGTAGCTATTAATTCAGGTCTAAGGGTGTTAGAGTTAAATAGAGCTATTGGTAGCGGTGATGGTTCATCTCATGTTAAGGGAGAGGCAGCAGATTTTGAAGCATATGCAATATCAAATGCTGAGTTAGCAGAGTATATCAAGGATAACCTGGAATTTGATCAGGTGATACTTGAGTATCCTGGGCCTGATCCAAGGGATGGATGGGTACATTGCTCTTATAACAAGATGGGAAATAGAGGACAAGTACTTACAGCAGTAAGAAACAATGGTAAAACAGCATATCAGGAAGGTTTAATCTATGGGTAAGAAAAAGTCACCAGGAAACCCGCATAGAGAAAAACGCAAAGAAAAACTAAAGAAACAATACAGAGAAGATGAGTACACTAAAAGTTAACGAGATCAGGCACATTAGCAATACAGGAACTGCTAATGTCACGCTTGAGAGTAATGAGAACGTAAATTTAAGGACAACATCTACTCAAGCCCTTACTGTTAACGGCACTCTTACTGTTTCAAATACGGCCACACTGAATGGTAATGTTGTGGTTGGTAATGCCTCTTCTGACACATTGTCGTTGACATCAACGGTTAGTGGTAAGAATAACTACTCAGGATTTACTGGTGAGATTAAGATGTATGCTGGCAATGCTGCTGGTAACAGTCCACCTGCAGGCTGGCTTTATTGTAATGGTGACACGGTTAGTCAGACAACAGGTAATGGTGGTACTCACTTTAATGCTGATGGAAAAGGTAATGATTACCAGGATCTTTTTAATTTGTTAAAAGCAGGCAGTGACTGGGGAAATTCAAGCTCAGATGCCTGGGGAACAGATACTGTTAAATTACCAGATTTTAGGAGCAGATCTCCTGTGGGAGTACATACAGGAGCAGATTCAGGCAATAGTATTACTGCTGGACTTACCGAAAGGACACTTAGTGATACGACTGGTACAGAAACACATGCATTAACAACTGCTGAACTTGCGGCACACAATCACACTGCAACTATGACCTCAGTGGTTGCAAATATTACTGCCGCATCTGAGTTAACATTAGAAGCACTGCTACCAGATCATGTACATGCAATGGCACATACGCACACAATGGCACATGATCATAGTATTGCCCATGATCATGGATCACAGAATACTGGTGGAACATCTTTAACTACTGAAAATGATGGTGATGAAACGTTGACACTTAGTGGTACTAATTCAGCCAACAATAATCAAAGTCATAATCATGCTTATGCCCATACACATACATTTTTAGGTGATGATTTTGCTGCTGGTGCTGGGTACACTATGACAGCAGACTTAAATTATGATGCTGTGTCTACTATAAGTGGCGGCAATACTGGTGGTCATTACAGAACTTTAAACCAGTCGTCCACTAATACTGGGAACCAGTCGGCAAACCACACTCACGATATTGGACACAGCCATACAGTTTCTGCCCATTCTCACACTATTAACAGTCACTTACATACGGTTGATATTGCAAATTTCTCAGGAACTTCAGGTGCAGCATCATCTTCAACGACAAGTGCAGTGAGTACAGCAAATACGACAGACCCAACGACTAATCCTACTATTGTTTTTACAGGCGAATCAAACGCTGGTAGTCCATCCGTAATTACAACAATAACAGATGCAACCCATGCTCACGTTGCAACAATTGGCAGTACAGGAAGCGGTACAGCACACAATAACATATCTCCTATTATAGCAGTACACTATATTATTAAAGTTTGATGAATGGCATTAGACAAACAGATAGATTTTTCAGGCGGTCTAAACACACGTATACCAGCCCACAAGCTGCCAGAAAATATGGTGCAGTCTGCAACCAATGTGGACTTCTCTCATGGTGATATACGCCCTGATACAGGGATAGGAGGTGATGGTGGTGGCTCAACATATTACTACGAAAAAGGTAATACGTGGGTAAGTACTGATGGTATTGGTGGTCAAACTTCTCGTCCCATAACTGTTATTAGTCCTGGTTCTACAACCACAATTACGACAGATACAGATATTGGCAATCCTCTTACAATTCAGGAAACTGGAACTTATGTTATTAATAGTACAAAGACAGTAACTGTAACCGATACACAATTGGGTCTTGGATCAGTAACATCATTCGTTGAGTATAATGATGACTTATACATGGGACGAGACTACTTTCAGATATTTGGAACAACCGTTAATGCATCTGCCGCTGTAACTGTTGCTGCTGCAGATATCGTCAAACTTATTATTTCTGACTCACTAGAGGGTCCAGGAATACCTGAAGGTGCAGTAATTATCTCATTTGATTATGGAACAAGTCAGGTTACTCTCAATAAAAACTGTACGGCATCTGCAAGTGATGTTCTCATTAGCATAAATACTACTCCCATCAGACTTATTGATGGTATACTCGATAAGGTATATCCCATTGAAATTCCAAAGCCTGCTCCGACAATAACACTCTCTCAGTTGTCAGAAGCTAATTCTGATAGAGCAGAAGCTCATTCCAATAACTGGTACACAGAAAACTACCCAGTCCCATTTCAATATGGTATAGCAAGGTTTGATGATGCAACAGGTGGTGAGTCTGGAGTTTCACCCCTTTCCCCAATAGGATTGAGTCAAGCAAATGTAGATGCTACTTTAGTTTCTGTTCCAATTTTACCCAAGGTAAAGATTAATGAAACAGATACTAATACTAGCCTTTACGGTAAATTTGCCCTGTATCGTGTTGGTGGAACATCAACGACAATCAAAAAACTACATGATGTTTTTCTAACCGCTCAACAGGATGGAAGTCCCTGTTCAGTTACGGTTGCTGCTAATGGAAATAATATAGAAGTGGCAGTTGCAAACCTTCCAACTGGTACTGAATGGAAACTCAGGTACTGGGGTTATGGAGGTGCAGGTGCAAGGAGAACGTATACCACAAAGGGGCTGGCAGATATATCCGTGGGTACGGCTGGAAGTGGATATACGTCTACACCAACTGTTGTGATTGATGCTCCCACTGGAAGCGGTGGCAAACAGGCAGAAGCAGTTGCAGTGATATCTGGTGGCACAGTTGTTAAGGTGGTAATAACAGACAAAGGTAGTGGATATGAGAGTGCTCCAGCAGTCTCGTTTTCAGGTGGTGGAGGATCAAGTGCCGCCGCAACAGCAATTGAAGAAGTGGCTAACAATTATGGTGATAGCACTCTTCTTACTACGACAAGCACGGTCAAGTTATATGGAAGTAATTCAGTGCATCAGGCTGATATAAAATTTCTTTTGCAGTTTACATCAGAAGCCATTGATCCAAACACAGGAAAGGCTTACAACGAGGATACTAGAGAATATGTCTTTGCTAGTACCAACGTAGATGCAGCGGTTGAAACTGGAGATACTGCAACAGGTCATGATGGGTGTGGAACTTTTATAGACTTTATTCCACCAAGATCGTTAATTGAAATTGAACCTATAGATGAAGCAACAACAATTCCTTATAACCTACAACATTTAACTGAGTATAATAACTTTTTTGTTGGGGCAAAGGAAAAACGTCTTCATATTAGCACCTATGCTAAACCTAATAACTTTGCTATAGATGGGTACCTTGACTTTGATGCACAGATAACTGGCATTGCAACACGAGGTGGTGAGGCAGTTGTCTTTACTGAGTATGGGGCATATCGTGTTTATGGCAACGCACATAATGAGATGCGTAAGGTTAAGATCCCAACGGTACAAGGGGTACCAATAGGGTTACATAAAACGATACGTAATATTAGAGACTTAGTTATCTATGTATCCCACTCTGGTATCTGCATGTTTGACGGGAGGGCAGTACGGGTATTAACAGACTTGTTGCAGGACTTCTCTACACCAAGTGCAACCCCTATAGAAAACGTATCAGGTGTTGTGGATGACACCTATTATCTATTAACTTCAGGAGGCATTGGGTGGAAGGTTGACATGAGGTTTGGTACAACAAAAATTTCAAAGTCAACAATGAATGCAACTAATATGCATTACAGGGCATCTGTAAACAAACTTTTTACAGAATCAGGTTACATGGGTGGAGCAGATACCTCTAATAAATACACTTTTGAGACAAGAGATTTTACAGGTGGAGACATTACATCAGAAAAGGTTTACCAGACTATTTATGCAACAGGAAGTGATTTCTCAGGAACAATAAACATTAAATGCGATGGTGTTTTGACTGATACTTTTAACTACCCTGCACCACAGGCAGAGTTTAATAGAGCATTACCCCTGGCAACAGCAACTGTAGCAAACAGGGCAAGTATAGAGTTTGTTGATTGTACGGGAAAAATACAGTCAATAAGCATAAAATATGATATGCTTTCAGAACAATCCAAACGTAGGTTTAATGCGGTTAATATTACGTATACAGGTACACCATCAGTTATTGCCAAGATTGATAGTGTTGAAAAGATATCCTTAACAACACTAACTGATCCTGGCTCAGGAAATACTGGCACATCAACACTCTATTTTCCTGCAATGACAGAGGGGCATTTACCTCACTTAGTTACGAATGAGACTGAAACTAGCCGTATATCTGGTATAGTGTATGATGCAGAGGCAATATAATGGCTGTAAAACTAGCACCAACTGATGCAGATCTTTACTTTGAAATTGATGATGAAAGGATGCGTGATTGTTTGAGACAACTATTTGATAATACAAGAATATTGAATACCACCGTTAAGGATTTAGAAGAGAGGGTTTTTTTGTTGGAAACTGAAAAGGACACAGACTTTGCATGATACAAGAAAGAAAAGTTTTCCAATCTCTTTTATTAGAGTATGTAGGTGAGCCTACCGTTAAGGTTACAATTGATGGTGATGATATTATGACTGCAACAGGAAAGGCACTACCTAACCATGCAGTAAGGAAAACAAGGAGGGTGTCATTACCAAAGGGTTCCAGTGGTTATGTTGCTCAAATGAGTTGTGATACAACAGATGTGGTAAGGCATCAGTTTGAGGCAGTGCCTGAGTCTCAGTTTCAGACGAATAACCTGTTTCAATACTTTGAGATCACATTTAACAATAACTTACAGGTGAAAATGTATATAGACGAAACGCCTGTAATGCCTAATAATAGTAGTAAGAAGACGCTTTCTTTGATCCCTCGTAGGGGTAAGAAACAGGACACGAGAAAGATATATTTTCCACCTTTAACCTATGGGTATGTTCCACATATTGAACAAGTGATTTCTTCTGCACAAAAAGGTCAGGTTCTGTCTGCCAGACCTATAACGCTACCACCTAAGTATTTTAGAGGACTTAAAACACACTCAGAATATCAGGTTACATACCAGGGTGATGTGGAACTAGCAGTGTATATTGATGGAGAAATGCTTTTTAAAGAATGGTTACCAGAAATACTTATTCCACAGGATGGAGGATACAAGACACATAAAGACTATCTACCAGCAGGAGCCACAGGACAGGTATTACAGTGGGTCCAGTTGGATGGTACTGGTGATATAGCACTTTTTGAAACAGATGTAACACAACTAGATCAGGAGCCACCAGCACAACCTTTTCCACCGAGTCAATGATATGAGAGATCCAGGATTTATGGGGCTGGCAAAACAAAGAGCCAGTCAAGCACCAATGATGCCACAACAGGAGCCACAGACTCCAGATGAGCAGGCTGCTTTACAACGTAAGAAGATGCTTCAACAGCAGATATCTGCACAGATGATGGCTGACAGGAATCAGTCAAGAGGTATGGTTGAAAAGATGGAAGGGTTTCAAAGGTTGCAGGATGATAAAGATAATATGACTGAGGTTCCAAGGACTTATGAGCCTCCTGGAGGAGGAAGAGAACAACTGGCCTATGTCAACCCTAAAGAGATGCAAATGCTTAAAAGGGCTGGTGGGTCTGGTGAGATGACTCCGTATGGTATTCCTAGTTTTGAAGAAGATGATTGGGGGAGTGCAGGAGGAGGTGATGTGACAGGATCTGAACAGGGCTTGGTTTCAGGCGGCACAACTGGATGGGGTGATGCTGGAGATATGGTGTCTGGTTGGGGTGATGCTGCAGGAGAATGGTGGGATAGTGCAACATCAGGCACAGGCGGTCCTCAACCACAGACAGGCCAACCTGGAGGCAGTGACGAACGGGGAAGTGGTCGTGACGGTGGCAGCGGTGGCTTCACTCAGGCACAGATAGATGCTGCAAGAGAGGAAGGTAAGACCGCAGGCACATCAGAAGGGATGGCAAAAGGACTAGAAACTGGAAAGAAGGCAGGAAAAGAAGAATACTTGACAGGTGAAAGAGGTAATCTTGCAGGAGAATTTGCTGGATACAAGGATGAAGCAAAGGGTTTAGGTGGACAAACTAAGACTGCAACTGATAGATTTGGAAAACTCTCTGGAGATCTTGAAGGTTACCAATCAAAGTTTGATCAGATTGCCGCTGACTCAAAGACTAGAGGGGATAAGGGGGAACAGTATTTTCAGGACAAGGGCACTGAGTTCCAAAACCTTGCAACCGCAGGTGCCAATACTCAAACAGGTTTTGGTAAAGACATGGAAGGTCTTGCAAAAGATGCAGGTGATATGCGTAACACCTATGGTGATATTGGTGCGGCATATAAAGGCGTTGACGGTCAAGGTATGGTTGATGCTGCTTCAGCAGCCCAGAAAGGAATAAAGGCTCAAACTGACAAAATGAGTGGCCTGGAGGGTGATGTAGATACGGCAGTAAGGGAAGGACAAGAAGGCTTTAGAGCAGGTGCTTCTGATGTAGAAACTGCCAAGAAACAGTTTGGAGCAGAAGGTTTTCAGAAAGAGTCTGCAGATCTTCAAGGAAGAATGAAGGGACTTGAGCAAAGAACATCTGATTTAGGTCAAAGAGGTCAAGGTTATGAAGAAACACTGTCTGGATACGCTGACAAAGCCATGTCTGGAGATGTTGGCCGTGCACAGGGTGAACAACTCCGTGGTCAGATGGAGCAACAACGGATGGCAAGCCAGAAGGGTAGTGAAGAAAAACTACGTAGAGAACTGGCTCAGTCAGGTGCATCTCCATCTGAAATTGCTGCTAAGGTTGCACAGTTTCAGAAGCAGTCATCATCAGATCAGGCTTCTGCAGGCAGGCAAGAGAGACTATCCTCTGCACTCCAAGGTCAACAGATGGGTCAAAGTCAACTTGGTCAGGCTGCTGGAATGACCCAATCTGCATTGGGTGCATTGAACCCACAGATGCAGGCACAGGGGCAACAATTAGGACAACAGCAAGCACAGGCTGGTTTACTTGGTCAAAGGGCAGGATTTGCTGGTCAACAGGCAAATCTGGGCGCACAACAGGCCGCACTTACAGGACAGTCTGCCGCTATGGGTATGCAGGGTACAGGACAAAAGGCAGGACTCATGGGCCAACAAATGGCTGGTGCACAGGCATCAGGGCAGTTTGGAATGCAGGGTGCACAAGGTCAACAACAAGCACAACTTGCATCTCTTAGTGGTCAGATGGGTGCCGCAGGAGGACAGATGGGGGCACTTGGACAGCAAGCAGGTATGACAGGTCAGGCCGCAGGAATACATCGTGGTGCTACTGGTATGGGTATGCAAGGCTTGCAGGGTGCCGCAGGAATGTACGGTCAGGGGCTGTCTGCTGGAATGCAGGGGTCACAGATGCAGGGAAGTATGCTTGGACAGGGTATGGGTGCACTTGAATCTGCTGGTGGAATGACTGGACAACAGATGAAGGGTCTTGGACAACAGGGTGCATTCGTGGATCAACAGGCAGGATATACTCAGGCTCAACTTAATGATATTATTGCTAACCAAACTATGGATTACACTAGACAAAATGCAGCCGCAGTCGGTGCCGCCAATGCTGGAGCACAAGGTGGTGGAGGAAGCGGTGGTGGTGGTTTCCTTGGTAAATTGGGTAGCGCAACTGGATTATGGTAAGGAGGAACTATGGCATTTAACCCCAACGCAGTAAACTATCAACAACAGATTTCAGCCGTTGAACGTGGTGAGGCTCGTAGAAACGAGGCTGAAAGACGGAGGGCTGCGAGGCAGGCTGAAATTGACAGAAAGAAGGCTTCAGAGAGATCTGATACAGCAAAACTGTTAAGTGGTGTTGCAAGAGGAGCAGCCGCATACTATACAGGTGGCCTAAGTGAAACATTGGGCGGTGGCAAAATGATTGATGATGTCATGCTGGGGTCAGGTGCTGAACGTAATGAGTATGGAGATATGGTTGGTATGGCAAGTGGGATTGGTACGGCAATGGCAGGAAAGAAAT
>Ga0080013_1006441_pt1 | contig 10450 bp, 7 predicted proteins | sample ETNvirenome_6_85_FD_69236 | JGI IMG/M metagenome (GOLD analysis project Ga0080013, IMG submission 69236) | Marine viral communities from the Pacific Ocean - ETNP_6_85 (SPADES assembly) (version 2) | ecosystem: Environmental > Aquatic > Marine > Oceanic | place: Pacific Ocean | collected 2013-06-19
GTGGGGGCGGCCGGCGGAAGAGATGATTTTAAGATCGATGATGCATCGCGGTCGCACGGAGTGCCGCCCGGGGCTAACCAATGAGCCGCAATGCCACTGCCTGCATAATTAACAGGGGGCAGGCTAGCATCCGCAAACATGCGGTCTGCGCTCGGATCGTGTCCGGCGGCGGATTCGTTCCAAGGAGCTTCATGTTGTTCTAAGCAAAAAGCCGGCATCTCATAATCCTATATTTGCCAATAAAACTTCTAGTTTTAACGGAATTTGAATTGCCTGTCCTACAGCGATATGACTTTCGGTGGGGACGCCATTATACCACGCAAGCGTCCACCAGAGTGTGGGATCGCCGTATGCCGTATATGCCAAATTAGACAACCGATCTCCATAGGACCATATATGCGTAGAGGTAGCGATAAAAGTTCTGTCAGTGGCGGTAGGGTGTCTCAATACTGGGGTACCAAATTGAATTAAGCGACGCTCCGAATAGCGCCCTTGGCGCAACGGAGCATAATACGCGCTATCATTAACAAAAACACGAGTTTTAGTATATCGGGAAGCAAGAGGCATTTCTACTCCTCACCCTCATCGGGGACCCCGATAGCCGCGTCGAGATCGTCCATCGCCTGTCGTTCAGCTTCGGCGTCTTGCTCAGCCTGGAGGGTGCCAAGGGCGTTGGGGGTTACCGCATCCGTGATATTATTCCATGTTTCTACGAGCCATCCTTTGCTGTCGGACCTCTTCTGTTGCCACCATGAGGTTTCCTCGTCGTCCGGCGCGTTCTGCCCGCGACCGTTAAGCGGCGGGAGACCGAAGATGTCCCTTTGGGCGCTCGGGTCGACAACGGGGACACCAGCGGTGGGGCTCCCAGAGTATCTATTGCCCATCTCCAGTCCAGCCCTTTCGGTGCCAAACCCATAAGGAAATCCAAAAAGATTCTCGCCGTCGTTGAATTTGCCGTTTATCCATCCTAAAAATTCTTCATGCAAAACCGTAAAATCCAAGTTAACTTCAATCAATTTAGGCAAAACCAATTGAGGGGATCCCATGGGCATTTCGAAAACACCGTCGTCGCCTTCTAAATTGTAATTAATACTTAAGTTTTTAACAAAACCCAGGAGTCCCCGGTTAGCTTGGTGGGAAAGAAGCGACATGGGTTGCGCGCCCGACTTTAATACTTTCAGATATGCATCTCGATAATCACTATAGATCGCTTCGCGAGCGCCCTGGTCGACGCTTATGCTTGACGCATCCTCCTGGGAGACCTGTGGAGCAATAAGAGGGTCCTTAGAAAATAGGTCCACTATATTAATTCGCATTAGCGGCGATTGCGAAATAACTCGGAAAGATTCCACTGCACCCTCTGATGTTCCGGGAGTGAGGTCATTATATGTAGGATAAAGGCAGCGTATTAATGTTTGCAAATTATATAAATTAACCTTAGCCGCTTTAATACTTGCGGCAGGACATTTAAAAGCTAGCGTCATCGTCCGCTTGTTATTCTTAAACATAACAATTGGGTCTACGCGTCCATATACATGCTCTTCGGCCCAATCGGAACTGTAGGTCTCATTAAATGCCATAATGAACGCCATGAAGCTAGACATTCCTCGACCTTGTGCCACTCCTAAGCGTTGAAAGGTAATACGATGACCGCGATCGTAATATATTTGTTGACCTAGATCAGCAGTGCTGTCGTCGATTCGACGGAGCCATCTCATGAGTGCTTGGGGATTTGGCATATGTGTCTATTCCTCCTCATTATGGGTTGACGCTTGGAAGCTAATCATGGCCTCTGGCCAGGCAGTACTGAATCTAGCGCGCGATCATCCGCCACTCTATTGGCTTCGCCGTTTGCTAAAGTAATTATGTACTCATCAATTTTTTCATTCCCAATTGTAATAGGAACTGTCACACGATAACTATCACCCCTCGCACCCTGCGTAGCGCCTCCGGGGGGTGCGGTACCTTGTCCACCCCCGCCAGTATTAAAACTAGCCAAAAAGGCTTGCCCGCCAGGGGTAAATTGCATTACGCCGGCGGCTTGAAACAGCCCCCTATAACTATCTAACTGGGAGTCGGTGGTGTTGTTAATAGCGCCTTTCATACCCTCAAAAGTGGTGCGTAAATTAGCAACTTGCGCCAAATCAATCGGCTTAATTGCATTCATAAGCTTAGTCATCCCTTCATAATTGGTGTTATCATCTTCTTGGAGAGCTGACATTAACAGTCCCACTCCACCAGCTAATAACCCAAATGCGATAACGCCGGGGGCGCCAATAGTTCCCAACTTAGCGAGAGCCAAAGATAAGATCCCTATAGCTGCTGCAAAAATCACTATTTCACTAGCTAGGAGTCCAAATCCCCACTTAAGCTGGAACTCGGACACTCCTTCTAACGAATTAACAAACAAAGCCATTCCTGTGGCAGCAATTCCAATACCCGCGCCGATGAGGAATATCGCTCCCCCAAAAGCGGATAAAACAGGAGCTGAAACAGCAGTTGAAGTCGCGATAGCTGCAGCGAGAAGAGAGAAAGTAACCATCGTACTCATAAGAACGGTGAACGCCACAAGAAAATTCTCTACCGCGTCTTCGCCCTCGTTTAAAGAATCTACAAGGAGTGCCATACCCGCGGCTGCAGCCCCAATACCAATACCGGCGGCGCCTATTGCTATTCCTAGCGCAATTATTCCTTGCCCTGCCATTCCCGCTGAATGGGCCATGGCTTGCATTCCGCCTGCTGCCACCGGAGCTTCTGCTGCCAAAACTGCGGTCGCAATACTAGCTGCGCCGGTCTTTATGGCGAATATTGTCATAAGACTCATAACAAGACCTATAACGGGAGAAAGCGCGGTTAGGACGCCCAATACAAGTCCAATTTTAACCGCAACCTCACCCCATTTTTCGATAAAGGGAACCAACGTATGTTCTATAAAGTTCTGTAACCATTCAAGAAAGGGGACAAGGATAGGAATCATAGCCATCATAGCATTGTTAAGTTTTTCCTGCATATCTTTCATTTCTTTGGCTTTCTCAGCTTGGGCGGCATAATCAGCAGCAGTCATTCGAGTCTCCTCGCCCAAAGCCTCATAATTACCAGACATTACCATAGCTAAATCTGCCACGCTGTCAAGCCCCATAGACTGCGCAATAAACTGTCGCTGATAATAGCCCATAGTATCGAATTCAAGTCCTGCGCTTTCAAGGGCGCCGCGCAGAGAATCAAAACGAGCCGCTGGATCTGTTTCCATCATCATATCCATGGCATTAATGAAATCTCCGCCCAATGCCGCGTTAAGGTTTCCAGCAGCCGTTGCAGCGCCTTCAAAAGTATCAAACTGCTCAGTCATCTTAATTAATTTTCCTAGCTCCATACCGGTAATTTTAGCCCGTTCAGCTAGCCTTTTAAAGGCCACCTCGCCGTCGGCTCCTAATTTCGCAATAGAATCGGCGGCGGCATTAAAATCTTTAGCCATCTGTGCTGGGGCTACACCGATCTGTAGAGCCAAATCATTTAATTCTAAGGCAGTTCGGGCAGCGCCACTGCCACTTTGTCCAAAAATCTTAATAGACTTTTGCATGCCACTAGTCAGATCATCCATACTAACACCATATTCTCCCAACATGCTCACGGTGCGACCCATTTCTTTGCGTGTGGCGGTAGACATATTTGTAAAATCGGTAACAGTAGTGTAGAGTCCCGTATAGGCTTTATTGGCTTCCTCGACGGTAACACCCAATTCTCGCGTATCATCATATACAGAGGTAAGCTCTTGAGCAAAAGCTTTTCCGGCGCCGGTGGCTTGCCGAAAAGATGATTCCATCTTATCTACCGCCAAAGTGATACCAATAAGAGCCTCTAGAATTCCCTTGCCGAGTCCGCCAGCCAGCCCACCTAACGCGCCTAATAAACCGCCGGCTGAATCGGATGCATCTGCCAAATTACCCACCAAATCTTCGAAGGTTCCAAGGATACCCGTGGAATAATGTGAAGAATTAATTAAAGTTTTAGTTAAAGCTTTACCGGCGCGAACGTTTCGTTTGGCCGTTTTTAGGATCTGTTCGCGAACCGTTTTTTGCTTACGGAGGGCTTTGTTCTGTTTTTCAGTTTCCTTGCCGATCCCTTCGACGAATTCCATATAAAATTCATCGGCTTCTCTTTTCGCCTCCGCTAAAGCCAATAGTTCTTCATCAAGAGCACGCTGAATGCTTTTTTGCTCGTTAATGTCTGTGGCGGTGGCCAACTGAGCTTTTAAGGAGGCTACATTCTCTTTAATAGCCCGCTCTTCCGCGTACAACTGGTCTAGGTGGCGCTCTGCCAGCTCTTCTTGTTGCGCAGCTAGGCGCACCAATTCCGAAGAAGCGTCAACAGAGCGCTGGATGGCTTCTAATTGCGCGCGGCTCAGACTCTTAAGCTTTTCCGCCTGTTCAGTAAGATTAAGCCCTTCTAATTCTTTGATGAGTTCTCTGGTATCCGCCATTAAAAATCCTCGCTCAGGATATGATCCTTTAAAATAATTAGTTAATTACCAAAAAAGAACAAAAGCTGCTTTCAGCCGGACATGTCAAACTTACTACCGGCAGGAGGGGGAGGCTGGTTGAAACGAGAAAGGGTCTGTGGACCCCCCTTGTTTGAGGAGCCTCCAGAGGCTTTCTCCGTTGCTTCATTTTCTCTGGTAAGTTGGATAGCAAGACGCTCAACAAACCACGTGCGCAATCCCACTGGAAGGTTATAAGCCTCAATAAACGACCATCCCCCATAATATTTTAAATAGAAAAACTGCTCATAAATCTGAACCATATAATCATCGGTCAGGCCAAAAAAACTCCGCGTTGAGCGGAACCTCCATTTCCTCTTCATAGGCGCAGTTCACACACTCAAACGTCTGGGTGAGATCAATGTCAGGAGTAGCCATTTTATATACCGATCGCAAGTGGCGGGAATCGCGCGAAGGCATATTATTGATTAAATATTTAATCGCATCCGCGCTATCATCACCATTAACCGCCACAATTAGATTGTGTAGCTGACGGGTAATTAAGTGATCTTGTTTCTTTTTAGCGTCTTTTTGAACTAAGGAGATGAATTTTCTTTCATCTGCTCCGCGCAATAGACGAAACGTCACGGTTACTTGAGTAGTAGGAAGAGCGGTATCAAATGTGCCATCTCCGTTATTGACAGCTTCTACTACTTCAAACTCGCAGCCATTATAGACTTCAGCGTCATTTAGATCAAACGTATAGTCCTGTTTAGTATCACACGCTGGGCACGTTACTGCTGTAGTATATTCGTTGCCGTATCCCGAGCAACGTGTCGCAATAATGAGAGCATTCCGATCTCCGATCAAGAGAGAATCGGCACTAATTCTTTTATCCACAATTAAACTTTGCATCACTCTATCTAGAGCAATTCCCTTTTTAAGGAGGGTGCGCGATGTAAGCATATCCTCTTCTTTAGCAGTCATCTGCTTCATCTCGATGCTGTCTTGAGCATGGAGCGGATGATCAGGAGGATAATATTTACCCTGCGACGGCAATTCTACAAATTCCGTTGGCACTACAAAGGAAAAAGTGGTTCCTTCGTTGGTTGCACCTTCGGTATTCACTATTTGTTGCGCGGCGCCCGAATCCTGCCGTTGCGTACCGGGCTGGCCAACGCGACCTCTATTTCTTGACAATTTTCACCTCTTTTGGTTTAATGAATTATGCGCTTGTCACACCGAAGAATGTATTACCTTCCGTAGGACCAGCCGAATCATGAGTAGTGGCAACCCGCGCCCAGTCATATTTCAACGTAACACTAAGCTCGGTTAAGTCATCGTTACCGTACTCTAAGTCGCCATATTTAACCTCAGTAATAAAGGAGTTCCATAAGGTCCACGTTTCTAACGCATTTCCCTCAGCATCAATTTGCTGAATGGTGACCGTTCCTAATGCGGCAGCTGATTTAGCTTTCGACATCGTAGTGCGATCTTCGGCGGTAGCGGGAGGAGAATAGCCAGATGCGACAATAATATCGGAGAGAGTAGCAGTCATATCCGGATCCACAGGATCCACCAGAGTTATTGTTACATCTGTCCATGTCACAGAGCCAGGATAATAAAATGTATGATTCAAATACTTGTGCTCTGAAGCAGCGATTTGAAATGCGGGCTTTGTAACCGTCTTTGCGTACCAGAGAGCAGCAGAATCGCCCGTCGAGCCAGCCGAAATACCATCGAAAGAAACTACAAATCTAAAATTTCTTTTTGGGTCGGGGAGAGTAGAATTCTCTCCAAAGTTAGTGGACCAAAATGCCATAGTTTAAAACTCCTCTAATCTATAAATTAAATAGTCTGACAAAATTAATTTTCTTTTTTTAGTCATCAAAAGATGCCCCAGTCGAAAGAATAACGAAGTCAATAGCAATATACTCAATTGCGCGTGCTGGCTTAATCATAATCTTAGCATACATGATGTTTTGATCAATAAGGTCAGCGGTGGTCGTATTTTCATCCAACACCAGACGATAATCAGTGATGCCGTAGCCGGACAACACATTTGCCAAGAAGGGCTCAACCAAATTAGTAAAGCGCAACCATGTAGCTTCGACATTCTGCTCGAATAGCACCTGAGTGGCTAAGATGGAAATTTGCTTCTTCAAATAAATCACCAAACGGCGTACATTGATTCGGTCGAGGGCGCTGGGCAGTTCTTGAAGCGTCTTTTGTCCAAACACGACGATTCCGCTAGAGGGGAAAGACGCAATCGGATTGATGCGGGCTTCATATAACGTGTCGCGATCTTTAGAGATCAAGCGCTCTGTAACACCCACCACTGGAATTCCTGCAGCTCCATTAGTGAGCCCACCGCGATTAAAGCCCGCAGGAGCAAACCAAATATCACTGCTCGCTTCCGAAGAAGCCAAGACGCCCATCATAGCGACGGTGGGCGGGATCCACAATAAGCGGCCCGTATTAGCATCTCTAGTTTGGATCCATGGGTAGAAAGTGCAGCCATAACTGGAATCAATCATCCGATTCTTCAGCGCTGTGGCTGCTGTTTGGGGGGTGGTTCCAATACGATTAGCCTTGTTTGATTGGTACTCTTCGTGAGCCGGAATGTAAACATTAGCCAAATCAATGAGAGAGAGTGCATCGGCGCGCTCCTCACAAGTATTAACCATGTGAGTGGTTAGATTGTCCAAAGTGAGCCCGGGCGCAGCCAACATATTCATATTGAGGTACTCAGGATCAGCCAGTGTGTCCACTGCGCGCTTCCATGTGTTATAGACGTAACTATTAGTGGAAGTCGACGTTGTATCCATCGCGTTGTTATACATAGGATCGGGATACTTAATATCGAATCCATCACAACCACCCCAGAAAGGAGCCGTAAATTGGTTATAGTCCTTATCTAAAAGGGCTGCATAATCATTTTGCGCCGTATACGATGGAGAGGTTGTCGATGCGCGGGAGCCTGACTCGTAATAGTACTCCGTGGCGCTCTTATATACAACGTCATCCAAGCTGAACACATAAGACCATGCGTCGACACCTAATTCAAAATTAGTGGTATCGGTCGGATCGTCCGGAAAGCCCGAATAGAGAAGTTCGTGATAATCCTTAACACTCTGATCTCCGCGCGTGCCAGTTGCAGTGCGCGTAGTCTGCATTCCAAAGTATGCATCGGTAGGATCTACCAAACCGCCATCTGAAGCGGAAAGCCGCTGGCGAACATAAGGGAAAGTGAAAGAGCCGGTCACAGTAGCAGAAAGTGTCCCAGCAACACCGACACCGCTAACTCCACCGGAAAGGAACGGCACTCCGCCGAATCCGTACGCGTCGGGAATTCCCGAACCAGAGACGATATAGGGTGTGCCAAACCCTCCTGTCAAATAAGAAGCCCAAGTTTCAGACCCGGCATCCGTAACATTGCTCACCGTCTTAAATCGAGGTGGTCCAAAATAACCGAAGGGCAGCAGAAGCGGATCAGTTGCGCCGGCTTCTGCGTCTGCATTCATGTCAACGCGAACAAAGTTAGATAAATTGGGATAGTCGCCATATGTCCTAAGGCGCCGAGCAGTAGAATCCCAACTTTCATATTGATCTCCAATCCGACGTGCAATAAAGTCAGGAGACGTAGGATCGAGAGTAAGACTATCAAATCGCTCTAAAACAACGATGTTGTTATCAGTGTCAGTCAAGGAGCGTAATACTACTGAGAAAGTACCATAATCATTAGTGGTCGTATTGGACTGCCGAATCTTCTCGATCGACACCTTGACATTCTTCTGCAGCCACTGCCCGTTGTTGCGCCCGAGTAGACGAAAGAGCTTTTGCTGATTGAAAGGTACATAAGAGGTAGCTGCCTGGAGATCCTGTCCGATGAACCAGCCGGCCACCGCGTTGCGGGCTTGCTGATTCTTCATCCGAGAAGGACCAATGGTGCTGGTGGTGCCAGGGTTGCTGCCTGCGGAAGCACTTCCGAGCATGAGCATGACAGCCTGAGCATCACCGGTTAAGGTGTTATCCCGCAAAGTCTGTTCGAACGTTTGCCCCAGCCAATAATCTTTAGCAGAGGACGAAGGATAAAACTCACCGGGAGTGGTAACCAGCTGCGGGTTAGTATTACACCGCTTGCGAATAAAATTACTGCTCGTATCATCAAATCCGAACTGTAGCTTCTCCTCTCCGGTAGATCCTGTCACCACCACTGTGAAGAGATTGTTGCTGTCATTTCCAATGGGCACATTAAGGGCGCCCGTGAGCCCTGCAAAGCCAGCACCGCCGTCGCTTGCATTATTCCAGCCGCTTCCGCCGCGAATATTACCACTTAGGGCTGCGGCGCCGTCGTTAACATAGAAAATAGCTCCTAGTTGCGCAGTTCCGAGTGTTGCATCCGAACCACTCTCAAAGAGCCACAGCGCATATGCGCCGCCACTATCGAGCGGCACACTATTGGGGGTATTAGTCGTCTGCCAACCGGCCTGAGCCGCGGCGGTGCCATCATTATTTGTATTTTGCTCGCCCAAAAGACGCACGTAAGTGAGAGGAGCTACATTAGCGTTCAAAAAAGCCTTCGCAGCATATGTTCCATACATAGGCGACTGATAGTTGCCGTCACGAGAGATATCTCCGCCTCCATTGCCGGGGACGGTATCTCCAAATAATTCCACAAATTCCGAATACGATTCTACCTTAACAGGGCGCATCGAAATACCGCGAGTGGCGCGGCCAATTACAACTGGGCCAATTGTATCTGCTGCTTTAGGAATGAAAGAGTTATCAATCTCATTAATAAAGACACCGGGGGATACAAACTTAAAATTTTTCACTGACATATTTTTGTTCCTCTCATAAAATCATAATATGATAGCACGATCTGTATTTAAATAGTATTTCAAAATCCTAACGGCTCCTGAACTAAAAAGAAAAATTAACTTTCACTTCAGGAGATCGCCAAAGATATTGGGCGTCCCTGGAGGGGCTACAGATTCTTGCGGGAAATGGTACTCGACCACATTTTCATCGACGCGCACAATAGGGCGATCATCGTTATCCCCTTCCCCGATTAAATATCCCAATACCCGAATAGACACTTCCGACGTAAACATCCGCATTTCTTCTCCTAAATTATTGATGTTATTAGAAGAAGAGAAATTTTGATCAATAAAGGCCTCATATAGATGCCCATTGCGCCGCATTACAAACGAATTAATCTGCCCAGTACGAGTAATAAAGGGCTCCATTAGACTATTCATTTGCTCCTGATATTCTGATTTAATCGTAATCTTATATTCGACGTTTACGTAAACAGGAATAGGGATAGATAAGGATTGGATAACAATTTTTTTATTTACTCTAGGGTAATTCTGCTGTTTGACGCCCCCCGTCTCATCTTCACCGCGTGTCCCCGCCGCTACGGCGAAATTGCGCGTCTTGTCTTCTACAATCCTACGTGCAATAACGAAGCGGCCCGCACGACCATTTTTCCGTCTCGAATAATAGTGCGCTTGAAACGAACCTTTTCTCTCGGGATCTTTAACTACAGCTGTGCGTTCAACGCTAATAAGCGGAAGCTTAAGGGCCCCCGCATCATCGCGAAGCTGTTTCTTATGTTTAACTTGGAAAGCCCTTTCGGGAACTTGCCACAACACAGGAACTTGCGTCCAGCCTTCATTAGTGCGGGCATGCAGCTTTAAATCTTCTTTTACCCACGATGTAATAGCATAATCAATCGTCTCTAGCGAAGATTGAAGCATCCCAATCTCATTTAAAGTTACTGATTTGGCCGCGGCTGGGAGCATCGCAAAGTCAAAATTTTCAGGTAGCATCAAAAAGTCCCTTTCTTGCTCTCTTGCAAGTTGCTGCAATTTCAAAACTATGGTCTACTTGACCAAAAAGCTTTTTAGGCTCCGATAGTTTAACAATTTCGTAATAATAGTCTCCATAAAGCACAAAATCACCCTC
>Ga0080013_1006442_pt1 | contig 10450 bp, 16 predicted proteins | sample ETNvirenome_6_85_FD_69236 | JGI IMG/M metagenome (GOLD analysis project Ga0080013, IMG submission 69236) | Marine viral communities from the Pacific Ocean - ETNP_6_85 (SPADES assembly) (version 2) | ecosystem: Environmental > Aquatic > Marine > Oceanic | place: Pacific Ocean | collected 2013-06-19
CGGCATCGTGGATTTTCCCCACGCGGTGCTCCGCGGCCTCATAACGCCGATAGGAGCACTTGAGCTTCTTTGTTTTTTCCAGGACAACTATTTCGTCTTGGGTCAAGCCGAAAGGGGCAAACTGTACGAGCCAGTCGGTGTAGGGCATTCCGTGGATGGGAGAGCGCACACCCGGCCCAGGTGGCACTGAGGAGTCCACAAACACCTTCCCTGTCGCAAGTCGTGGGTCGCGAGATGCTGTGGCAGGAACATGCCCTTCCAGCATTTTAATCAGCGCGAGCGAGTATGCCCCCGCCTGCCCGCCCACCTTCAATGGGGCCTCGATAAGCATGAACTCTTCGAGCGAGGTTGCGCCTGATTCGCGGTAGCGTTCCAGGGCGATCTTCAGAAACTCAGCCTGCGTCTTGCCCCAGTGGGTCCACGGTCCTTGCGCGGGCGCGGGCGCTGCGGACGCGGGTACATAGGACTCCAACTGCGCAGCTATGGCTTTTAGGACTCCCGCTGCCTTCGGGACCAGCTTGTCGTCCCCTCGCTGGACATCGCGCCCTAGCCTGCGCAGCACTTCAGAGGTCTTTGTCAGGTAGAGCGCAAGTTCGTCGTTGGTCATAGCAGGGGGTTCCTTTGGGAAGGGTTCGAGAATACGTTGGATCTGCGCAGGAGTCAGGCGCACTTCTACATGATTCGGACACATGCCGATCTGATAGAGCGGCCACAGACCCTGGGGAGGAGCATCAGGCTCGATACACTCGTCTGCCCAGGACTGCTCTTCGGCCTGGGAGCCAGGGAAAGGGACGGCATAGCCCAGGGCAGCGAGGACGTAACGTCCTACTGCGCGCCCCATGTTCACGTCGATGCCATTGCCGACCTGGGCCTTCATGGCGCGCTGGCGCTGCTCTTCAGAGAGTCCAGACTCTGCGTGGAAGCGATACCACTGAGGGACTGACTGCAGCTTTGCGATGTCGCGCACAGTCAACTGGCGCAGCACAGGCATCCATTCGTCAATGGGACAGGAAAGCTCGCCGGGTCCTACGACGCCCTCGCGGGTTCCAAAGTAGAAGTGCTCGCTCCGCTCCTTCCCCTTCGGAACGGTGGGCGCAAGGTAGGTGCCTGTAGTGCGACGTACGCCCTTCTTGAGTTCGTCCCAGGCAAAGACGCCGCCCGTATCTACAGGAGGATGCTTTGCCATCGACTCCTGAGACTTCAGGTACTTGAGAGCATTCTCGCTCAGTTCCTCGTCCCCGCTGTCGTTCGGGGCTGTCTCGTAGTTGCTTCCGCTGACACAGCCACCACAGAGACCCCAGCGGTTTCCCAGGTTCACGCACGAGTAGTAGCCGAATCCGCCACAGCAGCCGTCATTCAACTGGTCGAAGGCGCGGACCCAGGGGAGGAGGTTGCTCTCTCCTGACGCAATCTTGCGGGGGTCCACATGCGTAGAGGGAGGAGGCTGCTGTAGCCTCGAACCCCAGGGCGCTCCTTCAGGGTAGAGCACGAACCAGACGCGCCCACGTCGCTGCGGCGAGCCGTAGTCGGCCCCCAGCACCTTCCAGAGCACTCCCGTGTAGCCCAGAGTGGCGGCTTCTCCCCACCACCATTCGAGGTAAGGTTGGTGCTTCTTGTGCAGGATGCCGTGAACATTCTCCATGAGGACAACGCGAGGACGCGCCTCGTCAATCAGGCGGAGGACTTCAGGCCAGAGGTTTCTCGGGTCGTCCTTCCCCTTCTGGACGCCCCCCTGAGACCAGGGCTGGCACGGAGGACCCCCTACGAGAATGTCGAGCCCGCCTGGGGTGGGCTTCGGGTGGTAGGCGCGCACGTCGCAAGACACAGCGTTGGGGTCGATATTGTTGCGAATCGTAGCGGCGGCAGAGACATCGAGTTCGCAGTGGTGCTGTGCAACGACACCTTCGATGTCCAAGGCGAGAGACATGAGACCGCCCCCCGCGAAGATTTCTACGGCTGTCGGAGGAGTGTTCGGATTGGCACGACTCCAGGCCACTACGGGGCCTCCACCATGCCGTACACGAGAGGGAAAAGCGGAAGCCGCGCCATCTGCGCGCCCGTCACCCAGCGGTAGTCTGTGTTCTCCCAGTTCAAGCGAGGCACAAAGTGGGGGACTTCGACCACGAACGCTTCGTAGGGGGGATAGCCTTCGGCAGTACGGAAGTTCCGCTTCTGGACGACAGGAAAACCCCGTGCGTCGAAGCCCGCTTCCTCTTCAGCTTCACGCAAAGCCGCCTTCAGAGGATGCTCCCCGGCTTCGATGTGGCCTCCTGGCAGGTTCCACTTTCCCCCTCCTACGAGCATTGCTGCGCGGCGGAGCACAAGAAAGCGCCCGCTCGGCTCTACCATGATGAGTCCTGCAGCCACTACACCCGTTCCCACAGAGGACCCAGGGGGACGAGGACGGTCCAGGCAACTACCTCTTCGATGCCGTCACCGGAAGGGTGGGGATCGAAGAAGAGATGGTCGTTCTCGTAGATCACCGCATGACCTAGCCCACGATTCGAGGGGCCAGAGGCGATCCAATACAAAGGGGTGTCGGTGTTGCGAAGGAGGACGCCAGGAGGGGCGGGGCCTTCGTCTGAGACCATTGTCAGGCCGTACTTCGTCGCTAACCAGCTAGACAGCATGGGGCGGCGCAGCGGAATGAGGCGCTGTGCCATGTCAGGGTTCCTCGTGCGCGTGCGCGGGTCTGGAACGTCACCGATGTTCGCGCCGACAAGGGTTGCCACGGCAGCTTCGAGGCAGTTCCCGAAGGGGGAACCCATCTCTGTTTGATGCTGGGCGTTCTTGGCTAAGAGGCGCTGTGCGCGCTCGTGTGGGGTAGATGGTGGAATGGTAGGTCTCCGTAAGCGTTCCAGGGGGTCAGTCCATACTCCTTGTTCTCTCCCTGGAGAAGCCGCCGAGGAATCCGAAGTAGATCCTTTCCGTTATCCTCTATGACGAGGTGAACGTACAGATAGTCTGCCGTCACCCGCCCTATGAAACCGATAAGCACAACCTCTTTGTAAAGGGGCTGTCCATACTCAGGGTCCATCGCGGCGCAATTCCAGGCGCACGGACGAAAGATAGATCCGCCCGTGACCCCCTGGACAATAACGGAAAGCCTCCCCTGCAGGAAGCTCATACGCCCGCTGACAACGCTTGCATCGTGCCAATGCCACGTCAATGCGGCAGTTCCCGTAGCCGCGCCGCGCTGACGGCGGTATTCCCAGCTTGTTCCGCGCGTACTGGACGTTGGACTCGCTGCATTCTTCCACGCGGGCAATCTCAGAGTCTGTCCACGGAGCGTCTTCGTCTTCGTGGAAGATGTACTGCGTGACTGCAGCCTTGAGTTCTCCGTTGAGCGTACCTTTACGTCGGCCCTTTCGGGTCTCGGTGTCCTGATCCATTTCTTCTCCTCTGAGGCATTACGCCTCCGCGACGCACCCAGGTGTGCCACACCCGCCTGCGTCAATGTAGTCCCAGCCTATAGGCCGCGATGGGACGATTAGACCCACCACAGCAGGGTGGGTAGTAATGTTTCCGTAATGGGGGATAGCGAACGCACGGAGTGCATCCACTGTGACCGGACTTGAGAGGTACACCGCATAGATCCCGTAGATGGGCTGGGGAGTCTCCCGACACAGCAGCACTGCAGTGTCGATAGCCAGAGCCCCGGCATCTCCCAGGTCGCGCACAGGAAGGAACTCTTCCGGTGGCATTGAGATCACGCAGTTCAGGCCGTCGTTCAACAGGGAAACTACGGCGACCCACAGGGGCCTCCCATCAAGGTCTTGCACTTAGCCTCCGAACCTGCATCTATCGGCATGATCGCACAGACCGTAAGTGGAGACGCACACTGTTTCGTTGGCAGACGTAGGCCAGTCCTCGATGTTCTGCGCCCAGGCGTCCAACTTCGCGATTTCGCCTGCCGTATGAATGACGAGACGCGGGAAGTTCTCCACCATCTTCGGAGCCGCCACAGGACGCACTCGCTTGAACTCCACACCTGCGCGCGTCTGGATCAGGTTCAGCATGACGCCAGCGAAGGCTTCTCCATAAAAGAAGCGCCCGATCCAGTGGAATCCGTGCATCTGCCCCGAGACTCCGTAGCGGGTCTTCGTGTCCCAGCGGATCTTCGCAGCAGTCTTGTGATCCACGATCCAGACTTTCCCCTGGCGATCCTTCGCTACGAGGTCGATCCGTGACGTGTAGGGCACAGAGCCTTCGGTGCCATGCTCTACCACCTCGATGCGATCCCCGCGTACAAGGAAGCCGATCTTGTGCTCCACCTCTACCGTGACAGGACTCCAGGGGTCGTCGCGGTAGTGGGCGCAATACTCGCGGTAGCGGGTCAGCGCGAGGTCCCTGTCTTCGTCGTCCACGCCGAAGTCCTGGGCCAACTCCCGCGCAGTCTCCTCTGCAGTCTCGGGGTGCTCGTCTACGATTCCATCGCGCTTCTGCCCGATCTTGACGTAGTGGTCCGCGAGGAGCCCGTGGACAAGGCTTCCCAGCCCACGCGCGCCGCCCCTCTTCCCCTCGATGCTGTTCCGATTCTCGTAGGCGAACTTCCTGGGGCACTTGCGAAAGCAGCCGTAGGAACTCCAGCCTGCGCTGCTGCGCCCTGTGTCGATCTTCATCTTCTGCGGGGAATCAGTCATTGTTGGCCTCGGGATAACGGAAGGTGGGGGTTCCCGCGCCTATCCAGGCCCCGCTCGTATTGGTGTAAAACCATTCCAGGGCTTCATCTTCGGGGCATCCCAACCAGCCTATAATGGCTTCGACGCAAGCAGGCATGTCGTAGACGGCTACCCAGGTCTTCCCTTCACGAATCCACTGGTCCTGTGGGTCGTCGGTAACATCCACCAGGGCCGTGTCATAGACGCTGCGAGGTTCCAGCAGCAGCGCCTCGGGGTTCAGACCCTCCAACTTTGCCAGTACCTCTATGGACTCCACGGTTACGCCTGGGTAGAGCTTCACGGCTTCGTTTCCGGGGAGACGAACATTCTTCCCACGGGGGTAAGGGCATCAAAACGGTACGCTCCTGACACCTCTGCGAGAGTACGCCCCACTCCAGTGCGGACCCTCTCTTCGGTGTGCCGCTCGATGTTCAGCATAAAATCCTGAATCGTGCGCCACTGTGCATCTGAAATGTGTTCCCGCACCTTCCACAGAGCATCCATCGCTCTGCGAAGTTCGCGTAAACTCTCCTCTATGTCGATGGTCGCCACGGCTACTCCTGGGTCAACGAGAGGGAGAGCTTTGTGCCCTCCTTGATCGCCAGCTTGAGAGGGAGAGGGAGGTGCCCCAGCTTCGCCTTCTTGATTCGACCCTTGCTGTGTGACGTGATCACGAGGTCCACACTCCCGTCTTCCTGTTCTTTCGCGTGGATTTCAACGAATCCAACGCGCAGTTCATTCGTAGCAAGCATTCTTCTTCTCCTGTTCTAGTGCGATGGCGAGCTTCGCAATGCGAACTGCATTGCCGTGCGCCCGGTGGTGGGGCTTTGAAGGAGCAGCCACGTCGTGCCCCTCCTCCATCGCCCATTGAAGTGCGACGACGAGCCCGATACGTTCCTGCATCGGACCCATGATGAGCTTCGCAGCCTCTTCCATTACGCACTTCCCCCACTCCATTCCGGGGAGGAAGTGCATGAGAAAGGGAGCGTTGAACCCTCGGAGAGTGCCGTAGGCCGCGCTGGTCATAGCTAGGACGGCCAGAGCCGCCTCTTGCGGCTCCCCCTGCTCCTCGACGGCTTCGGGCGAGAGTCCGTTGCTCTTCCACGCGCCTCGCGCACGCGCGTCACGAAGATGATCGCTGGGCTGGAGAATGAGCCCGCCCATGTTCTCGGTGACGACGCCTCCTGCCACCACGGCGAGGCCCAGCCCCACGAGGCGCGGTTCCCAGCCAGGAACCCTGCCAGGAAGTCCAGTCGTATCGACCGCAACGTACAGTCCGTCGATCACGTCCACAGCGCCCATCCGTAGACCATATCCTCGGCCTCCTGCCGCTCAGACGGCATAGGATCTGACAATCCGCCCTCAGTTTGACTTTGTGGCTGAAGAACTGGCGAAACGGCGATCCGGCCATTTACCTTGTCTGCGGGACGTGTAATTACCCTCACGGATGATCCGTCCACCTCGTTAATCGAAATCGTTGGAGTAGTCACGTCGCCCCCCCCATTCGTACTGCTGAAGCAGAGTGGTGTGCGTCGATATTCCCTCTTCAGAGGGACTGCACTCGATACGTCCAACGCCGCCCTCCTCTGCTTCCGCGCGTTTTCTTCCTGGCTGCGCAACACCTGCGGCTCCAACATCGACTTCATTCCCCCAGCACGTCCATCCCTGGCGTGCGGTGCGTGAAAACATTTCCAGGCGAGGACCGAATGTCCGCGCCTCAATCAACTGGTAAGCCTCTTCCGGCTTTGCGCTGTGCTTCCCTCGCGGAGCGCGTATGACGCTCGGCAAGTTCCGTGCAGCAGTTCGTACAGCGGGGCCAGAGCCTTGCACCCCCAGGAGCAGCAGTTCGTGCTGCCCCCGAAGGTACTGGCCTAGTCCCATGCGGTCCTTACACCACACGGCATTGGTCAGGTAGCGGAAACCCAGGGCGTCCATAAGCCACAGGGCATCCGGCAGGAAGTTGTTTGTAGCCCACATCCATAGGTGGCAATCAGGCGCGGGATCGAAGACCCCGCTCCCGGCAATCAGAAGGGGCATCGCCTTCGTCTTCACAAGAGGGTAGTGCCTGTCAGCACCCCGCTTGATCTTGCCGCCCCCCCGTTCCTGCCAGGGGGGGTCCATGAGAATGCAGGAGTACATGTCAGTCCTTCTTCTCCGCCGCCTTGCGCCGCGACTTAGGGACGCGGAAGGACTTGAGGAAGTGATCGCTCGGCTCGAAGCCCATGATCTTGCGTACCTTGTCGTGATTGCCGTCGTCCCACAGGGCAACGAGCTTCTCGCACTCTTCGACGGATCGGGTGGGAATGCGCTGCATGACTACTCCGCCCGCATGAAACAGCGGGCAGCAGCGATCTGCTCCATCGTCGCGTCGGTGATCTCGCCCTGCCACACGGCAGTCAGGAACTTCACGGCACCCTGAAGCTGCTCCTCGTTGACGATGCGAAGCTCCTGCCTCGCGTTGAACGTGACCCAGTCAGCGTGCGTCTCCGCATGCTCGACTTCGAGTTCGACAAGCTGCGTCTGGATCTGCTCCATGAACACCTTGAGAACGGGGGGTGGAGTCACCGCGACCGCCTCCAGCAGATTCTTGAGATCGGTCAGGACTACGCGCGCCTCCGTGTACTGAGGTTCCCAGCAGAGGTGCATGGTTTCCAGTTCGGGTTCATGGCGTCGGTGGTGCTTCATGGCGTCTTCTCCTCAATCGGCAGGACTTTGGCGAAGGGAAGTTCGAGGTTCCTGCTGTCCCTCTCTTCCCTGATCTCCTTGATTCCGTGGAGAAGGTCCAGCGGGAGCGGGAGTTCTTCCCGCACGGAAAGATCGTGGAGAGTGCCCGCCGCAGCTTCCAATACGACGCGGAACATCTCCTCGCCGTTCCAGGCAGCTTCGGCCTTCGTCGTAAGTACCTCCGCGTGCGCGCGCGCGAGGAGGCGTTGCATGTTCGCAAGACGGCACGACAACTTCGTGCTCTTCCGGCGCTCGTCGGAGAGGTAGCCTTTGTAGGCCATTTCAACGTGGCTCATCAGACACCCCGTTCGCTTCCTCGTACTGCGCGGCGATGGCGCGTTCGATCTTCTCGCCCAGCACCTCGGCGCTCTGCATGAGAGTAATGACGAGGGGGCTCGGATCGCTGCTGTGACCCACTATCTGCTCGATAGCCCCAGCTACAGCCTCCAGACCGTGTTGAATACTCAGGCCCGCAAGCTCGATGGAAGAAGCAAGCACGTCGGCATCGGAGGTTCGTCGCCTGCTCCGCTTCTTCGGCACTGCGACGCCACAGGCCGCACCCGCTTGAACTCCTTCACTCTGTATCCGCTTCATCTGCTCAACGGCTTCGGGTGTCCGCATCTGCTCGATAACCTTTGTGGTGATTTCACCCATCTTTCATTCCTCCATAAAGCGGTCTAGTAGACCGTCGATTACATCTTCGTCCGTGCCGCCCTGGACGGCTTCTCGGACACCTATTACCTGTTCGTCGGGGAGAATCTCCTCGACTGCAGCCAGCTTTTCGAGGACGACGCCTGTAATGCGGTCGTCCACGGTTCCTTCGGCTACGAGATACTCGATCACCACAGACCTCTTCTGGCCCAGGCGACGCACTCGTCCTTCCCACTGGCGAATCTGTCCCCAGGTCCAGGGAAGGAGGACGATGATCAGCCTGTCAGTGTCCTGCAGGTTCACGGACTCGCCCCAGGCAGCGCCCGTTCCCACGATGCAGGCCGCTCCGTCATGGGCCATGTAGTCGTCTCGGATCTGCTCTCGCTCTTCGGCAGGAGTCTCTCCGTGTGCAGCCCAGAGCTTCGTCCCAGGCGGGAGCTTCTTCGCGATGCGCGCGTGAATGTCGGCTACGTCGCGACGACGTCCCGTGAAGACGAGCACCTTCTGCCCGCCTTGGAGAAGTTCCTGTGTGTGGGAGGCAACGTAGCGGCTCTTCCTGGCAGCAGACTGCACGAGGCGCGCTTCGAGGAGGGAGCCCGCAACTTCGGTGCCTTCGGTGCCTGTGCCGCCCTTCGCGAGCTTCGCTGCGCCGCGCACTGCCTTTCCTGCTTCCGCGTCTCCCCGTTGGAGGTCTTCGGGGGCCAGGAAAGTGGTGATACGACGCAGTGGGGGAAGAAGTTGATGGACCTCTTCTGTGCGTACAACGTGTGTGCGGAGTGCCAGGGAAGAGCGCAACTCGGCAAGGCGGGTAGTCCCCTTGTCCTCCCAGCCGTACTCCCCCTCCTGGGCTCCGCAGTAGCGTTTCGCCCAGTCCCAGTATTTCCCCACAGTGCTCGGCTCCACGATGTCCAACTGAGCCCACAGGTCTCGGGTACGGTCAGGAATGGGAGTGGCTGTCAGCGCAAGGCGTCTGCGCGCCTTCGGAGCCAGGAATCCGGCTCGGGCTGCAACGCTCTCGCGCTTGTCGAAGGCCATGCCGCCATTCGGGAGCGGTCTGGGATTCCAACGACGGTGGTCTTTGGCAACGTGCGACTCATCCCAGACGATGGAAGGGGAGTCCAACGACGAGAGCTTTTCGTAGAGGTCGTCGTCTCGCAGACTGTCCCACCCCAGAATGAGCACCGGGCGCGAGACCGTTACACGGAGATAGGCTGCGAGGGAGGAGTCGCCCTTACGCATGGAGGAGGACGGCAGGACTACGAAGGGAAGCACTGTCGCGAACTTGCGGATCTCATTGGCCCATTGCCTGCGCGCAGATGCCCGCGTGACGATGATTACGGGTCCAGGCTCTGCCAGCATCCACAGGATTGCAGCTACAGTCTTACCCGCCCCGCAAGCCCACCACAGATGCGCGTTGCGCCGTCCTACAGCCCAGGCGATTCCCCTCTTCTGATAGGAGGACAACCAGGGCCAAACCCACGGACGCACTTCTGGTAGGACACGCGCCGGGGGCACGATGTTTTCCGCTAGGTCAGCCATGTCAGGGATAGTACGCCGGGTGCTTGCGGTTCGTCAACCTGTCCGGTACAGTCAGGACGCTGATTCTGGAGGATGAGACTGGTGGCGTATCCGTGGAGTAGGGAAGCGGACCTGATTCCGTTAATTAAACAAGCTGGCGGCTTTCTCGAAACCTATTGCCAGTACGGTTTCGCTCGCATGGACGCTCCGCTCATGTACCACGTCGGCAATGCTCTTAGCCTCCTATCCTCAGTCATTCCCCCCACCATGTGCATCCCAGATGCGCCCGGTCAGAAACTCATCGGAAACTTCTACACGCTCATTCTCGGCAAGCAGGGCTATGACCGGAAGAGCACCTCCGTCAACATGGCAGTGGACATGCTCTCGGACGCTGCTCCTGGGCGTGTAGGCATCGACCCTGGCAGCGGCGAAGGTCTCATTTCGTCTCTGGCAGAGCAGCCCCAGCAGCTTCTCGCCTGGGACGAGTGGGGAGAGTTCCTCGCGCGTACACAGGCGCGGCGCGGGGGCAACTATCAGAGCGACATCAAGCCGAAGTTACTCAAGGCGTTCGACGGCACCACGCTGTCCCGCTCTCTGAGTCGGCGCAAGGTGATCGCAGAGAATCCCCGCCTCGGCATCACGGCTGCAGTGAACCCCGCGCTCCTGGCAAAGCACAGCGAGTGGGCTGACTTTCGGGGAGGCTTCTTCTCTCGCTTCTTCTTCTGCTACGCCCAGCGCGAGCGGCGCATGGCAAAGGGCACAGCCATCCCCCAGGTGCGCTCCTGGCTCGTGGACTGGCTCAAGGCGATGGCAGAGACGCCCCCTGACGACTACGCGCCCTGTAACGGCATCTCGCCGGGAGCCATGAGACTTTGGGAGCCCTACAGCATCGCCAT
>Ga0080013_1006443_pt1 | contig 10447 bp, 20 predicted proteins | sample ETNvirenome_6_85_FD_69236 | JGI IMG/M metagenome (GOLD analysis project Ga0080013, IMG submission 69236) | Marine viral communities from the Pacific Ocean - ETNP_6_85 (SPADES assembly) (version 2) | ecosystem: Environmental > Aquatic > Marine > Oceanic | place: Pacific Ocean | collected 2013-06-19
TCTCGCTGCTTCAAGATTGCTGAACATCTTAGAATAAAGAGCAGTAGGATCTTTTGGGTTCCAATACGCCACTTTATACTTGTCAATCTTTACCATTTCCATAATGTTCTTCCCGTATCGCCAACGCCTTCTGGAGAATCTTCTGATTGTCTAAGCCAGCACAATCAATCTTCTTTTGGGTCAAGTGGTAATGATTGCAGAACCCTTGAAAATCTCCCCGCTCACATTCAGGATCAACACCATTAGTAGTCTCGGGGAGGGCAAGGGGGATGTCGCACATTCGGCTCACTGCTTCCCACAAAGCAGCCAAAGCGTCTTCTTGGATGGAATAAAATCCGAGGAAAGGATCTAATTCCCGTCCGTGAACCCTGGCTCCTTCCCAAATGGGACGAGGGCCAAACTTATTGCGCTGGTACCATCGTTGATACTTGGGATAGTAAGCATCACTTACTTCCACACCAATACTTCGGCTGTTCCACAAACGGCTCCCGGCTTGCCAGCAGGCGTGAACAGCATCTAAGAGTTGGTAGATGGTTCCATCATTATCAATGCAGAATTGAACTGAGATGCCCCGCTGGTCTAAGACCTTGGCGCAAGACTTACTGTTCAAACATACATCCCAATGTGTAACAAAGAACTGAGTTTGCCTTCCCTTGGCCGATCCTACGGGAGGTCCATCACTATATCCTTTGGTTAAAGCCAATCCTCCAGGATCGGTCCATAGTCGAACCTTGTCCCAATGAATAGCGCAAGGTTTTCCATTGTAATAGATCGTTTGGTTTTTGAATGAACTGGATTGAGTGCGAGTCTCTTCGTACTCTTGTTCACTTTCTCGGCGTGTGCGAACTCGGCGATAGGTAGCGGGACCACACATACCATCGGGACTTAACCCTTCTTGTGCTTGAAAAAGAGCAATGGCATCCAACAATTTGCCATCGAATTCATCACAACCAAACCATGTTGGGTCCCACCCAAATGCCTTGGCTTGATTACGATTGTAAGCAATCTTCTCTGTAAGCGTTGCCATTACTTTCGGGTGTCAATGTAAACATAGACCAAGTAAGGAACAGAGACAAGACCTGCGCCAAATGCACGTAGTAAGAGTAGTCTCTTGCCTTGATCCTTGGCTCGTTTGTACCCATACGCCATAGCGGTCGCTGTTAGTAGCGTGTAACCAATTTGAACGGCAGGATTAGAAACAAAGGCGTTCCATTTTTCCCGCCCTGTTTGATCCCCATTCTCGTTACCATTGGTGTCTTCTTCGGTTTCTCCTTCTTCTTCACCAAAAAATCCTCCATAGCTCAATGGTTTCATTGCTCCTGAGAGATTTGTAGAATTGGGTAAGAACGCAAGACTTCCAATAGCGGAATGAACCACTCGATTGGCGGCATGACCTGCCAAGTACACTGCTCCACCTTTGACCGGGGTTCCCGTGCCATAGCTGGGAGGGAGATGCGCTGGACCCGCACTATATTGAGGGTTGTAGGTATAAGAAGGTGCGCCGTACATGGGGGGACTCCAAAATTAAGAAAACTTTACTTTACGAATGGGGGCAGAAGAATAGGTGCCAGTATCACCGGGGACAGTTCCGGTGTCAGGGGCATGAGGGTGTTTTCCTCGTCCTGACTTTACTGGCATATGATGATACAGAGATTTATGTTGGTAATTTATGAGAAGGGTTAACCCTAAGCCCACGAGAAGGAGCATAGGAAGATCCTGTTGGTGAAGGATGCGGTTCGGGTCCCATATACCTTTTGTCTTTCCTTTAGCCATTTTCTTGTTCCGCCGTATCTTCCGATTCTTCTGCACCGCTATCTTCCGATTCTTCTTCGCCGCTATCGCTCTCGTCCGAGGGTTCGGCGGCAGGCTCACTTTCTTCGTCTATCGATGTATCTTCACTGGTTCCAGTGTCCTTTTCTTCTTCCCCGCAAGCGATAGCCAGCAGCAAAGGGAGAGATAAAAGATTCCAAAACATAACGCCTCCACGTAAAATCAACACTTTATCTTACCCTCTCCTTTATTTCTTGCCAAGAACACCTCTAAAACGGAGTGCTACCTTTGATGGCACTCAATATAGGGGTAGAGACTTGCACAAATGAAGAATTGTTGTCATTGTAAGAAGTGGACAGGGGGGAAGTGTGGACAGTATCTATACCTATCTTCTGGAATTTGGGAGCATGGGGATATTTGCTGCTTTTTTAGTATGGCAGCATCTATCCATGCAAAAACGGTTTGACCGTTTAGTGGACAAATTTCAAGAGCAATTGGAAAAGATTCGAGTGGAGTCGAAAGCCGAGGTAGACGACATCCGAACTCGGTATGAAGTAATTCTACAAAAGTACAATGAAGAACGCACAGAAATTAGAGTTGCTCTTTCGGGAGAAATGAAAGAGTGTAGCCAGAAGATTGAAAACTTTGGCATTATTTTGGGTGGGTATGAAAGTGCCTTAGAAGAAATTCAAGATACTCAAAAAGAAAATCGCCAAACCATAGAATCAAGTTTGGCGATTATGCAAGAGATGAAACAAGAAGCCAAAATGATCGCCTTGGCGAAAGAGATGGCTAAAAAGAAGGAATAATCTATTTCTTGTCTTCTTTCTTTTCGATTTTCGTTTCTTCTTTCTTTTCTTCTTTCACTTCTGCCTTGGCTTCTTCTTTTTTCTCTTCAGCAGGTGGGGTAGCTTTTTTAACTTCCTTGGGTGCTTCGGGTTCCGCAGGAGCTTCCTCTCCGCAACCAAAGGTGGTAGGTACAAATAAGAATAGAGTTAAGATATGGGGATAGAGTCGCATGATTTCTCCTTTAAGAAAGACAGAACTTGATGAAGTTCCAGAAAAGACTCGTTGAACTTAAAGCGATTGCAATTTTCGCTCGTCGGTTTCCAAGTTGGGAAGAGTTGTAAGCATCGGCAAGTTTGTTTCGAGTAACCAGATGTGTAAAATGCCAATCCGCACCTTTCTCTGGAACCCTCTCCACGAACTCAGGACACTCTCGTTTTTCATAAACCTCGGCTTCATGCAATCGAATATGATACCACAGGCAAACGCCCGCCCATTTTTGTTCAAAATGATCCGATGGATAGGCGTTCCAGAGTCCACAACGACCGCAACGTGCCATTTAACCTCCAAACGGCTGTATAGTAGCCCAACAAATTCATCTCGTCATATTGGATAGCACTGTATAACTCTTGTCAAATGACAATCCAGTGACGTAGAACTAATTGTAGAGCGATCCTGGAAGAAAAAAATCATCAAAAACATTGAGTTACGATAATAAAGTATTAACGAAACTTTATATCTAAACGTTGTACTGCGAGCCGACATTTGCGTTTTAGGCGGTAATGAGACATGTGACAACGTAGTAAGAGCACTTGAAATTTGTTCAAAATGAAATTTGCACGATCAGAATGATACATTGACGTATATAGGAGCTTTTATGTCTCGAAATCCTGCTGATTCTTATGATGATTGTGTATCTTCCTATGTCTTTGATGATGTTGAAGCGGGAACATGGGTGATGTTGCTTCATTTGGGTAGTCGGAATGAGCGTACAAGCCTTCGATGCTGCGCTCATGGGGGTCCAGTTCTCACATTGGAGGTGGAATCTTTGCCCAATGGGAAAGGGATGCTTAAATACTTTGATCCTTCTACCAATAAGATCGGGTATTGGGATTGTAGAGATGTCGCTTATGTTGGATATAGCAACGTAGAAGGCTTACAAGAGAATTTGAAAGAAGAATACGCCAAGGCTGCCAAGGTTTTCCAAGATCAATTGAAAACTTTCACCTATATGGAGCGAGAACCAAATCCTGCTTATGCCAAATGGCTTCATGGTCTTCGCTTAAAGTTAAATCCCGCCCAAACTCCTGCGGAAGAAGCGAAAACGCTTGAATTGTTCAATCAAATTCAACGCCAAGCACAATCCTTGGTGAGAAAAGGGGGCAAAGCTGACATTGGTGGGGTCCAAGTTGGCGATTTAGCGGGTAAGGGAAATGAGATTTTCGCTGAATACCTTGCCCGTTCCGATTTCAACATCCTTGATCCGTCTGATCAAAAGAGAATGATGCAAGAAATTACCAGCCGGATGCGGGATGAGATCGAAAAGGTCACAGGTGGAGGAATGACCCAACGGGGAGGTCAGGTACAAGCCATCCGAAAAGTGAGTTCAGCCCAAGATAAATTTCGCAAAGAATACTTTCGCGAACCAACTACTGCGGAATTGGTGAAATTAACAGGCATGAAACGGAGCACAGTTGAAGATGCTTTGATGGGAATGACAGGACGGGACATTGCGTTCGATGAATCACTGGTAGGAGGGGAAGGAGAAACGATTCGCTTAGAAGAAAGAGTAGGGACAACCGAATTGGCTCCTGATGTTGTTGTGGCAAAGATGAGCCGAGAGGAACAACGGGAACAGTATCGCAAGATGATAGGCAATCGCATCAAATATTATTGGAAAGAGAACCAAGTAGAGAACTTCTTGCGCTATCTCATTCTCTGGGCGCATCAAATGGGAGGACATTCATTCCGAGAAATCACAACGAACATCCGAAGTGGGAAAGCAACAGGACAGAGATCGACTATTTCAGAGGCGCAAGTTAGAAGATTCTACAACCAAGCGTTAGAAAAGGTACGAAAGGAGGTCTATGATGGGAAATAACTTAGAAGAGTTAGCAACTACGGTGCATCGAACCATCACTCAAACTGATGAAAGTCAAATGGGCTTTACACCCAGAGAAATAGATGGTGTGAACAAAGTTCTGTGGTCCTACGAGTGTGAACTTCATTCATATGCAGTGAAGAATGGAGCTGAGAAAGCATTGCGTCTTCATTACAATTTAGATGAAGACATCCAAAAGTCTGTGCACCGCGCCTTTGCTATGTTTGGTCGGACTTTGGAGAAATCATTGCCGTAATCTGTTCCGTAGAAAGAATGGGAAAGGCTATCTCTTTGGGCATAACGACGAGTGGATCGATCTTATCAAGTCGAGACTGATTCCTAAAAGACGTTGCATACTTTCGACTTGGACCAATTCTTTGGGTTCTCTTCATTTCCCAAATTCTCTCTACAAGCCATCTAACTGGACTTTCCTCTTCCTCTCCCTTTCGATCCTCACTAAAGGACAAAAGATCGCAGAGGTAGGGATTTGTCCCTCTGCCACTTCCATACAATTTTGATCCCCATATCCAAAATGTGGGTTTTCCACTTGGAGCATTTATCCCCCAAGAGTCACGCCAGCATTTTAGTTTATACGTGTCAAGACTTGTGAAAGCTAACCATTGAGTAGAAGAAAGTCGCACATATATCTCTCCAATTGTCTGGGGATTATGCCCATCGCACACCACAATTTTTAAGTTTTTGTGTGTCTTATACGCCTTGCGAAACAATTCGAAGTTTTCGAGAGAGATAGCATAACGACGAAGTTCATCGCAGTTGATCGTGGGAGATAGAAAAGGGTGGTCAGATATTTTAGCCATAAGATTATCCTTAGTTACTTTAGTGGCCAACCTGATAATATAGTTATATCTAAGAGTAGGTTGGCCATTTACATACTCGCAGTGTTTTCATGTAGGGGGTTACTCTCGCAGTGTCCACAAAAACTTGGTCCACCCAAACCACGGACGCTCTGTGGGATAGTTGGGATCGTGTTGGTATTCATATGCTTCCATCTCAAAGGGATTTAAGCGGTAAGCAAGTTCTCCATCCCACTTACGGCATAGGAGGATGAACCAACACAAAAGATAAAGTGGGGCAAAGCCTACAATGAGTAACTCCATCCATTGCTTAAAGTGGATCGTTTCGTGGGTGCGGGTTTGTTCATCCACTTCTCGACGAGAAAAAACAAAGAATACCAGATTGATGGCATTGATTGTAATAGGCGAAAAGAAACTCAGGAAGAAAGGAATCTTGCTGTTCTCAATAAAGATAGGAAATCGCATTATAGGATCTACGTTACAACCATGCTTACTGGACCGGGGGGACTTCCTACGGAACATTCTAAGATGATGGTTGCCAACCCTGCTCCTGCGGGGTTCACATAGATGTTGTCGGTAGAAGAAAAGTTGGTACCTGCTCCGGCAATGTTCAAATTGTCTGGTCCCCACAAAGCTCTATCGGTGTTGGGTCCTATGTTGACTGCTCCCGGTGTTCCATTGTTTGCCAATACCTGAGTTCCCGTGCCACTGTTCTTGCGAAGGTCCAAGGCTAAAGTCGCCCCATTATCTATATTGGAAATACGTACCCCCCAAACGTAAAAAGATCGTCCGGTGTTCGTAATAGTGAAAGCTGTGCCTCCACTGTTAGTGATGTAGATTAGGAATGTTGCACCAATCGTTGCTGCCATGGGGGTTCTCCTATGCGACCATCTTCATCATTGGCAGCCTCTTTCCAACTTTGGAAACAGTTGCTTCATAAATGCTACCAATAACCACTACTCCCATGGCGATCCAAATAAATGGGGTAATAGGAGCCAAAGCAGAAGGTTCGCCGCCCCGCAAAAACCAATCGGCTTCAAGGTTGCGCCGTTCGATCAAACTTGGGACAGTTCTTCCTTTGGAAGTTGTGGGACCACTTCGAATTGCTTCTGATGCTCCTTCCCAATCTTTATTATTGATTGCTTCCACAGTTCTTTTAACAGCAGACGCATTGGGTCCAACGTTAAACGCCATGTGGGTAAGAGAATCAAACATTTCTTGGGTAATGGGTTCTCTTAGTCCCATCTTTTTGGGTTCGTATCGGGGCAAATCTTTTCGTAGAAGTCTCCGAACTTGTCCCTTGGTGAGTTCTTTGCCGCCACTTAGGTAGGGACGAAAGGTCTCGTACTGGTCAGCAGGGATCAAATGACCCACACCAATCGTAGGATAGCCACTTGCTTCCTCATAGCTCCCAATGATTCCCCCCGTGGCATCGTCGTAAACTTGGTAACGCACACCCTCTCGGGTGATCAAATGTTCAATCCCTTTTCGGCTCATGTTCATCATAAAGGCAGGGCGACCCTTGATCGAAATCAACAATCCTCCCAACGCAAGCGTTGTCCCTGCTCCAATCATCAACCATGTTTTTGGGGCAAGGTTAGGCATCATCGGTAGAAATCTCTGGGATAGAAGGCAATGGATTGGCAGCAATAGCCGCACGAACAAAGGCATCAACAGCCGATTGCCCGCCCAAGTAAAAGATTTGACTCAATCCAGAACAATAGACCATCGCTGTAAGAGCAGAAGCATCAATGCTCTTTTGGATTCCATAACCAATAAGAAGAAGCCACAACAAGTTCCATAGCATTGCTGCCATAAACTTCTTGCTTTCAAGGGGAGATCGTTCACTCATTGGCTTTCTGTCCTGCAAGGGGTCCACACTCTTTGAGAACGGGGTCCCAGACGCGACCTTCGGCACATGTCTGCATACCTCCCGTGGGTAATTCTTGTCCTTCTCTACCTGTTATATAAGGATGGAGTTTCAAAAGACGATGGCGCACATACATTTGAACCAAGTATTGAGTCACATAATAGCTAACAGCACCCCCAAGTAGAGCACCAATTCCCTGATTAAGTGGGGTAGTAGTCATTCTTTCAGTTGCAAATAAGTAGCCACCCCCTGCTCCCATTATTCCCATCACCAGAGAAGGCGTTCGAGCTTGACACTTTGCTTCATACGCTACCACAGCTTCTTGTTCTTCTAAGGTCAAATTAGTCCAATTGTTTGACATGTAAATAGAGGCTTCATCATTCAAGATATGGCAACGAGCATCTGTGGGAAGGTAATCATTTTTACTCATAGGAATCTCCGCACTTAAACATAATCTATTCGGAGGGGGTTGTAAGAGGATGTAGCATTGTTTTAGTCCCTTTTCCAGTGCTACAAAACAGACCTTCTTCTTGACGAAAAGCAGCTACTCAGGTACACCATATTATCTTCCTTTGTCTATGGGGCAAAATGTCATGGCGTTAACTGCGAATATGGGACAAGACTTTGTGCTCACTGCGATCATGGATGCGGCTGCTGATGCGACCTATACCATTGCAAATCCTGCTGATGCCATCCAAGCCAGTACCGGGGTTAATTCTTTTATTGTACGCAAGGTAGAAATTCAATGGATGGCAACCGATGCCGCCACCACTGTCAACATCCAAAAAATCTCAGGCGGTGTTACCACCAGTTTGTTTGGTAGCGTTCAATTTTCCACGTACACTCAAACGATGTATGTGAACAAAGATGCAGTGACAGAGGTTTATCCCGATACAAGCGACTTAGTGTGCACCCTCACTGGTGGTGATGACATTATAATTGTGACTACGGGAGCCGGGACACAAGTTAAAGTGCGTATCCATTGCTCGATAAGTGAACGCCTGCTTACCGTGAGCTAATGATGCGGAGGAAGAATCCGGGGTTAGGGACCAAGATAGGCGGTGTTCTCGCAACTCCGAGCGTCTGGGTAGGATTTTGGGCATTTCGTATGTACGTGCGGGATGAAACAAAGCGGCACATCCTGGAATACTACCGAGAAAATCCTCGGGTAGTAGGTCCAGTGCTTTATACGTTGGTGTACCAGCGAGTCCACGTTGGAAAAGTAGGTGAACCGGTAGTGCGTAAGTTAGCGAAGAAAATGGCGAAAGACTTGGTTCCACTGTTCGCCTTGAACATCCCTACCCAAGAGAGTGTGGAGAATTACTTGGCGGGCAAGGCTCGACAATTACTCGGCATAGGTCTCTGAGGAAGGAAAATAGTGCTATCAATTTCTCGAACTCATATCTTCAATGATATACCATAACAAGTATGATACTTTTGACTCTCTATCTCTCAACGAGGAAAAATAACATGTTAGATGCACGACAATTTGTCCGAGATTATCCCGGCACTTCTACTCTCCTTCTTATCTTAGGTGGTATTTCTGCGGGTAAACTTATCATGGACATGTACCAAGATCACCAAGCCAAACAAGCTGGCATGGCTGGACTTGCCCTTCAAACCAATCCTTACGCTGGTGTTGGTGCACTTCATATGGGTGCTCTCCATACAGGTGCTGTTGACTATGGTGCCATTGATTATGGTGCAATCAAGAAAATGGGCATGATTCATTATTGATGATTTCTCTATTTGGGAGTCATCATGGGTGCGCTGTCCCGTTCCGATCAATACGCCAACCATCTTCGATCTGAGGGTCTTTCAGTTCGAACACGGGACACGTATGTTTCGGTCATCCAGCAAATTGGACGTAAAGATCCGGTCAAGTGGCTCACTGAACGCTTAACTGTTGACACGCCGATTGGAACCATTCTTCCTTTCAGAGCAGCGGTTAAGCACTTTCTTATTTCTCAAAAGGAGATGAGTCCCGAAGAAGCCGACGAACTTCTGCCCAAAGCAAAAGGACTCCCCTGTCGGTTACGAAACTCCCTCTCGCCGGAAGGCTTGGACTGTTTTAGAGAGGCACTCCAAGATATAGATGATCCCATTAAGACCATCCTTCTATTGCTTCCTTTAACCGGGATGCGGATTAGCGAGATATGTAACCTTCGTTTGGAAGAGTATACCGATCAACGAGGGATTCGAGGATTTCTCTTTCGGGGAAAGCGACAGAAGATGCGGTTCATTCCTTTAAGGGAAACTGCCCAAGGATACATGAAAGAGTATCTTGATGGACGAGAGAACGTGACTTGGATCTTTGAGGGATATGGGGGAACACCCTTGACTCCCGCCGCAGTACGCAAGGTCACTCGACGTTTGAAGAAAGTCGATTCATCATTGTCAGAGTTGAGTCCTCACGTCTTACGCCATACATTTGCAACAAACGCTCTTAGAGGGGGCATGGACCTAAGAACTTTGCAAGCTCTCTTGGGTCATTCAAACATAGAGACAACAGCAAGGTATCTTCATCCAGATGCTCAAATGCTGTTTGATGCTATGCGGGCATTGGAGAATTAAAATGGCAAGAAAATATAAAAAATATAAGCGTAACCGCTACCCGCATAAGCCTCGTAAATGGAAAGCTCACGGGGAGTGGGTAGAAAGAGAGTATGGATTTGACAAGCATCTCTCTGCCGTTCCCTACCACTACCATAAGAAAGGCCAGCTTTTGAACATCATTTTGATTCTTGCCTTTGCCACAGGTGCAGGGTTCTTTACCCAAGTTCGTAGTGATAGTCCTTTCCCACGAGAAACACTATGACATTGGTTCCTGCTCTATATGCTCTTGGCGGATTCGCTACTGCTCGATGGATTGCTGACTCGGCTCAATCTCCGTCTAATGCACAAGTGATTGCATTGGGGGAGGTATGGCTACACACAGTCTGCGGGCATGATCCCGGTGCCGTTACTGCTCTCTATGCAAATGATGGGGTGTTAGTCGGTACGGTGGCTCAAACAGTGAAACAAGGACATCGAGAGATTCGGAAGTATTTCAACACCTTCCTTACCAAGGAAAACTTGTGTGGAGAGGTCCAAACGCACATTGTC
>Ga0080013_1006444_pt1 | contig 10447 bp, 6 predicted proteins | sample ETNvirenome_6_85_FD_69236 | JGI IMG/M metagenome (GOLD analysis project Ga0080013, IMG submission 69236) | Marine viral communities from the Pacific Ocean - ETNP_6_85 (SPADES assembly) (version 2) | ecosystem: Environmental > Aquatic > Marine > Oceanic | place: Pacific Ocean | collected 2013-06-19
AGGGGTCATATACCGACGGACTAGTAAACTTTAATGACCCTATAACTAACGCAGGTTCCTTTAGTTATGATACCCCGTTAAGCGCCTTTATTGATGATGATAATATTGAAGATATAATATTTCAAAATTCTTTATTTAGTAGTCTATCTTTATTCGACATATAAATATATTTAATGGAAAATATTCGTAAAGGGTTTCCGCAAGTACCTCAATCTGTTACTAATCCTAATGTAAGGAGTGAATTTGCGTTAGATAGAAACGAGGCTTTATCTTTTATTAGTTTTATAAAAGTAGTAAAGGAGAATTTCGATCCAGATACTTTACAAGATTTCTATACATATTACTTAAACCAGTGGAATAATAGAAACAATAATAAGGTTAAGAGTAATAGAGAGTTAATTATTGATCAGTATAAATCTTTCTTAAAGGAACTTTCTCTAGTTTATAGTAACGAAACGGAAAAAAAATTCTTATCGGTAATTGATTTTGATGATCCTGATGATCTTGCTATAGCGATTTCCTTTTATAGTAAAAAATTAAGAGAGGTGACTTCTTACTATAAGGATAAGCGGGCAGATTTATCAGTAACTGTTAGTAAGAACCAAACAAAAGGTAGTAATTTTAATATTAAAAAAAGAGCTACTGAAATAATACTAAATTTTCTAGAGAACAGAGAAGATAGTAAGGTCGCGTATGATGTTGAATCTATAAGAAAAAATATTAATGTAGGTCTCACTGAATATTTTGATAGTTATACCTCTTACTTTAATCAAAAGCCAGATGTTGAAGAGTTTGGAAAACATTTTAAAAGTTATGACCCATCTAAGTTGCCTTCCGATAATATATTTTTACAGGATGACCAGGTTTTAGTTCAAGAAGTCTTTTATGGATTTACGGCAGAATTGAAGGGCATACTTCAAGCAGATGATTTGTTTGAAAATAAAAGAACATTAACCGAAAAATATATAGGAACTGATTTTTATTATATCTCTTCAAATTCTGCCGGTGATTTTGTTTATGATAGGCTTTTTCAGGCGGACGCTCCCTATACTGATTTCTTAAATCAGAAATATCCTTCTACTGCTTCTGTTTTTGCTAATACAATTCAAACTGAAAGAGAGGCAGGCTATTTTAAATCCTCTAATACTGGTATTAGTGTTATAAGAGCCGATGCTCTCGATTTTGCATTAAAAGCCTCTTACGGGTCTGATAATCTTTTCATTTTCCCGAATCCGAGCATATTTACTAATAACCAAGATATATTAGTTTTTAATATACAACCAACAGCGTTCTTTAAGAACCTAACAAGTGGTGTTGCTAAACTACAGCCTCTAACTAACGCACATGATACTTCTTTTTTGGGGTATTCGTCTAGGTTTTTTAAGAGGACTGAAGATACTGATCTAGCATTTTTATTTGATAGGGGGTATATAGTTGATGGTAAAAAAGATTTATATGATAATACTTTTGGATTATTAAAAGATAAGATTGTAGGTAGTACTGGTACAGAAGCGGATAGTGTGTTTCGTGATAATGTAACAGAAATTGATATTAAGAAAATAAAAAGCCTTATCTGGAACGGTTATCAATTTTATGATTTTTTATATTATCAAGGGTTTTCATTTGATTATAGTATTGCAGATGATACTACATACACAGAAACTAAAAGGTCCGGTATTACTTCGTTTACTAATGGGTTGACCACTATAGGAGATAACACCCCGCAACTACCGTCTTCTGCATATAACATATTTTTTAGATATTTTAATCCTTACCAAGAACTTAAGTCTCCTATTAATGCGGGTACTGACTTGATAAAGCCGAACGTTGAGACGGCTGGTATTAAAGACGGTGCCTTTTTTGTAAAGAGCCGCGGTGAGATGCTCCCGGATCCTGTTTCTTCCGATCTGAGCGCCTTTTCTGATAGTGCATTACAATTTTATTTTTCTGAATTAATAGAGGCTGGTATAGCAGGTATTAGCGGAGCAGATACCCCTGCTAACTGGACCACAATACAACGGGCTTTAAGTGTACCGGATAACCCAGGTACGTTTTTTGTTAACTTACTCTTATCGAGTTTAGATGATGACTACACAAGACTAGAAGGAGGTAGATTTACTGACACCCTACTTTTTGACTATACACCACAAATCGAAAGTTATTCTTATGATAATGATGTTTTAGAGGGGAGCACCATTACTACAAACACTTCTGCAGAATTTAGTAGATTTAATGCGAATAGGTCAACCGGGACTATTTATGTAAAAAATGGAACAACAAGGGTGGGTACTGATTTATTTACAGAAGTTGCATATTTAAGTTCAAAATATTCATCGAATATAAAAACAGATTTATCTGCTAGAGTAATGAATTTTGATTTACTTTATGATACTCTTTTTGTTGAAACTAACTCCTTTTTTGTTATTGAGCCTTTAAAGTTTGAAGATGGTAAGTTCGAAAACCCGTTTACTAATAATATATCTCTAAGCATTAATACCGACAATTACGATAAGATCAGTAATAGATTTGAGAAAGATGCTCAGGTATATTATTACAGGTTAAAGGGCTTAACTAACGCCACTGATACTAAGGCTTTGTCTGTTTATCCTGAAATTTATCGATATGATTATGTAGATAAAAAGTCAGAAAAGCTGTTTCCGAAAAACGATGCACAATTAACTAGCAATGGAGGGATATTTTCACTGCCTAGTCTAGATGTAATCTACAAAGAGACTGATTCACCTGTTTTAACGTACAGAAGAGACATTGATTTGTTTAATTTGAGCTTCTTATTAAAAGATGATAACAAATCGCCGTATTTAATTAGTCATGTTATCAATATAAATTCAAATGACGATGTAGTATTTTTAAGAACTGACAACTACGCAGCTGTTTTTGATAATAGGACTTTTACATTTGAAAATAATGCTAGGGCTTTATCATCATTTAATTTTAATCTAAGTTCCGCTCCTCTAAGAAACGCAGATAACTCTTTAATACTATGAATACACATACCTTAAGCGTCGCAGGCGGCTCCGGGACCGGCCATACTATAGACCTGTTTGACATAACCGAGCTTAATTTAGATATATCAAACATACCCCATCGTACTTTTCCATTTTATATTGTTATAGATTGGGGTGACGGTTCGGATTTATTTAAACCGGAAATAAGAACGTTTAGAGATTATACAAAAGACAGTATCATCGATGAGATAACAAAAGGCCTTGATCCGCCGTTTTTAACTACCACGTATAAGCATATATACAAGCCTTCAGCTACTGATTTAGTAAAGGCGATAAGGCTTAAAATAGGTGCACAGTATATAGACGGGGGAATTAGAGAGTGGAGTTACTGTATCAAGATAAGAACACAAGGCTTTTATGAAAATATAGGAGATTTGGAACTAGTAGATGTCAATTTGCTTGATGATGTTAATTATTCTTCAAATTTTGTTTTTAGGAGCAAGGTTGATAATTATATTATGGAGCTTAATAATAGCCCCGAGACGGATTCAGAGACTTCATTTGTTATTAATAACGTGGGTAAGAACTATAAAAAAGCAAATGATGAAAGCGAAAACGTGGTTGAAGATAGGGAAGCCGGTATTATTAAGATAATTTCTGAATCGTAACTAAAACCAACAGAACTAGAGCTCCGGCTTAAATATATATAATGAGAAACGGGGTCCCTAGTTTAAGTACATTAAAGTTTAATGAAGGTGATTTGTGCTTGGATTCATTAAAGTTGGATCAATTTTCAAGAACTTATGCGGGTGGCTATAGATTTAATAATATAATTGCTCTGTCTGGTTCTCGAGATTTTAAGAATAAAAATTTTAGTAATTTTTATTTAACTCCGCAAACTGATTTAAGCAATCTAGTTAAATTTAATTCGCTTGACATTAAACCTAAATCGATTTATACTTCTTTAAATTTTTCTAGGACCACCACTCCAGATGGCACGGTTATCCCAACCGCCGGTCTAAAGGGCACGTACCTAAAATTCAACAATATAATAGACAAGGCGCCTTTTAAAATAACTGACAATTGGGTTAATTACGAGTGTTTTGCTGCAACAGCGTTGGTAGACTATAGCACTTCTTCAGACACTCTTTTTCAGGTAGATTTTTTAAATGATTTTCATTGTACCGTATCATGTATACATAATGGTTCAAAATATTATTTAGTACCTATATTGCCCCCCCCACCACCCCCGGGAAACGAGCGCGAAAGACAGTTATGTTTTGCTCAAGAAAATAAAATAGGTCATGAGGGTAATAAACTAGAATACGTACTAACTACTTCAGCTTCTGACCAATTTTTGTCTTTGTTTTTTACTATAAACCGCGAGAAGTTTTTGGTGATGCCCCGGGGCCGGGTGCTAATCGGAGAGCTAATCTGGAGTGGCACTAATGTTCATGTTATTAACGCTGTTTCAGCTAAATTAGACTTTAATGCATTTACTACAATATCTGACCCTCTCGATACTTCTTTTGTAGAATACGATGATTCAGAGTATCTAATAAACAACGACAAAAGTGCGTTTAATTTAGATTCAAACTATCTTTTTCATAAATCTGGTGATTTATCAAAAAATAGGTTTAATATTTTAGCTCTTAAAACTATAAGCGATAATTTTGATTCTTTCACTTCATCTAATAGTTTATTAAGTTCTGATCATGATGCTGTTTTTGCTAGAAAACTTCGAAATTATACTAGTATTTTACATGACATAGATTCTGAAAGAGAAGCCGGCTTAGAATTAAATTATGTTACATACAATATAAATTATAAAATAACCCCCGGTACAAACTTTTTTGTAGCCCCTTCTTCAATAAATCCGTTTACCAACCTTAATATTAACGATACAAAGTTTGTAGAATCGGGAGCATTTGCTTTTCCTTATCCATATTTTGCAGATAGGGTCTATAGAGAAATTGATGATATGCCTGATAACGAGGCTCAGTATTTATGTACTTGGTTATCTGGAGCCCCCGGATCTGCCGGCTTGTGGGTTGATAGATATTATTACCCTGATTATATAGAAAAAGCAGCTGCTTTACTTGGAAAGCCATTTATGCAGGTAACGTATTTAGATTTAATTGAAAAGGTTATAAATGATAATTCGGAAATAAAGAGTTCAATTAAGAAGAGGTACTTTTTTGATAAGAGAAGCGATCTAACTTTTGAAGCAAAGAAAAACTATAAATATGAGCGGTTAACTGTTGCGGAAGTTAAAGAAGGTCTTAGAGTAACATTTTGTGACCTACCGAAAGCAGAAAGAGAAACACCTGCCTACTTTAAAGAAATAAATGAAAACGGTGGTTATGCTTTAGCTTTTAAGTTTTTTGATAAAGATTTTGTAGTAGCCTCGAAATTCAATGAATTACCAGCCGGGATTAATATAGAAAAAGCTGGTGATAAACTAGCGTTAAACTTTACTTTTTTTGATAATGCTAATAATTCGTTTCAGTATTATAATTGGGAACACACTCTTTCAGATGGTAATGATAATGATTTAGTGGTTTCGTTTAATAACATGTTGGGGAAAGGTACCGTTTATTTGAATAGTGTACAGATATATAGTTTTAATACTCCGTGTTTCAGATATTCAAATAAGAATATTATTTTTGGTAATATACAGGTTATTAGTGCAGAATTTGAGGGGGATATATATAAAGCGTCTCTGGCTAGATTAGATACCATAAATGATATTATGTTTTCTTTAAAACCGGTATCTCAAGAGGATGAACTTGTGATCACTTTTAGTAGAAATCTACTTAGAGTAGATGATTTGATCATAAGTTTACCTTGCGGGATGAGAAACTTTACTGATAATATTAATGTTCTGAATACCCTGGCTACTAATCTTAAGTCTAAATCTAATGTTGTTGATATTAATATTAACAATTTAAATATAACAGACGATAATATTTTAGAAGATATAAAAGATAATTTACTAGCTTCTATATCCAAAGAGTTACCGGCGACCTCGGTTATCAACAAGCTTAATTTTAAAAATTACCTATGATTTCATATTACAAATTTACCGGCGGCGCGGCTTTCACGTTAAGTGGTTATGATTATTCAGGCTATTTTAATGTAGAAGACGGTAGAGCATATACAGAAAGGACCCGGTCTAGTACTTCTATTGAATTAAGTGCTAAGCGTAATTTTTTAGCTTACTGTTTTTTAAACAAGAGAGAGTTTGATAATGTGGTTGGTCATACTACTACTAATTATATTAGCGGTCTTGAATATTCGCCAAGAAATCTTCTTAGTAATGATTTTCTAAGAGCAAATTTCAACATTTTATTTGAAAACAACTTATCTCTTTATAGTTTGAGTCAACTAAATAATCCTACATTTTTTGATGCTAGAAACAACACCTTGAGTACTACCGGGTTTTTTGGACTGTCATCAACTACTATAGATGAAAGAACCGGCAAACCCACCGGTGATCCGTCGAAGCCTAACGATGTAGTCATGATTAAAGATACAGAAATACCTTATCAAATTGACCCGTTTTTAGGTGCCGATAAGAATGCATTTCCTGATATTTTTGAATTGGATAATGCTAACCAATCGTTTGTAGAGACGTATGGCGATGGGTTTATATATACAATATCTACAGATACTAGATCGATAGCTTTTTCCGCAAATTTTGGATCGACATCCGAGAATGGACGAAGTAAGGTCGGTAATTTAAAGGCTTTGACTCTATTAGATTTTAATGATCGAAACGTATTTAGGAACATAGTAGAAGATAAGACTGCCGGTGTGTCTTATTCACTAGATATACAACACGCTGTACCCTTTGTAGATATTATTGATGCAAATATTTATAGATCTTGCCAAACAATTAAGCTGGTAGATAGAATAAAGATTTCTGAAAACCGGGTAGTTAACAATAATATTGGGTATGGAAATAAATTTAAAGCTGTTTTGGTTTCTAATGAATCGGGCGATCTTTTTATTGAAATTTCTCTTAAGCAGGAAAGTGAAGTGTTAAGAACTATAGCTATAAGTAGGTTAGGTAATCCTGAATACGTTAAAATAGCACTAAGAAGTGTAGATGACTTATTGGTTATTATTACTAAGCCAGTGAGTAATATTAGAGAGTTTAAGTTATATCAAATAGATTTAGAGGATTATTTTCTCACTGGTAAAATTAATAATCCTAAAACTATAACGCGTATTAATTATAATAACCAATTTGCGTATGACATGCCTAGAGATACTTCTTCTTCTCTCGCGGTTTTGGGTACTAATAATAATGAATTGGGTTATTATTACCCTCTGTTTTTAGATGAAAGCAAGGCTAAGGAGATGAGCAAAGGTTCACAGGCATCAAAATTGAATTTTCCGGAGTACCCGGGAGTGGATTTTTATTTTTCGCCTGATTACGTATTTCTAGGCCGGGACCGTCCTGCCGGTTATCAGATATATAGAGGTAAGACCAAGATATTGAGGTTGGATATATCTTTTGCACAATACGATAGTAATTTGATTATTTTAAATGATAATGAAAATATTTCGGAGAGATTTCTAACTAACCCAACAAATGCTGTTTCGGTTCTTCCCCGGGTAAACCTTATGTTTCCGCCGAACTTGCTATTCGATGACACAAACTATAAATTTGACAGCGTTCATATACAACAACCCGGTGGTTGCGGAAATTTTAATAATCAATGGAAATTTAATACAAATTTACTTGAATCAAACAGAGCTTCTCTTAAAAGTGTGCATGTCGACACCTTCGAAGATGATATGGTTTTATATTATCAAAATATAGGGAGATTGTATTACAATAGGCGAAAAGTTAATGGGAAAACTTTAAGTCTAGTATCTAAAGACTTAAGATGTTTCTTCACGGAGGACTTATTTGACGATATTTGTAGCACTGGTATAGGTATTAATATTAATACCTTAATTCAAGATATATTAAGAGATACAATTAATATAAATAATTCATATACTCAAATACCGAAGGGTGGAGAGTTTTTTAATCACGAAATATTGAACGATTTTAAAATACCACCGGCAATTAACGTTAACGTTAGAGATTATTACTTTCATAGTAATGAAAGTGTAAATTATCTTTCAGTAAACAGGGTCTTTTCAAAATTATTTGAGTTGCAAAAAGCTATTTATGATAGCATTCTAAGTTCCTAAACTAAATATATTATATGCCGACACCGCCGACTCCAGATACAGGAGCTGATTTTACAAATCAGTTTATTTCTGATAAGTATACTAGTCTGCTTCATCTCAGTGGTGCAAAGCTGACGAGCGATCTTGCTACGGGTCAAACAGCACACGGGGTTTATGACGGAGTGGGTAATTACACTGGGATGGGGGTTACCACCACAAATATTTCTTTTAATAATATAACAATGCCTAAGTCTGTAACGGATACCACTCTTGTAGATTACCTTTTTCCAGTAGGCAGTATATTTATGTCTATTGATGATGTAGACCCTGGAGAAAGAATGCCGGGTGCCGGTCAAGGAGATGTTGACACAGTATGGGAGCTTGTTTCAAAAGGGTTATTTCTGGCTGGTGTAGGCAAGGGTACTGATAGCAATGGAGTAGAGAAAACTATAACAGCCGGTGACCGGCTAGCCGATCACCCGGAGGAGCAGATAGGAGAATATACTCATACACTAACAGTAGAAGAGATGCCTAGTCATAAGCACGACGTGCATAGGAGGATATTGAGGGTTGGACAAACAAATGGTACAAACAAAGATGTTGCAGGAACAGACTCTGAAAGAGAGGCAATAGCAGATACAACATATACTGGCGGCAAAGAAATTGATGGCCGGCCGGTCGATCAAGCACATAATAACATGCCTCCGTTTTTTGGTTTGTATGTATGGAAAAGAATTAGTTAAAGATTATGCCAGATATTACTATAGTTAAGTTTAAGGTAAGACGAGGAACAGACTCTGAAAGGGAAAAAGTAGTCCTTGATCAAGGTGAATTGGGATACACTTTAGATACCAAAAGGTTGTTTGTTGGTGAAGGTCTTTCAGGTGGTAATGTTGTAGGGAGTAAGAATTTCGGTGCTTTTAATTTAGAGTCTGGTTTAGGAGGGACGGTAGGAGCACAAATAGGTGATTTTGGTTATGCTAATTCAAAGTTATATACACTAACAGCAGCTTCTTATACTAGTGATTTAGGTGGTTGGGGGTATATAGGACCGGTACCAGATGATGTTAATATTGAATTTACTGCCGATAATACACTTACATTAAAGACAAGCTCTATTGATGCTAATGATTTAAAAAACGAAGCTTTTGGTGTCGCTTTAAAGCGTAATGATACTGCTATTGATTTACGTTATAGCACCCTATATTTTGAAATCTCAGATGGCGATCTAACTTTAAAAGACAGTGCTATTAATGTAGCAAATATCAGCACTGCGGTATTATCTAGTGGATTATCAGGAGGTGGAGGGGTTCCGATTGTTGTAAACCCGGGTAGAGGTTTAGAATATACTACTGATGATGATGGTACGATGAGGATAGCGACTTCTAATGCTACTACGCAGTCTGTCCTGTTTAGTGCGCTTGATCTTAACATGTTTGGTCAAGGGCTAAGAGTTAATCAGGGCCTAAAGCTAGTAACAGCAACATTAAGCGGAGTTGGTGCTAGTAATTTTAATGTACAGAACGCTACCATAGACCTGCTTACAAGATCGCTTTCCGGTAATTATGAAATGCCATATCTATCCATTGATGATAAGGGTATAACTGTAGATGTAGATTCTACGTTTTATGATACTATGACTGCTACTACCTTAACCGGTGGTGATTTTGTACCTGTTGGTGCTATATTACCACACGCAGCAGCTATAGGAAACGTGCCCCAGGGTTATTTGCTTTGCGATGGCGCGGTTCTATCACGATCAGCATATCAGGATCTTTTTGACGTAATAGGAACCAACTACAATCTAGGCGGTGAAGGTGGCTCTAATTTTAGAATACCTTCTTTAACCGGTGGTGAGTTATTATATGGTAATAATCAAAATCCAAATATTGGATCGCCGGGGTCGCAAGTATATTACCTCTCCGGAGATATAGTTAGTACTAACTACCCATGGCTTAATTTAAGTGCTGTTGATATGACATTTATAATTAAAGCTACTAGTAATATAAATGGAATCTTCACGGGCGCGCCTAACCAAGTCACTGAGGGGTTCAAACACAGCGGTACAACATATTCAGCAACAGACTCAGCTGGCGTATCTCAAACTTTAAGCTCAGCTGGATTCCTAACTTTAGAATTATCAGGCATTACAAGAAAAAATGATGCAACTTTTGATAAGTTTGCGATTCCGATTTTTAACTACTAAATAACAATATGGCAATAGAAATTCTAGAAAATACTCTTTTAAAGCTTCTCGTAAGAAGAGGTACTGATTTGGAGAGAAGGGAGAT
>Ga0080013_1006446_pt1 | contig 10445 bp, 15 predicted proteins | sample ETNvirenome_6_85_FD_69236 | JGI IMG/M metagenome (GOLD analysis project Ga0080013, IMG submission 69236) | Marine viral communities from the Pacific Ocean - ETNP_6_85 (SPADES assembly) (version 2) | ecosystem: Environmental > Aquatic > Marine > Oceanic | place: Pacific Ocean | collected 2013-06-19
TTGGGAAGATAGGCAGGTCGATCAAAATGTTCGACGTTGGACGCTGAGAAGACCAGACAGCTTTCGTTTGATGTGCCCATGATTGATAACGTCTTCTTCTCCTCGTTCAGGAAAATAAGAAGTTTCATCCTTGGTGGGGTGCCTACATCTGCCGTGATTGCGATGTGTTCGCCAAAGGATTTTGCAATGGCAAGGATCATATCATTCTCGCTAGGATGGCAGTAAAGCAGGAATTGCGCTTGCCTCGGTTGGCCACCATCGGGGGGACCGGCATAAGCCTGCATGGCAACAATCATAATTAAACTGATAACTAATCTCTTCATAACGCCCCTTTAGTAAGCCGCTTCTAATTCTGGTTCTAGAACCCTCCCTCTTCTGGGTCTAGGAGGTATAGGTTCCATATCGTAAATTCTAGATAGAGCATCTAGAAAGTCAGGATGTATCGTAGGAAATAAACTGTACTCGTTATCTCTAACCCACTTGGTCAGGTCGTAAGTTTTTCTTTCCTCGTCTATACATATAATCTTTTTAGATATCAGAAAGGCCTGCTTCCTTTCTTTAAAGTCAATCTGATGCGAGGTCAGATATTTTTCATTTGTAGGGTACGGGAAAAAGAATGAGCCGTCCTTTAGATCAGGCTCAAGTCTTTGTATTCTGTCCTTCTTTGACTGAGCACCACCACCACCAACCCAATTCAATTCGTAAATGGGGAAGTTACTTCCATCCATAGACATCATAGCTTTGAAATGTTCTATATCTGATTGAGCACCATATCTCTCGTAACCTACCTTTACTTCTCTAATACCGGGTGCTCTCTTCCATTTAGACCTTAACCTCTTAAGGAAATCCCACTTCTCAGATAATGTCATCCTATGACAGCATCCATCAAGAAGAAACTTATTGTAGTTTCCATCCACACCAACAACAGCCATTGCTGTTCTATTTGACTCTTTCTTCTTAGAATGAGCAGGGTCAACCATGATATACACGTTGAGAACGTAAGGCCTAACTTCCCACTCCTGCCACCACTCATCTTTAAATGAAACATCGCTACCGGCTATAGGATTAAGCAACTGCTGACAAGCTACCGTATAAGTAGACGTTGTCTTCTTTATCTCCTCCCACCGTTCCTGTGCAAGAAATACTGGCTCCCCATCCATCTGGCCATTGTATGTGGCAGGATGAACTCTGGGTTTTACCGCAGCCCTTTGCAGGATAGTACCGTAAGTATCGCCATAGGAATAACGAGTACCTGCATACTGATACCTAGGATCATGAGTAGAGCCTAAGTTTAAGGATAACTCCCACTGTGTTGTAGTCTTCTTAATCTGCTCTGGTGTTGAAACAGATTCCTGAACAACTACATCATCATAAACAATAAGGGAAAAATGTCGTCCAGTAGGCTGACCATCGACAAGTCCATGAGCCTCGACAGTCTGCTCCTTAGGATTAGATTGGCGCTTGACACATATGCCCTCGTTCTCAGCCCACTTAGGGGCCTGCTGCTTAGGCTTCTCGTAAAAAATGTCTGGAAATAAGTTCTGTAGCCGCTCATTTCCCTCAAACTCCTGCATGATCTGTCGCAGGAACGGCTTGGCCTGACGAGCCGAATAGGAAAGAATTCCTATTGTTATGTCAGGGTTACACAATATTTCCTGCACACATCCGAGAAAAGTAATTATAGAAGATTTATAATGGAACCTTGCCCATAGATCAAGATGGCTATCCTTAGCATTCTCTACTTCTCTGCATCTCTCGTATATCCACGGATGTAGCATATCGTGGCGATTACAGATAAAAACACCAAGATAGTAACGATCACACTGAGAGAGAGTCCTAATGAAAGAATCATCAATATTAGGATCACGATGACAAGCAGCATATGCTTCGATAGATTCTTCGTAACCTGCGGTTCTAGACCACTCTGCAAACCGAATGGCTGCTTCTGCACTGGCATTATTTACTAGAACGCTTTCTTCGATCATGCCGCGCAAACTCTTTAGATACCCTTACTGGAGGACATTTTCCTTTGGCCTTTGTCCTTCCCTTTTTAGTGGCACACATAGCCATAAATCGAGCCTGTTTCTTTGTTTTACTAGGCAATGACTGGTCCTGTGATTAAGGTGCTATTCAGACCGTCCTCATAATACTTCCAGAAATCGTCTGGATCAGAGACAAGTGACCACAATTCCTCTCCGCTTAAGGGGCCGAATATATCTGGGTTAGCTTTTGCGAAGTTCAACAACCCCCAGAAGCCACCCCCAACAGTTTCTCTTGGAGAGGTAGGAACATAGTTAGGATCAGCGGCTAATTCTTCTGGTACTCCTCTACCTGAGTCTGTATAATTGTCCAACTCTTCTTGGAAGGTAGTCCTATCCCATAATCCTCTCTCAATCATCTTACCTTCAAGCCATGAACCCACCGTACCAACTCCCCTGCTCATGGCGTACATAGCGTACTTAGCCCACTTATTAGTACCCTTAGCCTGATCATATGCTTTTATATAACGGTCACTCATCAGAACCGCTTGAACAAGGCGTGGATTATCTTTTGTTTTCGCGGCCCATTTATCTACATCTTCCACATATTTAATAGCATGGTCTTTATGTTCTTTCTTATTCTGTTCTTTTGTTTTCTTTTCGCTCTTTCTATCTTTCTTAGGGATATCTAAATTTAACGCCTTTGTCAGTTCCTTGGATTGTTCAGCAGTATAACCCGCTCCGGGGAAAAACTCATTATCACGAACAATCTTATCTTGGTAAGTAGCATCCACCTCGACTGGAAACGTCATTCCATAATCATCTGTTTGACCTCCCGGTCGTGAACTCTCAAGAGGAGAAGGATACCACTTGTCTAGCTGCCGTTGCGTTGGGCCAACTCTTGAAGATGCCAATGGAGTGGGATTAAAATTTCTTGAGGGGTCAAGTCCATACGTTACATCCTGACCAACAGAAGACGCTAATATAGCATCTACCCTATCCTGTTCCCCAGAACTCAATCGATCAACAGAAGGCATGTTTCCCCCAACAATAGGGGGAGGAGCAGCATTTATTAACCCCTGCGCCATCACGCCCTGATCATCTGCCGTCGCTATCTCCCCTCTAGTAAACGCCTCATTAGCATCCCTTACCCTATCTATTAAAGCCTGAGATTTGGCTATTGCGTCATCCTGCTTATCAATAGTGGCTTGGGCATTACCAATTGAAGTCTCAAGGTTATCAATAAGGGCTTGTAGCCCTATATCAGGCCCTTCTTTATCCGCATCAACTCCACGTTGGCCGACTACAGCATCTACAGAGACAGGCATATCAGTATCCCTTAGCCTTCTTTACCTTCTTGCCGGACTTCTTTGCAAAAGCCTTCGCCGCTTTCTTTCCTTTTGGAGTGTAAGCGAACTTCTTGGTTCCTACTTTAGGCATATCAGTGTACCTGCTTTTTGGTATCGCCCAACTGCTCGATACCTTTGTTAATTGATTTCTTGAGGATACTATCTACGTCCACAGTGTTCTTAACTTCAATCTTATGCTCGTTGATGATTTCTTTCTTCTCTTCCCTTTTGGCATAAGCAGAATGCCACTTGAATCTATTGACCATCATCAGTAACCATAGAGCATGATTGAATCTTTTGTTGTCTACATTATCACGCCCTTTCTGAATCCACCAAGACTCTGCAGAAATCTTTCCAAAGTCAACAACCTCCTTGAAGTCCTCGTACTTATCGTACCAGTTGTAGAAGGTCTGTTTAACCACACCTAACTCATGGCAGGCCTCGATGATTGAGCCGCCATTGAAGAACAGAATCTCTAACTGCCTCTTTTTCTGAGGAGTCCATATCTCTTTGAATTTATTCTTTGCTGCCATAATTCACCACTTTATATCCCCGTAACCTAGAGGATCAAGAATCTTCTCTAGAGTACTTTTTCCCTCTTTCTGTTTCTTGGCCTTTACCTTTGCCGCCATTTCTGCCCTTTTACTAAGACCAGATTTTGGTGGATCAAGGGCCTCTAACAGTTCCTTGGCTGTCTTAATAACAAATTGTTCTTTTGGTACATTTATTATAACAGTACCTCTCTCAGTGGCCAGATTTATATGTGTTAAATCGTCTAAACTCTGACCCTCTCTAAGGCCCACCCGAGCGGCATCCAAAGATTTCTCTGCATCATTTATTACACTAGTCAGAACTGCCCTGAGATGCTCTGGGCTATTTTCCGCAAGGTCATCTATAAGAGCACTGCCCTCATCTAATCTGATATAAGCATGTGCAACGTTGTCTACCTTATTTGCATGATAGGTTACAAAATCCATTTGATTTGAAATATCATCCCCCAACTCATGCGCCCTACCTGATAATTCTGTACCCCCCGGGTCAGGATTATGAGGCATGTATCCACCCTCGTAGTCGAGCTTATTTGTCACATTGCTTATAGCATCTAGATTTTCCCTTATTACCGCATCAACCTGATCATCCAAAGAACGCAGTGGCATCCCATCCGCATCAAGACGATCTAGGCCCCTGTCTGATCTATTTCCAACAGAGAGGTGATCGGAGGTGTCAACAACTGACAGCCTTCCCTTTTGAAACTCATACACTTGCCCAATACCTACCTCTGGAAGCCGTTGAACCTCCTCCACTCTTCTTAATGCAGGACTTCCAACATGATGAGACGTTGCCTCTATAAAGTTTAGTACGCCCAGTCGTTGATCTTCCTTGAGCACTCTATCAAAGAAAGAGATCACCTGCTGATTTTCTGCCTTATCTAATTCGTCACTAAGATTCTTTCCCGGTATAACCCCTATGTCATGTTCCACCGAGGGCGATCTGAGTGTTTCTCCCCTCCGCATCGCTTCCATAGCCCTATGATCTTCTTGGCCCCAGTGGCCTCTTTGTAGCCCTACTCGCGTTCTATTTAAGACTCCTTTCAGGTTGGCCATAACACCGCCAGTCAGGGCTGATGTCAGGGTTCCAATCTTTAAGGCAGCTTTAGCTGCAGTACCCACCTTTCCACCAACTAATTTAGTAGCTGCTATTGGCGCGGCGAGTAATCCAGTACCAACACCCGCCGCTTTTAACAGACTCCTTCTGGCCTGATCTGTCGCCTGAGGAGCCACCTTATGAGAGGCATGACCCGCCACTCTTCCTATGAGAGGCAGCGTCGGCCCTGCTAAAGAGGCAATCCCTCCGACTAATTCTCCTTTGTTAACATCCTCTCCCGATGCCCATCTGTTTATGGGAATGCCAAATCCGCCTAGCAAAGCAGGCGCAGCCGCTAGAGCAGGCTGTCTAGCCAACTCGCTACGTATATATTCGTTTTCATTTAGGAATCCCAACCATTCCGGCATCTGCTCTGAGTGCATATAACCGCCCGGAGAATAAGGATTGATGTAATCAAAAGAAACTTCTGCCGCTGTCTTGAAAGGATAACTGGCTGCTGCTAATGCTCGTTGACCTAGCCCGGCAGGATTCTGGGAACCCTCGAATGCTGTCTCACCTAACCAGTTAAGAACAACCTTTCCCGCTGATTTAGCATCCTTCTTGAATTGCTCCCAAGCCCGTTCCGATAAAGCCGCTGATAGGATATTCTCTTCTTTTTCTGTGAAATATCCCTTTCCCCTCATACCTGACAGTTGGTCTAACTCTCTAAAGTCATCTACAAAATTACCGGCTAGAGAAGCTGTTATAGCGTCTCTATCGCCTGTGTAGCCCCCCTGCCCTATAGCCATTTACCACGTCCCCAAGCCATTACTTGCCTCCTCCCCATTCCTGCGGAGCAATAAATCCACTAGGGCCTAGGTTATTAAAATTCAAAGAAGGTTGGATAGTAGTCGGGGCAGCAGGGAAATTACTCTTAAAGGCAAATCCTTGCGGAACGTAACCGACAGACTCCACCCCGGAAGTGGCTGTTGGCCCTGTCCATGCCTCCTTGGCCCCCTGAAACATTCCTCGGATATTATTTCCTGCAGCCTTGGCTCCCGTCCAAAAACCGGGCCATCCTTCCCTGCCCACTTCTTGAATCATCTGATAACCGATAGCGCCCGGTATAGCCATCGGAAGACCCATGCCTGATCTGTATATGTCTCTCCCTTTTGAAAAATCAGCTTCAGCAGCAGTCATCCTTCCGGCATTCGCCTGATTTTCAGTAGCCTGCGATCTTCTGAAATGATCTACATCAAAGTTTATCGCCCCCGCAACATTATGTAGGCCTAGGACAGGTCCATCGAGGATACTCCCGCCTCCATAACCCGAAGAACCCCCGGAATAACCCCAAGCCATTATCTGTCGTTTCCGTAATTAGTTACATCCATACCGCCCCGGTATCCTGTATTCGCCATATTACTAGGAGAAGCGTTGTTCATCGCGCCTGAGAATTTGTTCCACGCATTGTCCCACCAACCTGTAGGTTGAGTAGTAGCACCCACAGGAGCAAAGTTGCTATTAGGAAAATCTAAAGATGCTCCGGCCAGATTAGGATTCGGATTGTAAAAAGCCGATGGATTCCATTGCTCAAAAGGACCAACAGGTTGCGCCCAGTTGGTTTGTCCCTGATATTGCGGCGGACTATTACTCAGGATGGGGGAATCAAAATTAGAAGGATAACCCGGAGGTGAACCCCATCGGAATCCCTGTACCTCATTGCCTGTAATAGTAGGAGCCATAAAGGCAGGATTCCCTGCAGGATTAGGGCCTGCCCAGTTTATACCTGCATAATCATTTTGAGAATTGCCCGTCCATCCCTGACCTATAGAAAACTGGCCGGGATCACGTGCTGTTATATTAAGTGCCATAATAAACTCCTATTAGTATCCAACTATATTATACCATACGTGTCAACCCCTATGGATGACCGCCATTATTTACATCAATTAGTCCTTTACTACCCCCTGAGAGGCTGTGTAAGGCCGGTCACGGCATTTTTAGCCACTACCCCTGACCACCCTACCTCTATTCCTAACCCGTACCACCACCATCACCTCCCAAATCCCTAGAAAATTTCCCAAAAAATCTCTGGGAAGTCCAATATGTGTGAGAGTGTTTGTTTTTCCGCGCCACTACGGGGGACGGATCGTTCCACTATTTCCCCGTTCTTCCGCCACAGGCCGATAGGGGTCCCGCTCCTTCCGTATAATATATGGAGCAGGGTTTTCGGGCTGTTTTGACCCTGCACACTGGGTGTAATCCATTTACACTCGCAACTTGTTGTTCTACCGTGGGCCGTATTTATTGTATGTGTCCACATTGGAGAGATTAAGACATGAAAGTAACAGTGAAATCAGTATCCCCAGAAGCTAAAGCGGCGATTCAGAGCACCAATAAGTTCGAGACTGGCAAAGCAGTGGGTTATTACACTGCACTAGTAGACATTGCTAGGACTCACGGTATTGATGAACTGATAGGTCGTCAAGGCCCTATGGGCTTTTTTGGTGACATTGCCAAGGTAGTGTACAAAATCAAGCTGCAAGGTGGGGACACAGTCTCGGTGACTGAGTCTGCCTGCCGGACTACGTGCTCTAACCTTTGGAATCACCACATCAAACCTTGTGTAGATGTAACCGAGGATGATGATGGGATTAAGGTCTACACCTTCAATGAGTCCAAATTGGCCAAGATGACCGCCAAGATAGTAGATGGGACTGAGAGTGAATCCAAGTTTCAGCTCCGAAAGGTGAAAGCCAAAGCGAAAGCTGCCGCATCTGGCTCGTCTGAGTCTGCACCGGTGGTGAAGCAGGCGGATTCAATCTACCTTGCATGGTTCAATAAACTGAGTGCTGAGGGTCAGAAAGCCCATGTGAACTCGGACATTGGCCGTGACATACTAGTTGCCTTGCTTGCTGCAAAGTAAGTCGATAGTGGCTATGCGCCCCGCTTCGGTGGGGCGTATTCCAGTGTCGATTTTGACACTTAATCGAGTGTAATTCATTTACACTCACAATTGGAGCATACAATGACCAATACACAAGTAGAGCAATACTCTGAACTGGATTTACTGTGGAAAGAGATCGCAACACTGAAGGATGCTGTGGACATCCTCCTGAATGAACATATTATCCTCAACAATGCGATAACCAAGTCTATCGAAATCCACACTAAACGTGCTGACTCGCATCACAGACTGCTCACTGACCTAGTGGTAGACATTGGGATGCTAAAAGAGCGCAGCTGATAGGACTCAGGGGCTAGGCAACTGGCCTCTGACTCGTATCAATTGGATACGGCAACCGAGTGTAATTCGTTTACACTCATCATTGGAGTATTAACTATGTATGAAATCGGAACACAAATTGCTGATATGCACTATGGCACACCTAAAAATGACTATGACGGTAACCCCATCAAGGTCACCAATATAGTTGAGTTTAGGCTAGATGGGAGTGACTACCTGTTGAGATCAGTTCTCAAGGAACTGGGTAGCGCAAAGCGCTCAATGGATAACCCCTACTGGAAGTCCCATCCTGATGTGACCTGTCTCGATAACAAGTACGCCACTGTAGTTGGGCATCACGGCAACGCCTACCAAGCTATGTGGACTTGGGACAACCGATACATTGGCATACTTGAGTTTGAGGTACTCGAAAGAACGCCTATTGAGTGATAGCGGTGATGCACCTTGGTAACAGGGTGCATACCAGTGTCACTCGACACTAGCCCTGACTGTAAAGGGTTTACACTCACATATTGGAGTATTAACCATGAGTGATAAAGTATGCTGTATTTGTAATGGCCCCATCGATGACCATATGACACCTGAAGGTAAGGTGTACTGGACTGATGGGCACAATGCCTTGCCTATTAAGGACGGACGGTGCTGTACTCCGTGTAACGCCTTGGTTATTAGCGCAAGGATAAAGGAGGCCCTTCGTGGTGAATCCCCGGCTGAGCGTGTACTGCGCTCTAAGGTGAGCCACTAATGGCTAGGCTGTACGGTGACACACAGAACTACGCTCCGGTGCGTGTGGTGTATGCGTTGATGGCTGTGAACATCGTCCAGACTGTACTGTTGGGCCTTATCCTTCTGAATTGATAGTGACTGTGCGTCCTGTGGAGGCAGGGCGCATTTCAGTGTCAATTGTGACGCTACCTTTGAGTGTAAAGGATTTACACTCACTTCTGGAGATTGTTCTATGAAATGCATCCAATCTGTGGTTAATGCCAAGATCAAGCGTGTACCTGACGACAAGGCAGAGCGCATGGTTGCCAGTAAGGCTTGGTTCTACGTTCCTAAGTGGAAGTACAAGGAGCACAAGTCATGACTGACCCTAGCAACAGGCATATGGTGTTCACTGTGTATGATGGCCATGTAAAGTTCAGCGCCGACTACCCTAATCATCCTATGATGCCGGTAAGTGGTTCTGAACCACTGACGTGGTATGGCCTGTTCACTGGTGAGCGTATCCTTGAGATATCTGCACAGGATATGATTGACCACCTAGTGAGCGTCTTTGCACCCACTACGTCAGAGACTATCGACGCTACGGAGCACTCTAATGGGTGATCGAGGCAAATCCTTGGAGTGGCTCATTGAGTCAAACCAAGACAACCCCTGTCGATGGTGTAAGTTCGAGCGTAATATCTGTGCAAGGGGGCACTCATGTCCTCAGTATAGGGACTGGCTTAAGCACCCCAAGAAACCGCGAGATCGTACACTTGATCGTGTGCCTGACAAGAGGCATGCTTAACCACGTTGTATAACTACGGAGATGTAATATGAAACTTGATCCATACTATAACCCTGATTCAGAGCATTACTTCAGTGGCCCACTTGATAAGGATGCGCTTCGCGCAAAGGGGGTGACTGGTGTACGCCGTGTCTGCTCTACCCAGTTTGAGGTCAGGGTGTATTCCAATGGTGAAGAGCGTTGGCACTTCCTGTCTTGTCCTCTCGTCTACCCACCCAAAGATGCAACACGGGACTGGTTGGCAAGCAAGACACAGAATGTCAAGGAAGCACTGGAGCGTATGCGCCGTGCTAAATGGGTAACAGACAAGGCCTACCTTGAGGTGTTAGACCACATCATGAAGGCTAAGGCCCTATTACCCTAACACTTAACCTCGTTGCCCATCTGGATGGTGGGCAACAGGGTGCAGTGTTCGCTGTACCTGAGTGTAAATAGATTACACTCGTAATCGTTGTACTTTTGGAGATATACATATGCAAACAATGTTTAATTCGTATCAGGACTTAGTAGGTGAAGTTAACCGACTGGAGAACATGAAGCGCGACTTCATTCTTCCATCCACCTATGCAGAGGTTCAAGACGATGGTCATACCATCTACCTAGAGTCTAATGATGAGTGCTACAGGGGCCAGATGAGTGATAGATTCATCAAGCAACTGTGTGGTCATCACAAAGTACCTTACACGTACTACCAGACTATGGCAGATCGTAACCAACCAGAGTTGATTCAATCGAACCTCAACACATGGCTGAAGAATCCTGTGAAGGGTGCA
>Ga0080013_1006447_pt1 | contig 10444 bp, 18 predicted proteins | sample ETNvirenome_6_85_FD_69236 | JGI IMG/M metagenome (GOLD analysis project Ga0080013, IMG submission 69236) | Marine viral communities from the Pacific Ocean - ETNP_6_85 (SPADES assembly) (version 2) | ecosystem: Environmental > Aquatic > Marine > Oceanic | place: Pacific Ocean | collected 2013-06-19
TGAGTTGTGTCGTTTTCTTTGTGAGGGGCTAGCCCAAGGTAATCAAAAAAGTCTGCATCGACACGAATACCAGTTTCCTCTTGGAACTCACGTACGGCAGCCTCAAAGACATCCTCACCCTCTTCTTGTTTGCCCTTGGGTATTTCCCAGCGGCCCTGTTCTTTTTTGTCTGGTCTTCCCGGTAATGCTAAAAGAACCTCCAAGTTTCCGTTGGAGGTTCGATGCATTAACATGCCAGATCTATTTCTTGTTCGTTCCATATTTAATCTTCGCAATGCGACTCATAATCAAATTTAGAGTCTTTGATCTTCTCCTCTTCTGTGTGTAGAAAATCCACAACTTCTGACAAGTGGTCTGGATCTATCTGTTTTTCAAGCTCGCGTAGATTTCTCCACGCTTCTTTAATCGTTAGTCTCTTCTGTTGAACTTGGACACAAATCATGCACATTGTTTAACCCTTCAGTAATGATAGAAACCTGTTTAGAAGTTTAAAGAAAGTGCCGGGGGCTGTTTTTGGAAAAGGTATTGGCTTGTTATCAATTGATGGCGGAGCATCTACTTTAAACTCCTCCAAGCTTGATTCATCTACCTCCACTGGAACCTCTGCGGGCTCGGGTTTCCTGAGTCCTGCCATCAACTTGGCCCAGTCGAAATGTCCGGGGTCCCAGCCTGCCTTCTTATTTCCTCGTGCGATTGGGTCCACATCCTCGTGGCCAACAATAAACTTTCTTTCTCTTTCAATGTTTAAATCTTCACAAAGAGTGTTTATTAACTTTGTGAGACTCTCATATTGTTCTTCTGTGTAGCCATCGGTTAAGCTTCCATTGCCGTGAGCCAACAGATCAATGCCGATTGAAACTTTGTTAGGGCTATTCTCGACCCAAGACGGCAAATCGGTTGGCTTCGCGAGGCCAGACCATCGCTCTGTCCACCAACCAAATGGTTCTTCCCTTTTTAGTCTGCTCCTTTTACCACTCCCCGTATGCCAAGCAATCTCCTTGGGAGCAAGGAACTGGTAAACTTTGCCTGTATGGTCAATGAGAAAGTGGCCCTTGAACTTTAAAATCTTGGCCATTCTTTGAGCATACGCATCTCCAATAGCAGCAAGGTCGCCGTTATATCTGGTCTTGAGGCGGCGAAGGCCAACTCCATAACCAGTTGTGTGGATGATAATAGAATTGATTTTACCCAAGCTTCTCTTGGGTGCACTGTCAGTCGTACTCTTGTAGAGTGTATCGGCGGCTCTGTACTTTTCCATTACTGAACCCTCGTCAGCGATGAGGCCATCCTCTTAACCGGTGAAGCAGACAATACCAGCTCTGATACTTTTAGAATGTCCTGCTTGATCGCGCGCAGATCTCTCACAACTGCGGAGGATCTGGGGATAAACTTGAACTCGATGTCTATGACTGCTTTTGCCGGTGTGCTTGCAGCCTCATCAGTCTCTGAGTTGACAACCGTGATTGATGGGATTGCCCGGAGCAGGGCCAAGGTATCATCAATAACCGCAGCCGCACCCTCCGGCTTTTTTACAATGATCCTTGTCTTCGCTGAGAAGATCTTTGTTCTTGTTGCCTCGTTTACGAACTCTTTCCATTCTTTTAAAATCTTTTCCATCTTTAATCTTCCTCAGTGCGCGTTTGCTCTTTTTCGCTACATCTAAATAGTATTTCTTTGTCCCATAGTACCTTACTCTTGTCCCCATTATATAATCAAACAAGGGAGAAGTCACGCACCAATTTGCATTTACTGCTTGTCTTGGTCCCATGTGGTGATCCCAATGCCAAGGAACATAGTTCTTTGCCCACTCTTGGTCTTCGTGGGATTTCTTATGGACTCTGTAATAATCTAATGCTCTCCAAGTTAAAGTCACAAAGAACACTGGGGATATCCACCAAGTTGGTATGTGCACCACCAACAAGGCTATTATCCCCAAAAACTCCCTGTCTTTATAGAATGGGATATCGCCCCATCTATCATCCTTGAAATTACATTTGCGCGAAGCCTTGTGGTGTTTCCAGTGGAAAGACCAGATACTTCCTTTCTTCTTGCCAAGGTCGTGTAATACTTTTTTGTGTATCACCCACTCCAGCGCATTACCGTAAATGAATCCAAGAAGGACCCAGAATACTGTAATGGCTAGAAAGGTCATCACGTCAGCGTCATCTCCTCTGGCAAGGAATGTTGCCGGTCATACTCTGTTGTAATTGCTTTGCTAAGTTTATTAAGGTAGCCCGTGTTTCTGAGGATCTTGAAAGCAAGATTCTCTGGTGAGAACTCTCCGCGCTCTTGAAGTCCGCACCTTCTCATCTTCCTAATCTTTTCTTTTAGACGACGGAGGTGATCAAGATTATCTTCAAGGGTGATGGCATCATCAATTTCTTTCTTTAGTGCCTCGGCTTTATTGTCGCCAACGGTCAGATCAACTTCCCCTTCCACTGGTTGTGGTGTTAAGATCCACTGATCGTTAAGAAGGGAGTAGACGCCGGTGGACTGGTGGAACTCATTAATGTTTTCCACATAGACCTCGACTTCGTGATCCTTGACGGTGATGGAGTGATTCTTGTTCCAGTTGCCTCTCTTGGCATCAAAGTAGTTCTTAACTAACTTACCGTTCTCGTCCACCTTATCAAAGCTTATAACAAGGTGAAGATCAATATCACTAAGCGGCGTGTAGTTGAAGTTAGCAAGACTTCCGGTAAAACGGATATCTTCGAGGGGAGCATCGACCTCTAATGAATTGTAGAACTCCGTAGCAATCTTAATCAAGGCTACGCGGATGTGGCCCTTAAGTTCCCCATCTTCCCAAAGGTCAGAATTGAGTTCTCTGTGGAGTTGAAATTGTGGTTTTTTGTCTCGGCGGACAATTCTAATCTTCATAATAATAAACCCGCACCAGTAAATAGTGGTGCGGGTTACAAAAAAAAGGTGTGCTTTTAGTTTAATTCAACAAAAACATGATAATCATTGACCAGCCTACTTTTCAATCTTTTAAAAGTGCCTATATTGGTTCTCGCTACCATTGCCTGAGCCGGTGTAACTTTCATTACTGGCCCCTCTGCTTGTTCAGACAAGATAGAGAAATAAGCAACTATACGATTAAGCGATGCTATGTAATCGCAAAGCAAACAAACTAGCTCTCTGTTTGGTTCTTCTCTCCTCAACTCTTCTTGAAGAGAATAGATGCCAGCCGTGATATATCTTCCACTTGTTTTTATCAAAGCTAAAGCCGCCTCAGTTTTTATGGCCTTTGATTGTGTCACGCTTCCGTTGTACTGCCGAGGTGCTTCTTGAGATCATCGCACCCACCAATAAAGTTATTTTGGGCTGGTGCTTGTAGGCTCTCCCCCACCACAACTTCCCAAATCATTGGAACGGTTGCCTGCCCAGAAGCCATCTTGGTTAGTTCAAGAACTTCCGGGGCGGCTTCCATATCGGTATAAATAAACTTCTTGTTGTTCCCCTTCAAGAGTTCGATTGCCTCTTGACAAAATTCGCAGCTTCCTTTTGTGATCAACACATAATGGTTTGTAATCATCTTATCCCCTCAGTAGTTGTTTGGTTCCGAGTAACTGTTCCTGCACTGAGTTTGGGTCACCAATGACGATGAGATCAATGCCGGATAATCCTCTATTTAAGTGAATTTTTGTAAACTTTTGTCTGGGGTCCAGATCGTCGGGTAACAAGCCCGACTTCAACTTTTTTCCCGTGATTATATCCTCCCTTAGACAGGTGACGTGTTCTGGATTCACGAATACCTCCCTGAGTGAGTATGACGGTGCGTCTTCTTCAATTGGCCTACGGCTCAATTCATAAATTTCTACAAGTTTAATAATCATTGTTTTTACCTCCCTTCCAATCCATAACTATGATAATGTTTATTTGTGCGATGAACTCTATTCTTTTTTACCCACCAAGAAGAACCAAAGGCCACTATTTTGAAAAAGCCATCAAGTTCATCAATGACCAAAAGAGACCTTGGTTCATCCAGATACTTATAGGAACTTCCAGTTTTTGGCTTCTTGCTCCAGATTACTGTGTCGGCAGGAACCCAAACCATATCACCTATCTGTGGTTCCAACGTCAGCCTCCTTCATCTGCTGGGCCAATTTACCCAAGTCCTGCTGAATAGAAACAAGATCGACATCAACGTCAGCCTCTTGAGCTTGAGCTGATGGTTCCGTCAAGAGTTCTCGTTGGTAGCCCTTGAGGATGCTTGAACAATCACTCAGTCTCATGTCAAGTTTGACTAGTGCTTCCCTAATTTGCTCAACTTTCTGGATTGCCCTTACTGTGTTCTCGTTTTTGTCCCCCAAGGCACAAATTGCTTCGTTCACTGCCTCGGTGACCTGTCCTGTTAGTTCTGTGTGGATATCATTCTCCAAAAATCCTTTTACGATCTTTGGAACTTCATCAAAATCTATTGAATAGCTGATATTAACAAGCATTCTTCCCTCTCTTTTCTAATATTATAATCTATTAGCTTGTCTTTGTCAAGTCAAAAAGTGACAAAAAGTTTATAAAACGAAGCCGTAAAGAGAGTAACAACAGCAAATGCGATTGCCCAAATGATTTTGGATACAGTATCTTTCCAGCTTTCGAGTTCCTTTAACCGTGAATAGATACCTTCATCTGGGTTGTACACCGCCTCTTTAATCTTGGCGACATCTTCAGCAACTTTTTCTTGCCTCTCATCAAAACGCTCCATACCAAGGCCGATCTTATCAACCTTGCGAAGGATAGTGGCTAAACATACGTCTTGTTGTTCGTCTGACATTGGTTCGTTCTCCACGCTTAAATAGTCCTATACCTCGATAATGGCATAATTTGTTGTAATAAGCGTAGTTGCTGCGGAGGCCGCATTTTGTAGGGCGCAGCGGGTAACTTTCGCTGGATCAATGATGCCATTTTTGATCATGTTGATCACCTGCCCCGTCCTAAAATCATAACCTTCGCCTTCCTCGCAATTCTTTACAACATCAGCCACAAGATCAGGAGACTCTCCTGCATTTGCAGCCATCTGCCTAACGGGCGCAAAGGCTGTTTCCATCACAATGTTCTTGCCGATTGTCTGGTCTTCATTGGACAGTTCAACACTTAGGTTACGAATAGCGCCCACAAGAGCAAGTCCTCCGCCCGGAACTATCCCTTCCAGCTGTGCCGAACGGACAGCTTCGAGCGCATCTTCGATCCGATGGCGCTTCTCAACCATCTCAACTTCCGTTGCGCCTCCCACTCTAATAATTGCAATCCCACTAGCAAGGCGAGTGATTCTTTCCTGTATTCTTTCACATTCGTGAAGGTTATCTGTCTGATCAATCTCTGTTTTAAGAACTTCAATTCGGTTAGTGATCTGTCCTGTATCTCCATTTCCATCCACCACGGTTGTCCAACCTTTGGTGATCTCAATGGTCTTTGAAGTTCCAAGGTCGGTGAGTTTAATATCTTTTAATGACTTGTCTGACTCTCGGCTAACAAATGTTGCGCCAGTAGCGATGGCGAGGTCTTTAAGAATACCTCTTCTCTCTTCGCCATACCTCGGTGCCTTAACTGCTGCGACCTTCAATGAGCCACGAATAGAGTTCATAATCAAAGCAGCAAGTGCTTGGCCCTCTACCTCTTCAGCAATAATAATAAGGGGGCGACCTTCGCGGGCAACCACCTCAAGTACCGGGAGCATCTCTTCAACGTTCTCCAGTTTTGCATCCGTCACCAAAAGAAATGGATTCTCATGGCGAACCACTCCCCTGCGCTCATTTGTAATGAACTTGGGTGAAAGATACCCACTATCAAAACGGAAGCCTTCCACAACATCAAGCGAGGTTTCAACGGAGCGTGCCTCCTCAATCTGAATGGCTCCATCTTTCCCTGCCAAATCCACAGCTTTAGCTATCAATTTTCCGATAACTTCGTCGCCGTTCGCAGAAATCGTAGCAATGTGTTCAATATCTTCTGCGCTCTTAATTGGCGTAGAAATGTCCTTTAACTGATCTACAACGGCTTCAACAGTTTTATCAATGCCGCGCTTGATTTCAACTGGTGAAGCTCCTGCTGCGATATACTTCTGCGCCTTTATGAAAATACTACGCGCAAGCACAGTTGCAGTAGTGGTTCCATCACCAGCATCGGTAGCAGTCTTTGCTGCTGCCTGTTTGAGAATCTGGGCTGCTACATTCTCAAACGGGTCAGAAAGGTGAACTGCTTCACTGACTGTGACGCCGTCCTTTGTGACCATAGGGTTCTTTCCCTTGGGATGAATAATAACATTCCTTCCTCGGGGGCCGTATGTTGAAGCAACATTGTCGGCAAGTTTCTCCACACCGGAGACAAGTTTGTCCCGCAAAGCGAGATCGGATTCGTATTCTCTCTCAGTCATCTTTACCTCTTTGGTTGATGTAAATTATAATCACAAACGGTAGGTTTGTCAAGCAGTTTTTTCAATATCTGCGGCGGCGGCTCTTGATTTCTCAGCCCTGCCCTTGGCAGCGCTGGCATGCTTCTTGGTCTCGGACTCGTCACCAGCGCCAAGCATTAGGGAATCCACTTCGTCTGTTAACCCTTGAACCTCTGCGATCAAGCCGTTGAATCTCTGATTCAAGTCTTCTATCATCTTCTGTGAGGTTTCCGGTACATTGTCCAAGTTGATCGCACCAGGGATCTGTCTTACCCCCTGGGCTTTGAAGTCGCTTATTTTACCGCTGAAGCGGGTGCCGAACTCGTCGTCACCTTTTTTATATCCAGGGAGATCTTCAATGTTGCTTTGATCAACAACAAATTCGTGGAAAATAATATCATTGTCTGTCTTCCCTGGTTTTTCTGCCACAATATATTTCACTGAGGCATTGGGATCATCCTTGAGATCCTCTTTTAATTTCTTAATAGAACCACCAACGACGCCTCCTCGCCTTAAGAACTTCAAGGAAACGTTTGTCCCTGGGAACTGTACATCTGTTATCCCTTCTGCCTTCGGATCAATTACTGACCCCCTAAACATCAATGCCATAAAACGCTCAAATGAAAAGCCCATGGTAGAAGCATCGGGGGACTTCGCTAGATTGTAAAGTGTTCTAAGAATAAGAATTCTTGCCACGGCTTGGCCATACTTCTCAGCGGGGATAACCTCAGAAGTAAAATTATTAATCTCATTTATAAATGCGGGCAAGTTTTCTATATCACCCGCAAGGCCTGTTGCATTGACTGTTTTTATAAAACGATCACGGGCCTGCTCATTGACAGCAGAAGCCGTATCATTGATCCAAGACATATCAATGGAAAACTCAGGAACTCTTAAAGTGACTTCCTTGCCTGTGGTGCCCTTCTCTAGACCAGGGATGGTGCCCTGCCCGCCCTTGTCTTCCACAAGACTGGGAATGTTCTGCTCTAAGTTCTCCTTGATTAGAGAACGCAGTTCTTCAAGTGAAAAGTTTGACATTTTATTAACCTCTAAATAATTTCGTCAGCGATACCAAGTTCGACCGCTTCTTCTGCTGTAAGGAATACATCAACCTTTTTATCGAAAAGCTTCCTGATGTATTTTTTGCTCATATTGGTTTCTTGAGATAAGATCTTGATGTATCTTTCTTCAAGTTCCTTTAGGTGGTCCAAGTCGTTTTCCATCGTTGAGATGTATCCGCCCTGCTCTGCACGTAAACTGTGAATCATAATCTGACAATTTGCTCCAACCTGACGAACACCTTTTGTTCCGGCGGCGAGCAAAAGAACGCCTGCGCTCATAACCTTTCCTAATCCAAGTGTCGTGATGACTGTCTCTTCACGACAAACGCGCATAATATCATAAACAGCAAACATTTCAGATACTAGGCCACCGTGAGTTGAAATAATAAACTGCATTAGATCGCCACCGGTGTAGGTGTATTTCAACATTGTGTCGATGATCTCTTCGCACTTCTCTTCTCCCACAGGTCCATAAAGTTTTAAGAGGGCAAAAGATCTTGGCCCCTCTTCCTCTAGTTCAACCTCAATTTCCTGCTCTTCTTCTTCGGGTCTTTTCTTTTGTAGTTTTGATTTGGATGTTTTTGATTTTGCCATACTCTAAGTAGTCTTAAGAACCTTCTCTAACACTTTCATGGCCTCTTTCCATGTGCGAAATTTTACAGTAGTATTTAAAGGGGCTGGGAAGGACTGGTGGAAAATGCCGATGGCTGCCTCCTTCCAGTTGTCCAAGGCATTTCGATCCACTTCTTTAATAAAACTAATTTGTTCTTCTGTGAGGTCGGAGTTTTCCAATTCTTTGTATTTCAATGTGCGAATAAACGCCAAGTCCTCCACGACAGAGGCCATCAAGAACAGGCTGTGATAAATAACCCTCCTTGCAAAGAGTGTATATTTGCCTGCCCACACAATAGAAGAGCTTGCCTTATAAAAGATTGCGCCAACAATGGCCCACACAATGGCTGCTAGAATGGTTCCCATAATCCTCTCCGTTATACAAGGTTATTATACACGGAAGCCATAGAAGAAGTCAAGACATTTTTGAACTCTCTTAACTCAGGGGAGAGGTTGTCTTCTTTTATTTTTTGATACTCTCGCTCAAATAACCCCTCGGCGACGGAGGTGAACGGGAACATCCAATAGTAATTTGAGGATGTAAATTGATACACTATGAAGGGGATGTTGTATTGTTCACCAGTTAGCCAATACTTCATCGCCATAGACATCCTATATCCACGGAACTCTGCCCACGCACGGCCAAGACTGGGGATGGGTAGCAGACACAAAAGAGACAGTAGGAACCACGGACTTACTGGATACAGCAGTGCGAGCACAGCGAATACCTGCGGGGATAGATATAAAACATTAAAGAGAAGACTCAATCGCCGCCTGTCTCGTAGATGGACATATTCGTGAGCCAAAGTAATAATAGAAAAGAAGTTATTCACCTTCCACCTGTCAAGTGAAGGAACATAAATCTTTGGATAAAGTGTGGTGGTATACCGACTCATAAAGTCGGGATTAAAAAAAAGGAGCCTAGAAAGCACTCTCATCCACAAACTTCGCTGTTTTTCTTCAACAGCGAAGCCTGGGATGGATGCTTGAACGTATCTTTCTAAAAGGAGTCTTAGGTCGTTTTTCTGGCTCGCCGAAAGGCTATGCCATTGCATCACGCAAACTCTTTCAATAAACGCTGTACAACTCGTGCAGATACTTTCTTAACGAGTGCTTCGTTGATTTCCTGCTCGTCTACTACCTCGATGCCGGCTTCCTTGAGGGCCGCCTCTACATCTTCTAGAAGGCCATCTTCTTCGAGGGGCAGCTCTGCTGACTCTTCATCGTCAGCCAATTCCATTCCCACTTCTTCTTCCGGAGCGGGGTCTTCATCGGCCATCTCCATCTCTTCAGGCGCCTCTGCTGCATCGTCTTCGATCTCAACATCAACATCAAGCTCGGCAGCAACTGCCTGAACTACGCGGCGGAGAAGATCTTCGTGGTCACCAGCGGGGGCCTCTTCTGCGGGGGCCTCTTCTGCGGGCTCCTCTTCTGCGTCCATTTCCACCTCTTCTGCGTCCATTTCCATTCCCACTTCTTCTTCTTCAGTCACCACTTCGTCTTCAGTGGTTGCTGCTTCTTCCGTTGGCTCGGTGGTGTCGTTCATGGCCATCTCGCTAATCACCGCATCCGTGATGGGTTTAAGTGCGGCTAGTTTCATAAATCTGCGGATTGTTCCTTCATTGAGAAGTTTCTTGCTCATAATAAAATTCTCCCTTAAGAATAGTTGTTCACAATAAGTAGTTAAAAAGCTATAAAACGGACAGTTTAGTTCAGATTTCGCATTTTGGTTTGAAGCTTAAATAGTGCCCTATCTTGTATCTGCTTTATTCTCACAAAACTCAAAGACAAGCGTTTGCCGATTTCTCGCAAGGTCATATTTCCGTGTTTATCAACAGCAACCAAAGTACAGTTTAAATCCTCTTCGTAATCAATCCACTGTCTACAATCCTTGTAGGTACAGGCATTGTCCATGTTCTGACATATTTCGTGACACTTCATAGATCTGGGTGCTCCTTTTCTAGTAGGTCGAAGATACTCTCCACTTCTGCATCACCAAGGGCAAACTTGCTTTCTACGTCTCTTGCCTTCTCGTACTGCTTCTGTGTTTTCTTTCTCTTCTCTTTGTTTTGTATTTTGTTTTTTTCTCTATATTCGTGAACTAAATCGACGATTCGCTGATCCTGCTCTAAATAAGCGTGCGCAAGCAACCTAAAAAACTCTGATTGTTTCAACCCATCATACTGCCACCTGATCTTTAAGTCCGCGTGGATCTTGGGTAAATCATAATAAACAATCTTTTTGTAGTTCTTGTCAGGCATCTTGCTCAAAAACCCCATCGTCTAAACAGTAATCTAAAAATTCAACCACCCCCCCCTCATGATAGCCGGATACCAAGTTGGGATCTTCTGGATATGGTATCTCTGCGGCGTCTCCA
>Ga0080013_1006448_pt1 | contig 10444 bp, 10 predicted proteins | sample ETNvirenome_6_85_FD_69236 | JGI IMG/M metagenome (GOLD analysis project Ga0080013, IMG submission 69236) | Marine viral communities from the Pacific Ocean - ETNP_6_85 (SPADES assembly) (version 2) | ecosystem: Environmental > Aquatic > Marine > Oceanic | place: Pacific Ocean | collected 2013-06-19
AGAACGTAGAGATTCTACTTAACGAACATTATCACCCCCCGTTTCGACCCTTATCACCCCCCGTATCGCCCCTTATCACCCCCCGTATCGCCCCTTATCTCCCCCCGTATCGCCCCTTATCTCCCCCTGTATCGCCCCCTATCTCCCCCTATCTCCCCCTGTATCGCCCCTTAAGCAAAAATAACAAAAAAACCCGATGACAATTACAAAAACTCGCCATCGGGCTCGAAAGGAGGAGAATGTGAACATTCTAAAAACAAAGGCTAATAGACCTTGCCCTTTATTATTTTTTTATTGGAAACTGCAAATTCCTTACCGCCCAGGCTCTCAACTATCGCGAAACCGTGTTGCCATTTTATGTTAATAGGCTTGTATTCTGGCCTTAAATCGCATAAACACCCTACTGACCAACAACTTACGACATTATCATTCATACTGGACTCTGTGTGGTTGCTTGATTGGTGATAATGACCCAATAGACAGCACTCGTGTCCCCGCAAGAACACCCCTCTCGCTGCGTTGACGGGGCTAAACACGCTACGCCCGAACTCATGTCCGTGAACGATATTTAACGCTCCTATCCGCATTATAGTGCCTTTTCGGGCAATATCAATATTTCGGTATTCCGTGCCGAGTATTTCATCATAAGATGATATTTTGAGGTCGAGAAGTTCGGGGGCCTTGACTTTGAGGAAATTCTCCCACCTATCTTCGTGGTTGCCGAGTTTGTAAATAATCTTCGCATTGGGGAAATTGTCAATAATTATGTCGAGTATTTCGTGAACTGTTTTTAATTCTTTTGCAACACTACGCTTACGAATGTCTTTTGTGAATGTCGAAAGCATATAACAATCCCAAAAATCGCCATTAAGCAAAATTGTATCAACTTCCGCGTCCCGTCCGTATTCCAGGGCAATTTGCAAGGGTTCTTTTTCGTGATAAGGTATGTGCGCGTCGGACAAGATAAGGGTTTTTTTACCCTTAATCGTGTAATATTTAGCCTCAGACATACATTTTATGCCTTTGGGCAGTTTGTCGAATGGATTAAATTTGCCTCTGGTTTTGAAATGTTGCTTATCAGGGGACGCTTTACGTTGGTTCGCCCCCTTTTGGCCCCGAAACCGGCGTACTATACTACGGACGCTATCCACATCCTTGAAAATATTTTTGTTTTCTTTGTAAATTTTCTTCGCCAAAGTTAAAGATGGTGCGTCGGGAAACCTTTTAAGCGCATCTATAACAATTTCGCTCCGGAGAGGCTGTGTCATAATAAATTCCTTTTTATTTAGACAAAAAGATACTAAACGCTTTTATGTTCGTTGTTATATCAACACCCTCAATCTCAAACCCAAAAGCGTCCTCGTATTCCTCTAATTCTTCCTCAATCTGTTGCTTTAATTTATCCTGTTTGATACATTTCTTGCGGTCAAGCCTCGAAACTATGTCGCAAATCGCACCCATAGCCTTTGATTGCAAGGTAGCATCTAGGTCGTGAACCTTGAAAATCGCCTTGTATGGGTCATTTATCGTATAAGAAATCGTACCGTCCAGTATTATCCCCTCCCCGTCTTTTGTGGTAAGTGCCATCTGTGGGAAGTCGCATATCTGCTCGGTGATAGTTACCTTGTGAATTTCCATAAAGCCGGGGACAATTACATATAACAGTGGCCTAAGATTGATATGCCACCTACCCAGAATAACCATAACACCCAATTCGTCCGGCAATATAATTCGTACCGGCCATAACATCTTAATAATGTCCAGAAATTGCGATAACATTAAGAAATTTTCCTCCATTTATAGATGCCGTGTACCGCCAAAAGAATAAATATGAAATCCCTTGCCGCTAAACTCCACAAACCGGCGTATATGTGTATTCCCGCCGTTATTCCGTTAGATATTAACCATATATAAAAACAGCCGATTAGCTTGTGATTGTTTAGTATAACGCCTGCAACCGCCAAGATACCGGCTATTGTGCCGAGCGTTTCTATCATTCCGAACCTCTCGTTTTTGTCATTTATTCCACTTTTTTTAAAATCTTTTTAACATCATCCTGCATGACCCGCTGTTCCACTCTTATAACCTTAAGGTCGGATTTTATTTCACCAACGTCTTTAACATTCCTTTTTATCTGCGTGGTGTTGTGTTTAATGGCTTCAACGCTGTAAATATTTGTCATTTCAATTTCTTTTTTCCAAGCACCCAAAGCTGTCATATAACCAATTATCGTTATAATGACAACTACTAAGGAGCCTATCGCTATAATACTCCTAATGTTGTCCTGTTTCTTTTGTGAGCCGTTTGCGGTCTTGATATTACTGCCGAGTTTGTTAATAGCAACAGCAAGGGTTTCACTGTGTTCTTCTTTTATAGCCTTAAGTTCCTGTGTGTCCATTAAGTTTTTGTCACCCATACTTTTATTCCTTAATCTATCAGGTATCTATCTCTTATATAATCTGTCCAACAACGCCTTTTCGCCGGGCGTAACATTTTCTTTGTCTGCCGGGTAATATCTTGTAAAGCTCTTGAATCGCGGATTTCGCTTTAATTGTTCCTCGATAGTATCCTTTTCGCTCAAATATTTATAATAGTCCTCGTATGCAGGGCCGTACTTAATACCCGTTACGAAATCAACCGCCTTTGTTTTCAATTTATCGTCCCTGCCGAATCTCTGTATTGTGTTCGTAACTCTTGATGTCGGTAACGCTTGCCCGATAAACTCGCCAACATTGCCAATCTCTTTGTCAAAATATAGATTTCTTTTAGCCGCGACCTCGATAGGAGTCTTTATAAACGGAACCGTTCTTGATAACTGTCTTGATGCAAACCTTGAAATCCTGTCAAATACCCCTGTTCCCGGTGCGGATACGGGGCCAAACGCTTCCTCAATAGGCAAACCAACACCTCTTACGTTAATAGTCCTGCCCTCCTCGTCCGTAAACGGTGTCGGTATATCAACTCTTTCCTGCATATACTTTGGTAAATTGGCTCTGCGCTCCGCACCTGGCGTTCCACCTGCCAATTTAGCGAATATCGCCATCTTTGCGGGTTTCTGGTACAGATATTGGCTTTGTGCTGCGATGTTCTTACGGGCAAATGTGTAGAAAAGTGCGACGTTATTACGAATACCCTTTTCCGCCTCGGATAAATCAGAGTAATCGAAATGAACCCTCTTGCTGTTTCGGATAGCTTCATCTAAAGGCATCCGTTCTGCGTGTGCCAGAGCATTAGCGATACGAGGATTGTTCTCCATCGCCATAGATGCGCCAAAAGCCTTATCCATTACACCTTTTGACCGAGTTTGCTTGCCGGTTCTACGGCTGAATCTTCCACCCAGGTTAAGTTCAGTAGTCCCGAAATGACCCGCAACCTCGCCGACTAACCGATTCTTTTCTAACCTTTGATAAAACACCGCGCCGTCAAGCGTACCGCCTGCCGTCTTTACTTTCGGCCACCGAACCTGACGGGAAGCCTCCGCGAAATTTATGCCTTGCTTTTTTGCTATTCTGCGAGTTAGCCACGCTGCCTTTTGAAGCTGTATGGATTTGCGGTAATATCTCGGATTCACCACACCATCCATAAAGTTCATCGTGATTGCGGTCATAAAGTTTCGACTGTGAAACGCGGGGAAAAAGACTGTTAGTGCCGACTTGTATGTTTTTATGATTTTACTGTATGCTTTTTCTACTGCTTTCGTTTGGGTGAAGTCGTACTGATTTTTCAACGCGTGTGCGATGTCATCGTCAATGTACATATTTTTAACATCGAAGATTCCGAGTTGTTTTAATAAATCATCGGATGGGTTTAAATTCGTATCACTAAACACTCTGGCAACATCTGTCATCCCGTCAACAGCTTCGTCGGAATGTTTCCCGAACTGCCTTACGCTGTCGTAAATGGTATTGGCCGCCCCCATCGTTTTGTTGCCCTTTGCAACCCTTTCGGCCATAGAAGCTAACGGCGATTCAAATAACTCGCCCTTGAAACCTTTAGCTCTAAACAGCTCCTCAATCTGGTCTCTTGATAGTGCTCTTAATTCTTTCGTTCTTGCTATTTGACTTCCGTGCTTTACGGAAAAAGTTTTTCCTTTATTCGTGCCAACGTGTTTAAGGTTTATAGAACGCTTCCCTCGCCATTTGAGATACTTCTTAGAGAAAAATCTTGGGAAGTATTCAAACTTCCCCTTGAGTATAGAAGATGGTATCCCCAGTCTAATTTCTTCATCAACTTGCGTCCGGAGCAAATTGGCATAATCGTCCGATGCGTTTGTTAATTTTGCGGCAGATATACTATCGTATTGAGAAACGGAAGATTGCAGTTTATCGGTGTCTAATATAAAATAATGCGTTTCTTTATCCACCGTCATTTTTGCGCCATCAAAACCTTGCTCTTTTAGGTTTTTAGAAAACTGCTTTGGGTCGCCTCTATACAAACCTAAATCTGTCGCCTGTTTTTTGTTAGCCAGTTTTAGGTTGTCAACATCTACTATCGCCTCGTTTGCGTATTTTGCATTAGGCCGTCTTGCGTAGCCTGCTTTGTTGTCGTTAAGCCATACGCCTGTTTTTGTTGGCTCAAATCTATCTATCTTACGAGCCGAATGATGATATAACTGTTTCCCTTTTCTCCCTGCTGTGCCTCCGTATTTATTATATATGCCTTTAAGCCCATCGCTCATTTCCTGTAAGTCTTTTGTGAATCGCTCTTTATGTGCTGTTATAAATTTGGGAACTTTTTCATCAAATCCACTTTGCCATTTCGCCACCTCGCCAATGTTTACATCAATCCCTAAATCCTTAAATTTTTGAATGATTTTTTCTGTATTAAGATTGAAAGCACCCACGCCTGCTTTACCAATGTATTCCGGCAATGCTATAATAGATTCAAACCCACTCTCGGCTACATCTTTTACTTTTATCTTTCCGTATCCTTGACTCCTTGCGTAATCAATTAACACATCCGAGTATTCGTGAGTAAATACAGGGAAAGTTTCTAATGGGTTGTAAACCCCCTCCTTTTTAAGTTGCCGTAATAAATCCTGCGGGACATTTTCAGGGTTGGTTAAATCTAATGTTCGGCCATACACTTTCGTTTTTACGACACGGGGTTTTTTTGCATAACTAACTATGTTGCCATCAATAGCATCGTTAATACTTATTTTGCTTATATCTGGCACTTTTACGGTTTTGCCTGTGAGCTTATCTGTCCATTCTACCTGACCACCTCTAGACTTTACCCTTTCAAGATTTTCTTTAAGAAAATCAAGAACCTCTATGTCCGTAGCTTCTCTACCTAACTGGTCGGACACCCCTTTGCGATAGTGTTTCCAACTTACGGTTTGCCCTTTTGTTCTTGCGAATGTTTTTGCTACTGGTTTTTTTGTCGTAAAATAAAACCTTTGTTTTTTCCTTAAAGGCTTCCCATGCCTCGACACTGCCGCCGAAGAACCAAATATATCAAATTTCGCCGGAGTGCCATGATATAAAACATCCGCAGTTCCTTGCGACAACTCCGCTATTTCGTCTAACGCACCAATCGCATTACCCGCCCTGTTTACTCCGCCCGTAAATTCCATAAGGGACGGTAAGTCTTTGAACATATCATCGGTTAAATCTTTCGCAATATTATCTATGTGAGTAAACGCCTCTTGCGTGTTAAACTTTCCCGCACTTGCCGCATCTACAGCAATGTCGTGTAAATCCTTTTGTTTGCCCGTTGATACCCTTTTTGTGGTATGTAAGAACTTCTCGCCAACCCAACCCTTGCGTATGCTTGTGGCGATTGTATCTAACTTGTCAAGTGTACCTGCGCCCTTTATTACGGGTCTGCGCATACCAGGCAAACCTAACTGTAATAACGCCCTATGTCCTACAACCGCTTCGTCTGCCCATCCCCTTGCCTTAAATAAACCCTTTGGGCCACCGCTTTCATAAAGTGTACTAAAAGATTTAATTAGCTTCTTAGACACATTTGGGGGAAGTGCTTTACCGCTACGGAATGACTTGTGAATAGCGGCTAAAGTATCCCTTGTTATGGTATTCTTGACGGTATCTTGGATTTTCTTCGCAGGGAATCCCGACTTTGCCATAGCCCGAATCAAGTCATCCGCCGAACCTAACGCCTTTGCCGACTTATGGGTGGCCTTGACTACCTTTGCCGCCTTGCCAGCCTTTGTAACCCCTCCAACACCCACCAACCACAACGGGTCAGCGATAACCTCGATAAGAAATCCCAAAACATCGGCCGTGTCAAATTTGCCTTTTACATCTTTCGGCCCGCCCCAAGTTTCAAGAACTTCCTCGCCGGTAACTCGCTCATCGGGATTGAGTGCTATATCCCATCCGGTTAAATCTTCAATGGTCTGAGCAAAAGGAATCAAACCCTTTAACCCGCCGAGTTTACCAACCAGAAGCGCACGGGTAGCGTTGCCGGGTCTGTCCAATATGTCCAGTAAAGACATCAATAATCCGGGCGACTTCTTCACCTTTGACGGTGGTAATCCCGCAAATTCAGATGCAGCCTGAACTTTGTCGTCCTCGGTCTTATTGTACTTATTAAAGTATTCTTGTAAGGTTGTCATTTTTGCAGGTGGCAGCCCTGAAAACTCAACAGCAGCGTCAACCTTACCTTCTTCTGTCTTATTGTACTTATTAAAGTATTCTTGTAAGGTTGCCATTTATACTCCCGTTAAAACGCACTTAAATTAAAATTTTTCGGTTGTAAATTTAAATAATGGTTAGGGTCGCGAGTCTCGCCATCGTCATAAACACCCATAACCCCTGTCTCGCCCGAAGGAGTCGCAGGTGATGGCCTTAACCCCCCCAAGCCCCGGTGCGTAGATGTATCTACCACAGGAGGCAACCCTGCCGAATCTCCTGCCGCCTCTAATAGTTGCCTCGCAGATTCTCCATGTTGGCTGTCCCTCGCTTGCACCATTCTACGCAAAACCTGAATTGCACCCGGTACGCGGGATAGCGTCGGGTCTATTGCGGATATCGCCCTTAACTCGTCAATCACACGCCCTCTTGTATAGGTCGTTTCCCCCCTCCCGTACGGGTCGCCCATTTCAGCGATTGTGTTTTCAAGGAATTCTAATCGCGTGTCGGTAAACCCTGCGTTTTCTAATTGTTGGTTTATGGTTTCGTGATAATCGAATCCCCACTTTTTAGCGATGGCGACTTTGGTTTCAAGCGGTGTTTGGGGATTAGCAAATAAAGCAAAGTCTGTTTGTGCTTCCTGGTTTCGTCGAACAGCTTCAGCTTCTGCTTCCTGTTTTATTTGCTCTGTCCTTGTACCCTCTTTAGCAACGTTTAACAATCCAGCATTTATTAGTTCTTGCTTTTCCCGTTCAGCTTTTAATTTTTGAGCATCTTTTTCCATTGTTCTGCCGTGTTCTGTAGCTGATACTTCAGCCGGTGTTTGTTCGTCTCCTAGAAAGCGAATATCGCGTTGTGTTTGCGCCCTTGTAGTCCTTAGTTCGGGCGATAAAAATCGGGTGTAATAATCCGCATCTCTCGGATACTTCTCCGGATCGTCATAAACACCCGCTTTATGCGCGATAGTTTCGAATGTACGGGGAGGACCGAGACTTCGAGCGAACCGCCTGCCCTTCTCTGTCCATGGCCTGTAAGGATTTCGCTGACTGCCCAACCCCGCAATACGCTCAACAGTCCTTCGCTCTTTTTCTTTGGGTGAAAGAGCAAAAGGAGAGTATTTTCTCTGCGGGGAATTCTTCGCTGTTAATTCTTCGAATCTTCGCAAGTTTAAATCCGCGAGTGTTGGTGTTGTAAAACGCCGATTATCTATCTGCTCTTTTTCCTCGCGGGGAATTCTTCTTTTGCTGTTTCGGCGATAATATCTCGCCAAAGATTGGCTTGTAATGCCGGGCGGGGGCCTATTCGCCGTCAATTCTATCGCACTCGGCGATGTAGGTTGCGGGGTTGCCAACTGCTGTTGAGGCATCCTATTTGCCGCTATTTCTGAAGGCTTTTTCAAATAACCCGATGTGACTAATGCCTTCGGCGGTATCTTCCTTTTTACTCTGGGAATTTCACCGGGGGAAGTAACGGGGTGATATTCCCATCTCGTACTGGTTTTTGGTGGAGCCATGATTATTTCCTTTCCTTAAAAACTTCTTATTAAGCCGCATCTTCTCTAATTATCAGACTGCAATAAACGCCTGTGGGTAGTCCCCCGCCTCCGGCAGTGGCAACGATAACAACTTCTAATACATCGCCATCGACAACTCCGGCTGTCCCAATTGTTCCCGCTTCTGGTGTGTATACGGAGTTTCCGGTATCTAATGTTATGGGAGTGCCACCCGATAAAATAGAACTACCGTTTTTGTGCAAGTCAAGCGTTACCGTGGCTGCTCCAGTTGCTACCGTTACAGAACCCGCCTCAAAACCTACTACCGTTCCAGTAGCACCCCAAACAACATGGATATTTCTATCTTCTGAAGTTGCCACAGAAAGCGGTTGGGAGTAAACCTTTATGTACTGTTGCTGCAACTTCGACGCTTCTATCGCCGCCGTAGCCGATATGTGGGCGTTAGTTACCGCAAGGTCTGACGGTGTATTAGTTCTTGCCGTTAAAGAACCTGCCACATAAGCATCGCCCTCTATTCTTACTACATTTGCCATTTTATTAACTCCTTATTTTAAGTTCCATTTACCTAACGGGCAATCTTCGCTTTCCCATTTTGTTTTCAAAGCCGTACAGCAACCGCAATGTTTACATCTCGGCATAATTCCTTTTTCGTAATACGCCTCGCAAGATTTACAAATCTCTCTAACTCTTTCAAGTTCCTTGCCTGTTCGGTTTTTCCTGTTCTTTATTCTTTTGCCAACCGCCTTTGTGAAATTCTTTGCCTGCGTTATACCGTTAGGAAACTTTAAGTCCTTTGGGTAGTTCGGGCAAAGCCTCTCGCAGTAATTTTTATCTACGTGAACCTTTACCTTTTCACAATATCCACCTTTGAATGTTTTGCAAGTTATCATAAAGCTATTGTCGCCGTTCCATCTTCACAACAACACATACTTCTGGTACAATCCGTATTTAAATTATCTAATACATCAGTACCTATGTCGTGGCAATTATTACTGGCAAATGTACCATCCGCATAAAACGCATACGCATTATGCCCACTTCCACCAACAACCCAAATATAAACACGATACGTTGTCGCAGATAAAAATATAACATTCACCGACATAGTGGATAATGTATGTGTATTCATATATGTAACGCAAGCGGGATTCATATAAGATTTTATTTCGCCATAACCATCGCCGCCCGTAACCTGAAACCAACAAGGATATAATCCGCCTAAAGAAACGCACCGGTAAGTATTTCCGTTAAAATGTGTCGCAATTGCCGATGTAACCGCATAAGAGTCTGGACCAATACCTGTATTTGGAAAACAAGCACAATCGACTAAACCTGCAAAAGTTATGTCTATCCATTCTGGTTGTGTTCCAAAATTACCCATCTTTTTCCTTTCTATAAACCACTCGACGGTAAAGTTATTGTTGCAGTACCGCCTATTCCGATAGCGTGGCTTACGCAAGCCGTTGTGTCATTATCTACCACCTTACCATCTATATCGAAGCAATCTCCACTTAAAAATGTTTCGGTAAAAACCTTGAAGGAAAGTACTCCATATCCCGGTGTGACTAAATGAGACGCTGTGAGGGTAAAAGTCGTGGCGGACATAATTGTTAAAGCAATATGAAAACTTGTAATATTCCTGTTTACTGGTGCCCCTGTGCAATCTATTGTACCGTATTCATATATTGAACCGGATGGAGGAGGAGCAGTAGCATAAACACAACCAGTATCGTGGGCAAGCCTAAAAGTATTACCTGTAATGGAACTAACAACCGAATTATTTATTTTTAAACTAAGTAGTCCACGCCGACAACAGCCAGTGTATTCTGTTATACCGCTAAAAGTAACATCAATATATTCGGGTTGCTCACCAGAACAATAACCACAAGGGGCTTGACAATGCGTACAACCCGCAAGTATTGCGTTTGTGTCATACGACTGTTGTTTTGACGTACCTGCGGTATATTTCGCCTTGCCTGTTCCGTCATTATATTGCGCTCTTTTAGCCATTAGCTACACGCACAGTCCTCACTTTGTTGTATCGTCGTTACAACGTACCATTTGCCCTGTTCGTTCTTAACGTATAAATCTTTAGCCGTAGCCCACCTCGGCAAGCTATCATCAAAATCAGCCGTACCGGTATTAGCCAAGCCGTAAGCATCTACGCCCGCACCTAAACCTGTTGATACTGTTCCATCGCGGCGGTAAATATCAACGGTAATATTATCATCGTTTTGGGCGGCCTCTGTCGTCTTAGCCAGCCTTACGCCACTATGTAAAGGCTTGCCAACCCATCGCACCGTTCCGCCATCGTCTGTCATAGGCCACGCTTTTA
>Ga0080013_1006449_pt1 | contig 10442 bp, 15 predicted proteins | sample ETNvirenome_6_85_FD_69236 | JGI IMG/M metagenome (GOLD analysis project Ga0080013, IMG submission 69236) | Marine viral communities from the Pacific Ocean - ETNP_6_85 (SPADES assembly) (version 2) | ecosystem: Environmental > Aquatic > Marine > Oceanic | place: Pacific Ocean | collected 2013-06-19
TGGGTATGAAATCTTTGTCTGTAAACAATTGTAATTCAAAGTGTTTATTATCTCTATCTGTAACTGTTACAGTTATGGTTGCGAAAGTATCAAAGCTGCTATCCTGCTTTACTTTGATATTATTTACGTTGTGTATTCTAAGTCCGTTCATTAGTTCATCTCCAGCCATTCTGATTCAGTTCTACGTGCAGCTTCTGCGTAGGTTTCATTGCAGCCTTTCGGCCACCCATCCAACTCCAGATACTCCACCCACAAGTCAAAGATATTTTCTTTGAGCATTTCGTTTTCATGGTTACTCATTTCAATCTCCAATAAATTAGGTGGGGGTGAAGGGAATCGAACCCTTCGTTAGGTAGCTGTACCTACCTTGCTGAGTTTGGCCGACATTAGTACAGTTAGCGGAGCGACATTGCTCCTTAATGTACTGGCTTCTTCACAACATTCACTCAAACCAGAACCCCCATATTTAATAGGCGTTATGTAGTATCGTTAAGATACTCTACTACATAACACCTATTAAGTCAAGCGGCAATTGCTGCTGCTTTCTTCTTGCTTGTACCGTGAGCCGGAAAGCCCACTACTACATTCCGATCCCACTTCTCACATAGCATACACGACGCACAGGATACGTCATCTTTGTAAGTAGCGGGACATACCACAACCTTCCTACCTTTAGGTGTAACAGTGTTGGTTGTCTGCTCAATCGGCAACACAGTTGCCACCGGAGCTATGTCCATATCGCATAGCTTGTCAGCGTGTTCAAGATTGTTGGCAGACACATTAACAGTGAAGCCTAAGTGGTTCATAATATTGACAGTTATGGCATTCTGGAAGTTGTCCAATACGTCATAGTGTGTGTATGTAAAACCACGCTTGCCTTTATTAGCTTTGGCAAGCTCAATACACTTCTCATCGTCCAGCTTCTCCATGTCACCGGGTAGATCACCAGCTTGATTGTGACGCCACTTGCTACCAGCAGGTAGGTCTTTGATCTTGCTAATGAACGTAGGCCAATCGTCACCACGTTCACCTTCGGTGACTTTAATCCAGTGACCCTTCAATGGATAACCGTCTGCATAGCATCCGTTATCTTTGAACGGACATGCGCTAGGACACGTTGTCGCAGTGCTAGTTGTCACTGCCATCTTGCCCACCTTTGCGTTCTTTGACTTAGGTGTAATGTGAAACATTACATTTCTCCAATCGAGGTTTTGTACTGTAAGTATTCCATCAGTTGACCTCTCGCCTCAAAGTCACGTTCAAGATTTACTTGTTCAAGAAAATCTTCGGTTTCAAAGTAACGTACATCGGCGTCGGTGGTGAAGGCATCTTTATTTTTAATGCCTTCGGCGATCAGCTCATCAAGCGTTGCTTGTTCGGAACTGGTCAGGTCTTCAACGCAACTAACTCTGTCAAACATTTTATTTTTCCTTTGATAGTTTGCACATAAGATAGGGAGCCGAAGCACCCCATCTCTGTAAAAACTAAATCACATTCGTGCGGTAGCCATTGTCAATGATGGCCTTGACGTTCCAAAATGGTACAAAGAAGTACCAAGAGCGCCTTGCAAAGTGAATCTGGAAAGACTTCTTTCCAAAGCCAATGCCAAACCGCTTCTTGTAGACACGCTTACGATAAATCATAGTATTTTCCTTACATGTAAAAAGTAAAATGCAAGGCTTCTAATGAGGGTGCCTTGCCAACCCACCAGCGTCTTAATTTTATAGACGTTCGCTGGCTTAACCACGTTTATACTCGTTCGTCTTGGTTAGAGCTACGCTCCGACCATTGCCGGATCAACAGCTATAGCTTTGGCTATGATCTTGTTGGCCTTTTTGTGGGCAGCTTCCAGCTTTTCTTCCACAACTTTCGTTGTGTCGCCAGCCTCCACCAAATCAACAAAGTTGATATTAACGGGAGTGCTGGTAGTTGCCACAGCTTCCGGCAGCTTTTCAGCGTTGCGGATAACTTTGAAGTTCCCGTTCGGGTGTACAACCCGGATCGGAACGCCAGCCTTATCAGCTTTGCTGAACAGGTCTTTGCCTTTGGCAAGTTCCACCCACTTGTCTGCTACGAAAGTTTCCATTGTTGCCATGATATTCTCCAATCAGTTGGCGTTTCGGCAAAATTGCCATAGTTTAATTAACGTCTTACAGTATCGTAAGATACTCTACTGTAAGACATTAATTAAGTTAGTCGCAGCCTTCCGTAAGCCACGCACATAATGCTATAAATGCGAAGGGCAAAGCCCACAGAATTGGGAAAGTATCCCAACCTTTGAAACAAAACCCATACATTCCGACCAGAACAGCCGGAAACGTCAATAATAAAGATACGTTTCTGATCTTCTCAAACATAGTAATCCTCATCCTCAAATGGTTCAGCTTCTTTGAAGCTATCACGCTCAATGCGATCCAGTAGCTTGTTCGCATGGTTTCTGAATTCTTCTTCCTCTTGAAAGAACCCGCATATTGTCAGGTGATCTTGGTCCTGATTGACGGGATGGTTTTGCAATTCAAACAAGTTATACTTGTCTAGCATTTCTCTGAGCATTAGCTAACCCTCATCAATTGAAACAAAGTTTTACCAACTACAGTTGGTATTTGTTGCGGTACTCCACAGAACAACTCACTTATTTGGCAATACCGCTTTGGAATTGCGCTAAAAATTTGCAAGACAGCTTGCGCTTGCGAAAAGGCCAGAAAGGTAGATGGCCCGGTAGGCATACCCCTAACCAAGCAAACGTGAGCGGAGATATACGCCTTGATGCCACTTTTAGGGCAAACCAACGCAATAGTGGTTATACCACTACTACTTTGGAAGACTTGGATTGTCGCCATAACAACCTCCGGTTACTGGTGAAAATTTATAACGTATAAATTGGCCGGGGCGGCTGGGATCGAACCAGCGCATCACGGGGTCAAAACCCGTAGCCTTGCCACTTGGCTACGCCCCAATTGTGAAAGTTTAATTGAGCCATCCGGCATCAACAGATGCCTCTTAGCGATGTTGCATCGTATGCATCCAATGCACCATCCCGGCCAACGACGCTCGTCATTGCAAGGGATTCTAACCCATGTTTGCCGAATAGCTCAATTAAATTTTCACTAAACTAATTAACCCTTCATAGTATCGTAAGATACTCTACTATGAAGGGCTAATTAGGTATGTCGATTAGATTGTAATAAAAGTACTGTTGCCGATAACTTCAAGCGTAGCTTCGTCTTCGTCCAACGTAGCGATAAACACGCCATTGGCATCATGCAGGTCGATGGCTCCGCCATGCACAGATGCATGAACTTGAAAGCTGCCATGTTCCTTAACAAGGAACTCGTCAATCTGTGATTGAAGTACGGTAATGTTGGTCATTGGTCAATCTCCATAGTTTAATTAACGCCCTGTAGTATCGTAAGATACTCTACTACAGGGCTTAAATTAACCTCGTCATTTGCTGTTGTCAAGCCTCGTCAAATGCCAAAGCATTTCATCGTGTGCATGACAGTGTTGCAAACACTGCATAGCATGGAAAAGCTACGCTTTGTCAAAGGCTTACCGAGGTTTCTAGAATTACTACGAAGTAGTAGGAAGTGGCCTTCAAAGCATCCTCTGGATGAAATTGTCAAGGCTACTACCAATTACTCTCCTCCGTAGTAACATTCTGTTCCTACTACGGAGAGATAATTGGGTTCCCATTAGCAAAGGCTTTGTTGGCAGCGAAGCTGCTGTGCGGGGGTGGGCGCAAAATCCTGCACACGTGTATATATATAGACAACCACTCTCATATACAGACAAAAATCTACGGACTACTCATCAAAATAAAAATAAGGTATCCATACTGTGACATAATTACAACAAGGCGGTACTAATTAGTTACTTTAGAGTATTTATTTTATATTTTTTTAATATCTCTATTGTATATCTCTATAGTATAGTGTATAATATTACTATGGAGTATTTAGATAGTAATTATATAGAGCAGTATGTTAACCTTGAAGCTTTATTGAAGCAACAGGTTGATACTCAATGTAACGATGACTTCTTGTCCTTTGTAAGATTGGTAGCACCTTCGATTGTGTCTGACTTCAGAATGGGTCGTCACATAGAAGTTATATCAGATAAACTACAACAAGTACAAGATGGTCAAATAAAAAGACTGATGGTCTTTCTTCCACCACGTTCATCAAAATCTGTTGTATGTTCCAAGTTGTTTCCTGCATGGTATCTTGGTAAGAACCCTGAACATGAGATACTAAGTATATCTCACAGTGATCAACTGGCAAGTGACTTTGGCCGATCAGTACGTGACATAGTAAACACTGAAGAATATCAGAAAGTATTTAGGGGTGTCTCCCTGAGAAGCGATGTCAGGGCTGCTGGTAAGTGGAAGACAAACCATAATGGTACTTACTACGCTGCCGGGGTCCGCTCCCAGATTGCTGGTAGAGGCGCACATGTGGCAATACTGGATGATGCTATGTCTGAAGAAGACGCTATCTCCAGCGCAGGTAGAAGGTTTATCAAAGAATGGTATCCTGCTGGTTTACGCACACGTATCATGCCAGACGGTGCCATAGTCATAATCAATACAAGATATCACTATGATGATCTCTGTGGCTGGCTTCTCAAGCAACAGGAGAACATGTCAGACTATGAAACTATACCGTGGGAGGTTATCAAGATACCTGCATGGCTGGATGAGGATGCCTCAGAACTACTTGACCTACCTGTAGGTGGCAGCTATTTTCCCGAATGGAAACCAGATCGGGTACTGCGAATGGACGAAAGTGAGATCAAGGCAAGTAACGGAAGTCGGTACTGGAACTCACTATACATGCAAGACCCCACACCTGAAGAGGGTGGTCTTATAAAGAAACGCTGGATACAGGATTGGGGCTATGAAGACCCCCCTAACTGTGAGTTTGTCATACAGACATACGATACAGCCTTCTCTACTTCTACCACCGCTGACTACAGCGTAATACAAACATGGGGCATATTCTACATGTATGACCAAGATGAGGAAGGTAAGGAGGACTTTGCAGCCCACCTGATACTTCTTGGCAACATCAAAGGCCGCTTTGAGTATCCAGAACTAAGGCGTCTGGCGCAGAAGCTGTATAACGAACATAAGCCTGATGTCTGCATGGTAGAGAAAAAAGCATCTGGTCAATCTCTCATACAGGATATGCGACGGGCAGGACTCCCGGTAATGGAATATAATCCTGACAGGGATAAGGTATCCAGAGTTTATGCGGCCAGCCCCATCATGGAAGCTGGTAGATTATGGATACCTAAAAGTAAGAAGTGGGCAGACGATCTCATTGAAGAACTTATACGCTTTCCCAATGCGGCACATGATGACCAAGTAGATGCCCTGACAATGGCAGTACACTATATGAAGGAATCATGGCACCTTTCGCACCCGGAAGATCCTGAAGAAGAAGAGGATCGGGTCAGCAAGGGCAGGGCAACATACTGGAATGTCTAATAAAGATTTGGGATTTATCAGTTTATATGCTATAATTAATGCAGGGAACAAATTTTGAACAGGAAAATAAATGGCTACTGAAAGAAATCCATACGATACAATCGGCGAAGAAGTTGGCAATGTTATTGCTATGCCTATGGAAGAAGAAGCTAACGCAACCTTTGAGGTAGATCCTTTAGATGGTGGTGTTATTGTTGACTTCTCTGAAGAGACTGTGGGCATGGAAGCATCAGAAGATATTGCCGAATGGTTTGGTGATATGTCTGAGCTTCTGGAAGAAGACCAACTAAATGATATCGCTAACGATGTTATTGACAATTATCATTCTGATAAAGATTCCCGTGCTGAATGGGAGTCAATGTTTGAGAGTGGATTCGATCTTCTTGGTCTTAAACTGGAACAGGGATCAGAACCTTTTGAGGGTGCATGTACTGCTGTACATCCTCTCCTGATTGAGTCAGCAGTTAAGTTTCAATCAAAAGCTTCTGGTGAGCTATTCCCATCAAGCGGTCCTGTTAAAGCACAGATACTTGGCAAGTCGGATGCCGAAAAAGAACTACAGGCTAATAGAGTTCAGAACTTTATGAACTATCAGGTAACGGAGCAGATGCCCGAATACTTTGATGAGTTTGAAAGAATGTTGTTCCATCTTCCGATTATCGGATCAGCTTTTAAGAAGCTGTACTATGATGCAACAACCAAGCGCCCCCGATCTGAATTTATACCCATTGATCAGTTTTATGTATCTTATTATGCTACTGATCTTTCAAACGCTGATCGCTATACGCATGTGATCTATCGGAGTCCCGTTGAAATAGCACGGGATATAAATGCGGGTGTCTATCAGCCTGTAGACTTACCTACCCCCGCAGCTAATAATATTACTACCTTTGCAGAGAAGATGGATACAATTATTGGATTGTCCCCCTCCTCTGATAATGATCCTCAGTACATACTGTTGGAACAACACTGTTATCTTGATATTGAGGGGGAAGATATTCCCCTCCCATATATTGTTACTGTTGAGAGTCAATCTCGACAGATACTAAGTATTCGTAGAAACTATGACCAAGATGATCCAAACAAAGAAAAGATAGAACACTTTGTTCATTACAGGTTTGTACCGGGGTTTGGTTTCTACGGTCTTGGTCTTATACATTTTCTCGGTAATTTGACTATGAGTGCTACTGCGGCAATGCGTTCGCTAATAGATGCAGGGCAGTTTGCAAATCTACCGGGAGGGTTTAAGGCTAAAGGAGTAAGGATGGTTGGCGACAACGAACCTATTGCTCCCGGCGAGTTCAAAGAGGTTGAGGCAACTGGTATAGATTTATCAAAGGCTATTGTTCCCCTCCCCTATAAAGAGCCTTCCTCTACTCTATTCCAGATGTTGAATTTCGTAGCTACTGCTGGACAGAAGTTTGCGGACAGCACGGAGCAGGTTATCTCCGATGCTGCCTCTTATGGACCCGTTGGAACTACTATGGCCTTGCTGGAAGCAAGCAGTAAATTTTTCTCCGCAATCCATAAACGGCTTCACAAGTCTCAGAAGGATGAGTTCCGTATCCTTGCTCGTATTGACTATGACTATCTTCCCGCTGAATATCCTTATGATGTTCCATATGAAGACCGTAGCATTTTCAAACAGGACTTTGATGGTCGTGTAGATATTATTCCGGTATCTGATCCTAACATTCCCAGTAACGCACATCGTATGATGATGGCGAACATGGCTCTGCAAATGGCGCAGCAGTCTCCTCCCGGTATGTTTAATCTGGAAGAACTCAACAGAACAATTCTTAATGCAGCCAACATGCCCAATGTTGATCAGATACTCCCACCAAAGATTGAGCCTAAACCTCTTGATCCTGTATCAGATATTATGGCCGCTACTAAAGGTGTGCCGATTGCAGCCTTCCCCGGCCAGAACCATGATGCACACATACAGATTAAGATGGCGTATCTGCAAGATCCCATGAATGGTAAGAATCCAATTATGCAACGGATTGCACCAATACTTCAGGCTAACATTCAAGAACATTCCATTATGAAGTATCAGGAACAGATGAATGGTATGACTGATCAGATGATGCAGGGTGTCAATCCTGAAGAAGCTCAGAACCCTGCTGTTGTTGAAATGGTTATGGCACAGGCAGCACAACAAATTCTTAATGCTAATCAGGCGATGGGTCAGGCACAGTCCCCTGAACAGCAGCTTGTATCTCTGGAACAGGCGAAGGTTGATCTTGAGAAACAGAAACTAGAGTCTGATACTATGGTTCAGGCAGCAGAGATGGAACTCAAGACTAAGAAACTTAAACTTGAAGAAGCTGACCAGATCATTGATCTTCTCAAGACCAATGCCAGCAATAGCATGAAGGAAGAAAAATCAGAGCTTGATCGTGATGCCAAAGAACGTCTCAAGGAATTGGATATTGAAGGAAAGCTGGACCTTGAAGATTTTAAAGTGACAGCAGAAAATGAAAGAGAAGTTGCCCGAACAATTAAAGATATGTTAGAGGCAAGAATGAAAGATGACAAAGACATGGAAGAGAAAGCTCTTGAAGCTTTAACACAATTAGCAGTATCTCAGAAGGAGAATAATTATGATGACTAAAGGTAAGGGGTATCCTGAACACGTAAAGGATACTGGAAAAAGCTTTGGCGATGCCTATGCGGATGATGTTACGGGCGGTCGCAGTACCCGTGCCGTTCTAAATGAATGGGACGATTTTTCTTGGAAAGCTTCTGATAGCAAGAAGGGTTCTAAAAAGAAGTAGATGCATATTTGGGATGAAGTAGTTCAGGGGTTTAATGAGGAAATCAATAAACTCAGACTTACATTATCAAATGGTTCTGCGGAAGATTACTCGCATTACCGACAAATAGTGGGGTCCATTTCAAGTCTTGAATGGGCCAGAGATAACTTAACAGATATAGTAAAAAAACGTATGTACATGGAGGACGACGAGTAGTAATGCAACAAGTAAGTTTAGGTGGCGCACTAAAAAATGATATGTGGATAACTGAGGATGACGCCCCCGATCCAAGTCCACTACCCACTCTACCGGGCTTTCACGTTTTGGTGCGCCCCGTTTCAGTAAAGAGTGTAACCAAAGGCGGTATTCTTATACCGGATTCAACCAAAGATGATATGTCTTATCTCACCACTGTCGCACAGGTTCTAGCGTTAGGAGACTTGGCATATATGGATAAGGATAAGTTTCCAGCAGGAGCGTGGTGTAACGTAGGTGACTATGTATGCTATGGTAAACATGCAGGAACTAAATTATTTTACAAGGGTATACGTCTCATACTCCTGTTTGATGATCAAATTATTATGAAAGTAGAAGATGCTAAAGATCTTGATCCAACCTTTAATTTAGGAAAGGGGTCTACATGATTTGGGAAAAGTAGCTTTTTATGCTATAATAGAATAAACGTAAATCGTTTGTGTCGTTAACAACGGAGAGTAAAATGTCTAAAGAAGATGGTTGGAATGATATTGAAGTTCCAGAAGAAGATAAAATTGAAATTGAAATTGAACAGGATGAACCTCAAGAAGTTGAAGAGGAGCAGCCTGTAGAGGCCGCTAAAGAAGAGCCTGAAAAAGAAGAAGAAGTTAAAGAAGAGGCTCCTGAACTGGAGGGAATTGAAACCAAAGGTGCGGAGAAAAGAATACGCCAGCTTATTCGTCAACGCAAAGAACGTGAGGAAGAAGTTGATCGCCTTATAAAAGCAAACGAAGAGCTTAAAAATAATCTAAAACAAAAAGAAGAGCAAGTCTTTAATGTAGAACGCTCAAGTCTTGAGGCTTCTGAAAAACAATTAACTGACAAAATTGACTTGGCTCGTCAAGCTTATCTAGAAGCATTTGAAGAAGGCGACAAAGAAAGAGTACTTAAAGCACAGGAAATGCTTAATGATGCTCAATCAGATTTAAAGAACGTAACTTCAGTAAAGTCTCGTTACCCTGAAGAATATTCTGAGCCTGTTCAGCAAGAAGCACAAGCCCCGGCACCAAGACGCAGGGATAGACGTGCAGAAGAATGGGCAGGTAACAATGAGTGGTTTGGTCAAGACAAGGTTATGACTGCCGCTGCTTTGGCAATTGATGCTGATCTTAAAGAACAAGGATATAATCCAGATGATGAAGAATTTTACGACGAAGTTAATAACAGGATTCAAGAAGCCTTTCCGCATAGGTTTGGAAAGGATCAAGAACGTGTGCAGGAAAACACGAACAAACCTGCTCAAGTGGTTTCGGGGGCTTCACGCTCGTCTCCGAACTCTGGTAGGAAGATTAAACTTTCAAAAGAAGACGTAAATCTTGCTAACAAATGGGGTATCCCACTTGAAAAGTATGCTGCCGAAAAGCTGAAGGTGACTTCTGCTGATGGCGAGTATACTGATGTAAACATGTAAGCGTGGAGGAAAGAATATGACACGAAATGAATCACGTAGTGAGACTACAAGAGAACAAAATATTAGAGAAGAAAACTGGACCTTTGAAGAGCCTAATGCCCTTGACATTCCAGAAAGTGTGCAAGCACGTTTTGATAATGAAGGCATGGCGTTACGTTGGATACGAGTCTCCCTTAAAGGTCAGGATGATATCACGAATGTTGGCAAGAAATTGCAAGCAGGGTGGGTGTTTGTAACTCCTGATGAAGTTCCCGAAATGTCTTTGACATCCTTCGTGAGGGATGAAGGCAGGTATCAAGGCTCCGTTTGTCGTGGAGATGTGGCCTTGGTTAAAATGCCAGCCGGTAAAGTGAATGCTCGTAGGAAGTTTTATGAAGGTAAAGCAAATGATCAGATGGATGCCGTCAACTCTCAGTTGATGAAAAACTCTGATTCACGTTTCCCTATTTCTAATACGAGTCGTTCGGTAACAACAAAGGGAAGGCAACCGTCCTTTCAGGACTAACTTCCCCAATTAAGGAGATGAAAC
>Ga0080013_1006450_pt1 | contig 10442 bp, 14 predicted proteins | sample ETNvirenome_6_85_FD_69236 | JGI IMG/M metagenome (GOLD analysis project Ga0080013, IMG submission 69236) | Marine viral communities from the Pacific Ocean - ETNP_6_85 (SPADES assembly) (version 2) | ecosystem: Environmental > Aquatic > Marine > Oceanic | place: Pacific Ocean | collected 2013-06-19
CAAAAGAATATGTGACAAAAAACGACCTGAACAGAGCTCTCGAAACCATTCACGAACGCTTCGACAAACTCGACACAAAAGTAGACAGCCTGAAAGGTGACTAACCTACTCGACAATATTGACGTCGCTCAGGTTTTGACCAATCTCAATTCTGAATCTCTTTCTAGTTTTAATCCCGAACAAGCGGAGGATATCGCAAAAGATTTATTCTCAGAATATGGGTGGATATTCGTCGCTGGTGTCATAGCCTTGCTGGTTAAAGATATCATGATAAACCTTGTAAAAGGCATTATGATATTTTATGGACATGATTTCGACAATGATGATGTTATTTACATCAGTGGTCGTCAAGCGCGAATAGTACGCGTTGGAGTGACATCTACTACGTTTTACATGGGCGACCGCAAGACGAAAATGGTCGTGCCCAATGAGCAATTAAAAGAACTAACGATTGAGAAGACCCTTCCCAAGAACGGAGGAAAACCCTACCTCTCTAGTGGTGGGGATCCAGATTTTGTAGAGTTAACAGAGGTAGCGGTAACTGACCTGAAAGAACTTCGTGAAAATCAACGCAAATAAAATTTTAATATGTTTAATATTGTTTTTGGCTGGATGCCAGATGACTCAACACCACGGACGTGTCGAAAAAATGCGTGTGGGCGTCCCTGCTCTATTTACTGTTGAAGTAGACTATTACAAAGATTTGGAAAATGTAGGGCCCACAGGCCAAATGACCCCACAAGAAGAAATAAAATACTGGCTCTCTAAAGGACGCGACCCCTACCTCATGAACCCTAATTTGCCGCTGCCCAAGGTTGAAGGGACAACCAAACTAATGGAAAAGTCTACTGTAGTACCTTCTCGTAGGTAACAGCATTTCGCTTTTCTGTCTTTTTGTAGTAAGAATCCGTATCAACAATAAACCTAATGCTATCATACCCTTTTTCTTTTGCTTTGGCTAAAAATTTCGACCCTAATTCATCAAGCTTGGAATCAACTATGTTTCTGTACGCTTTATGAAAAGCAATTTTAGCGGGAACCTTTTGCTCGTTGCAACAACCGTGCATACCTATTTCATAATGTCTAAGCAAGCGTTCTGTTTCTTGCCAAGACTCACCTAAATCGCCTTCCTCAAACTTCATTTCTTGTAAAAACCCTACAAGCCCACCGGGACCACCAATAATGTACTCATTCATCTCGTTTTATTTTTTTAAATATTAATATAGAACATAAATAATTCAACGCCCAAAGCTCTAAATGGTAAAAACAACTAACAACAAAAGACGCCCAAAAGCCAAAACAATAAAAACACGTAAAAAGTTTTACAGGGAACTTGAAGAATTTATGGGTACCAAACTCCGCCCACAAAAAAAGTAAAAAATCAGTAGCTAGCTCCTCCTTTTGTAGCTTCCGGAATTCAGGTATACGAAGCGCCGACGAAAATCCAAAAAGCTCCGCATAAAAAAGAAGCCAATCTGTCCTAAACCATATAAATAAAACAAAAATCGTCCACGAAACACTAAAAATCAAAGAAAGAAAAATCACGACCGGTCTGTGATTGGTGAGGAACTCGTCTTATCCTCCGTTACCGTTTTGCAGGTAATACGTTGTTCTAATATATTACACATAAAATAAAAAAAGGCATTAACAAAAACCTTTCAATTTTAAAATATCCGCTACACGAGACGCAGCTCTACCGTCCCATAAATAAGGTATTTCCTTTTTAGTATTTTTTTTGGTTTGCTTGAGTTGTGCCGCCACATCTTTCATCTCTATTAACGTATTAGTTCCTTTAGTTAATGTAATGGGACGCTCAGTATTACGTCGAATGGTGAAGCACGGCACCCCTAAGAAAGTGGTCTCTTCTTGCGCTCCCCCCGAATCAGTAATTACCGCATAGCTGTTGTTCATTGTATTTAAAAACTCTATATAGCCCATGGGCCCCACTAAAGACAATCTGTTTATTTTTTCAACCTCATGGAATAGCTTATATTTTTCTAAATTATTTTTAGTGCGAGGGTGGATGGGCCATATGATAGGACGGGAAATTTCATTACACATCTTAATGATGCTCTCCAAGGCATTTTTACTATCAACATTAGAAGGTCGATGGGTAGTCAACAAAACATAATTTTGAGGGGTGCGCTCCTTCAGCAGCCCATCAGATTGAGCTTTGACCAAACTATCAATCATTGTATTCCCCACCATAAAAACTTTATTTTTTTTATGAGTAAGATTAAAAATGGCGCTTTTCTCGGTAGCAAAACAAAAGTCGGCTAGCTCATCAACAACGCGCCTATTAATTTCCTCGGGCATCTCATCATCAAAACTGCGCAACCCCGCCTCCACGTGGGCTAATAAAGTTCCATATTTTTTAGCCACCAGAGAAGCAGCTAAGGTCGAATCTATATCCCCATATACCACTACTAAGGAAGGGGCCACCCGTTCCATTAATTCATAAAGCTGTCGAATAATAGAAGCCAACCTAACCCCTATGCCTCCCTCCACATGATCTAAGGCCCAGCTGGGTTCACGCATATCGACCGCCCTTCGAATTTGCGTAGACATATCTGACGAATAATGTTGGGATGTATCTACTATTACTTGGTTGGCCCCTCTTTTGTCAAGCTCCCTAACTACTGGAGACGCTTTAACGTAATTAGGGCGCGCACCCACCACATGAAGAATTAATTTATGGCTTGTAGTACTCACGCATCCATTTAACGGTCAAATTAACCCCCTCTTCTAACGAAACCTTGTCAACGTGACCAAGCTCTTTTTGTGCTTTAGAGGCGTCTACTTTTTTATCCTTCGTAGTAAGAATCTCTGGGTGTTCTTTACAAACAACTAAATCTTTTGGGGCCCGTGTTTCATTTAAAATACATTCGACTAAATATTCGATAGAATGATGTTGGTCGCTAGCTATATTATAAGTTTGTCCCGCTTGAAAATTATCCGAAATATTAGCTAATGTACGAACACAATCATCAATATAAGTACTTGTTCGACCATGACCTTTGTAAACCACAATTGGAAAACCATGAAGTAATTTATAAGTAAATATACAATTCACGCTGCGAAAAGGATGGTACCATTCTCTGGGACCATAAGTATTGAACAAGCGCACCACTACTGTCTCCGTATCGTACATAATTTTCGAATTCATAATTTGCATCTCGTTAACTCGCTTGGACATGGCATAGTCATTCATTTGCACGATGGGAACTTCGTTTGTTACGTCTTCATACATAATGCCCTCGTAATTTCCGTACACTTCCGAAGAAGAAGTATGAACTAATTTAAATCGATCGCGCTCTTGTAAACGAATAATGTTTTTAGTACCCACAGCGTTAGTCTTCCATACTTTTTCGTAAAAACTCTCCCCATTCCATCGACCAAACTCTGCCCCACAATTATAAACCAAATCAGGTTTAACATAATCAATCAATTCGCTAATTTGCCTATATTCTGAAATATCACATCTGAAATAATTATCTTCATCAATCGCCCCCAACCTATGACCATACAAATGATCAGTATGATGAAGATCACATCCAAAAACAGTATGTCCCCGCTCTTTTAAAACCTCTCGTAACTTGGACCCCACTACCCCTTCGGACCCAGTGATTAATATGTTAAGCTTATTATTCATTTTTGTAAAATTATATTAGATAAATCTTTGGCCAGCATTTTGTATCCCTCGTGGCTATAGTGAACTCCATCAATGTAGTACTTTTCGGTCCCAGCTGTATCATAAACGGTGCATTTATATTCTAAGGCTAGTTCACGAATAATGACATTGTATTTATCTATATACTCCTTATTTTTTAAATACAGAGGAGTGAAGCCCAGTTGCGGCAAAGTGCATAGTATAATACTCATGCCATGAACCTTTAAGACATTTATAATTTGACGGAGGTTATCCTTGTAAACCCGTTCAGTAATAGGGATTTGAATGTCGTTCGTTCCTATAAAAAGAGTAGCTATTTGTGCATCAGAGTGAGAACTCGCCGCTCTCCAAACTCTTCGCAAAACATCAGAACTGGTGTCGCCGCAAACCCCCTCATCGTGACAATAGTAAAATTCTCCTGTTTTATCAGCCATTATACTTGCAAGCTCTGCAGGAAAAGAGCGCCCCTGCGAATCACGCGCACCAGTAGTAATTGAATCACCAAGGCATAGAATTTCATTCCAAATCATTTATCTTGTCCGTCCATTTTAATAATAAATTCCAATTGCTCTTTATTTCCCCATATGTCGCTTTTTCCAGAAAAAATTATCTCCGCATCTGGAAGGGCATATTTCATTAGTGATGTGAATGTGTGCTGGCTGAAGTGCCAATAATGTTCTCTAGGATCTAGGGCACCAAATTTAAAAATATTCACATTCTCTATGTTTGGCACACATATATATAAAAGACCTTCACCGTAGCTTTTAAATAAACCTTTAATTTTTTGCAAAAATTGAACAGGATTAGGTATGTGCTCGAAAGTATGAACCATAATGACGTTATCATACTTATCCTTCTCTTGTGTTTCGATTAAAAGATCATCGATGCTCACATTTTTTAAATTTAAATTATAATTTTCTATACCCAAGAGAACGGCTTTTTCATTAGCATCAATCCCAACTAAATCAGCAAATGCTTTATCTTTTCTAAGTTCATTTAGGATTTCACCACAATTGCATCCAATGTCTAAAGTTTTACCAATACAATATTTTTTAATTGTGTCTATGGAATTTTTATGCCTCTCACTTATACTTATTTTACCTAAATATACCGCCTCTTCATAATCATCAAATTCGCACATCGATGTCCTAATCGTACCACAGTTATCACATTTAGTCAGTGTAAAAGTAGTTCCGGAAACATTTTCCCAGTCGCCCGAAATCATAGACCCCTTGAAGTTTCCACACCAACAAAGATCATCTACGGTTACAAGTTTTTTCATATCATGAATTTTTATTCCATACAGCGTTATATCTTTCTACATCAGTAGCGCCATATAAACATTTTGAAAAAATGAAACCCTTTTTCAACAAGCTTTTTTTGGGGTACACAAAATGAGTATCTCTGGTAGCCTGTGTTTTTAAATCGCCTAAAAAAATCTTGCGTTTGGCTACGCGTTGCATTTCACCAATAGCTTTGCTTGCATAGCCCTCGTTTGGCAAATATTGAAATACCCCAAAACAAAAAACAAAATCAAACGAACTATCTTCGAAAGGTAAATCATTTGCTTGCCCGACCATCACCCGATGCCCCGAAAAAAGCTCTTGATGTTTTTTAATAATATTGCTAGAGTAATCTACTCCCATATAATTACAACACCTATGAAATTCTTTTGCAAGCAGTCCGCACCCACATCCCACCTCCAAGATTGAATTAGCAGGGCGAAGGTGCAAAATATCCGCAATACGCCGACAAACGACGGCGGCATCAAAAGAGGTTTTCATGTGGTCGTAGCCATCCAAAAAAAAGAGATCCGAACTTGAAGACGCTCCTTTTGTATCCCAAATATCTTTCCAAAAATCACTCATCAACAAATTCCCAGTCATAACTATTGCGATAAGAAGACCATGGAATAAAAGTATGCCCCCACCGCTTCCGCAATTTTTCTAACCCAATAGAAACACCTTGTTCCCATTTTGTGGTGCGCGCATTACCCTCATCGAAACCCCATTTTTTTAAAAAACCAGCATGCGCCTGTTCGTCCCACCTATTAAATGCTTTTCTTTTTTGTATACGGTTAGGATGGAGATGGTGAACCCTAGGAACCCACACGTTATACAAATTGTTTTTTAATGCTTCTAGGGACCAATCCTCGTCAACAAGCATCGTATAGGGAGTCCAGTTTTCACACTGCCCGATTTTCTTCATAGAAGACATAGGGGTTATCATTAATGCCGACATAGGCCCATGAATCTTGACCGGCCTTGAAGGATAATCAATTCGATTAAAGTCATTGTAATGCAACTGAAACATAGCCCCCCATTTATTATTATCTTTATAGAAGCCTGCCCGAAAGGTATCTGTCGCCATTTTGTTGAGGTTTTTATAATAGTGTTCGCTTGTAGAAGTAATCCATCCTATTTTATCTTTTAAATGAGAAACTTCCTTGGTTATACTTTTAAAATAATCATCCGTGACGAATTGAACGTCGTCATGTGCAATAAGTAGCCAACTTGCCAACCCTTGAATCTTATCTAAAAATAAATTAAAATCTTCCGCCCAAGTTCCTACGGGCTCCGAGACGCTTAATGCTCGATCGTCCAACAGCGCTCCACATGATTTTTCCAATTCTTTGCGAACCGCGCTCTCTAATACAAGGTAAAACTTATAATCAAGATTCTTGTTTTTCTCGTCAAAGGACATGAGGGTATCTCGTAAATTGTCCAAACGAACATTGACGCCTTCGGATTTGACAAAAACTACCAAATCTAACATAATTAAATCGCAGGGCGCAAGGAAAGGAGCTTCTTTCCCTCTGACCCTAAAACCTTTCTGGGCGTACAAACACCCATTGCTGTACCAATATCACGAATACCCTTCACTAACTTCATTAATCCTATAGGTTCAACCGAAGCCAAATGGTCAGATCCCCACATTGTTCTATCTAAAGTAATGTGTCTTTCAATCCATTGAGAGCCTACAGCTACCGCTGCAAAGGTTGTCACAAGCCCATATTCGTGCCCGCTATATCCAATTTCTTTATCGGGGTACTTATCCTTTAACCATTGGATATAACTCAAATTAAGCTCTTCGATTGGAGACGGATAAACCGAGTTTGTATGCATAATAACATCAGGATTACATGCGTTCACACACGTTTCAATTTCTTTCTCCGTGCTCATTCCTGTGGATATTACTAAGGTTTCAAATCGACTTCTAGCATAACAGCATAAATTTAAATCAGTTATTAAAGCCGAAGGAATCTTAACTATATTCGTCAAAGGAACCATAAAATCAACAGAACTCTGGTCCCACACTGACGCAAAACACTTGATACGGTCTTTACAATAGTCAAATATTTCTTGACACTGAGGACCACTAAATTCAATTTTCTTCTTGTATTCTAAATAGGTCATATCCCCCCATGGGGTGGATTTGGGTTGGTTCTTTTGGTGCTGCGGAACGCAGGCATCAGGGGTTCTTTTTTGCCACTTAACATAATCACATCCCGCCACTACCGCAACATCAATTAATTTTTTTGCAATGTTAATGTCACCGTTGTGATTAATTCCAATTTCTGCTACGACATTAACATTCATAAATTTTTTTGTACTAAAAAAGATTGTTAGACAAACCTCCATCAAAGTTTATTGTTACCCCATTTAAGTATTTAATATTGTTCTCTACCACCGACTTAACAAAACTTCCAATTTCTTTTGTCTCGCCCGCGCGACCTAAGGGCAATTGACTTTCAAATTGCGCCATATCAGCCACTAAGCTATTTAACCTATCGGTCTTTATGGGCCCCGGGGCTATGCCTATTGTTGTTATCCCTCTTTTAGCCAAATCTTTACTTAAACACTTTAAAACGCTTATAAAAGCAACCCTATAGGCGTTAGACAGTAACAACTTGGGATTTGGCTCTTTAACATTGAATGATGTAATCAAGAATATGAATCCATTATCTATTATTTCAATTTTTTGTAGTATTCTAAAAAAACTATAAAATAATTGGTTGTGATATTTGTCACAATCGTCTTTAGTTATTTCACTAAATTCTTGTGCAGGTGGCCCGCCAGTGTTCAATACCAAAATATCTGTTTTCTTTTGCTTTTCTATAAATTTATCAACACTGTCAATATTCGAAGTGTCTAATTCATTTGTTGATATACGTATTACATTTAAATCTAACTCACTTAGCGAGTCTGCTATCCCCCTCCCTATTCCTCTACTGCTTGCTAATACTAAGGCTTTTTTCATTTAGATATTATTAATTTTTTTGTTCTATTTTATTAATCATTTTTGTTTTTTTATCAATCCCTATTGCTAGCGGCAATACCTTTAAATTATATATAATTTCATTAATTTCTCTACCACCGCTCTTTTCAGATATTTTTAATCCTATAGCGTGCTCATAATCTGGACATTTTTTATCGCTCCTAACATAAAAAAATATATCTTTTGGCTCATAGACTAAAGATAGATATAGCGCATTTAAATTACTACAATGATTACCGAATGTAACCTCTAGTCCATATTTTTGTTTTAAGCTTTTAATCGCACATAGGTTGCAGTCCTCAATATTGTGGGATAATTGCGTGTGATTGAGTTTAAAATTTTTATCATAGTTTATGTGTTTGACAAGATTACTTATCTCTTGATCTGAGCTTAACCCAGTAGATACTGTAATATTTTTTTTTGTTGATTGTAATTTATCTATCAATTCAAAGTTATTAATATCATTCCTTATAACTTTATAGAAGTCTACTTTGAGATTTTCGAAAAACTCTAAATAATTAATGTCTCCTAATGCTACTCCTAATATTTTGCCAGAGTTTTTTATTGATGTGCACACAGATTCGTATGCTTCCTTATTGATTTTTAGATTACATCCTTCCCATAAATTATTATAAAATTCAGGTTCTCTTACCTGTAAAGTTATTGCGTCTACATCAGTATTAATTAAATTTTTTACCAAATCATTCAGCAAGTTTTCATCTCCTAAATGATTTACTCCAATCTCAGCTATTAACATAATATTTTTTCGATTAATTTTATGTCTTCGACAGTGTCTATTTGAAAGCTCTCGTAAAATGGCATTTCTACTATTCCAATGTTATTCCCATATCGTAAGTTTGTCTCTAACAGCAATTTTTTAGTTGTGGCATAAAATGCACCATTTTCAACATAAACCTCTTCTACATCTTGCCTACGTGGTCGTTTTTTAATATTCCAATTTATGGTTTCATATACTTGTGAATTACATGGCTTACGCCATCTGGGATACCAATGCTCTTTGTACGCACTGAATACCGAGTCATAGTTCTGTAACATCTCTAACCCTTCATTAATGTATTTATATTGAAGCAACGGTGCGGTAGGCTGGATAAAAACTACAACATCACATTTGATATTTTTTGCAGTATAAATGACAGCCGCATCAGGCATGATAACATCATTAGATAATTCTCGCGGGCGCATCATCACATTTGCACCATAGGATCTACTGATGTCTGCAATTTCTTCATCATCGGTGCTTACCCAAGTTTCGTTGACATTTGAGGCTATAGATGTTTGGATAGTGTGCGCGATCAAAGGCGCTCCTGAAATTTTTATTATATTTTTTTGAGGTACCCCCTTACTACCCCCTCTTGCCGTAATTATTGAAACTCTCTTCATAGTAACTTTCGGAGATAAGGGTCAATAACAATATTTTGTTTCTCTCTCAATAATTTTTTAAAAAAAACAATCTGGGCATTCATATCATGACCTATGGCACCACTGTAGTCATCTCGACAGCCTGCAAAATAAACCTGATCATAATCTTGCCCCTCTAGATAAAAAGTACATCCTTTGATGGCAAGTTCCTTCAGGGGATACTCAGCAAGAACCGCCATCGCCAGAATCCCTTGGCTGGGCTCTACGGTAACGGCTTTATGTAATTTTTTATAATCTTCTACTCCTATCCAATAAAAAGGAACGTTGTGTTGGTTGATCGATTCAAAATTTTTCACCACTCCCGATACATAATTGCTGGGCCACTGGAGACAGTCGATTTGATTTCCTTCAGATTTGATAGCCAAACAAGCTACCATTTTTAATTTTTGAAAATCCTTCGAATATTTTTCTATCTTTCTTTTCAGGCCGGGCATCCACGGTGTCCCTAAATTGTGGAACATAATGTCCGTCCGGCTTCCATAATGCTCGCGTAATGATAAAGGCGGCGCCACATCATTCACCCGACAAATGATATCATATTTGTCAATTTCTTCACCAGCTCCGCTACCGGTTAAATAAGGAGCTGGACCCACTATGATTACCCTCTTGTTTTCAACAAGACGTAAAAGGTTATCGTTAAGTTGGATATCGTACATTATATTTGAGAAACCACTTTGCGAATTCCCTCTCTTAAAGAGGTCTTTGGTGCCCAATAGTTTAAAATATATTTGTCGGGCTCCAATTTTTCGGATCGCTGTACGCTATCGGTATTTAAAGAAGGTTTGATGGTGGTACCTTTAAAGCACGAAGACACCTCTTCTGCTACCTCAAGAATAGTGTTCCATTTAAACCCAGAAATATGATATGGTTTATTTTTTTCTAATGAATGATATTTTGTACTCAAGACATCCAAACACTCGCAGCAGTCCTCTACATAAAGAAATTGTCTCGCTTCCTTTCCGTCTGTAAGCATATCTATGGTCCGGGTGTTTTTTGCCTTAAGAATAAAGTCTGTAATGACATGGGACTTTTCCAAATCTTTTTCTGCTCCATA
>Ga0080013_1006451_pt1 | contig 10440 bp, 13 predicted proteins | sample ETNvirenome_6_85_FD_69236 | JGI IMG/M metagenome (GOLD analysis project Ga0080013, IMG submission 69236) | Marine viral communities from the Pacific Ocean - ETNP_6_85 (SPADES assembly) (version 2) | ecosystem: Environmental > Aquatic > Marine > Oceanic | place: Pacific Ocean | collected 2013-06-19
GTCTTTTTTATATTTATAAAAATAATACTAAAAAAGTTAATTTATTGTTCTTCTTCTTTGCTTCTATTACATATATATCTATACATACCAAACTAAAACCAGTTTAAGTTCAAACCAGTTCAATAAAAAGCAAATTGTAAATCGGATTTTTGCAAATATGTTGAATTGTGAATGATATTTTCCGAAATACCGTAAGTCAATTGTTAATCAATCAAGCTCAAATATGGAGCCGCGAAAAATTTAATTTTTACCCCACTAAAAAACTCACTTTTTTAAAAACTCACTTTTTTAAGAAATGATAAATAATGATGTTTTTACCCCATAAAAAAAATATTTTTAGGTTTTTTGAAATTTTTATCGTATTTTAGCTTGACTCCCGAAACCGTAAATTTTATACTATGGACTGCTTTATGAAGCAAAAAGGAAATTCAACTTACATCGGAGTATCTCTTAAAGACTTGATGACCTACTTTAAGGAAGATGCTGTTATTCACGTTTCAAAGAAATTCATGGAATCCTATAAAATGATTAGTGGAATTACTGAAGCACCAAAACCAATATCAATCAAGGTTACTGATAAATCTGAGAAGATAGAGGAACCCAAGGTAATGGAGAAGATAGACACTTCTGTTAAGAAGGAAGAAATTGCCCCTGCTCCTATTGAGTTAAATGTCAGCGAAGGAGATTGGTAAAAATTAAATTATTGAAAAAAAATCTTTTTTGGGGTTGACTTATATTCCGAACTGATTTAATATATTCTCTGTTATGACTACTACATCTACTACATTATTCCCACAAGTGATCGGGCAGCACCCTGCCAAGCGTAAGTTTGAGTTTTATATCAAAGCGTTTGAAAGGACAGGGATAGTCCCTAATATCATGCTTACAGCACCTAAAGGTGCTGGTAAAACCATGCTCGCAAGGGCATTCGCTCGTTGTCTTATCATGCCAACTACAATGGAGCCTAAAAAGTACATTGAGTTAAATTGTGCTACGATTAAGAATCTCAGACAATTCGTTGAGATGATAATGATTCCTTATATGCAGAATGAAGAAGCTACATTCTTATTCGATGAATGTCATATGTTACCCAAGGATGTTACGATGGCACTATTAACCATTACCAATCCTAATAAACATAACTTTAATACTTTTAGTTATGAGGGAAGCGATATTGATATTGATTTCAAAAAATTAACTTTTTTGTTCGCCACTACCGAGCCGCAAGAAGTATTCCATGCCTTGATTGATCGTATGGAACGTATCGACTTGGATGATTATACCTATGATGAATTAGGTCAGATACTCCTATTAAATACTGAGAAGATTAGATTCTCTGGTGATATCGTATCAAAACATATCGCACCAGCATTACGAGGCAATGGCAGGGCAGCGCAAAAGATGGCTACTAATATCAAATCTTATGTAGCGGCGAATAACACTAAAACTTTTAAGTTATCAGACTGGAATGAACTTTGCCGCATATTAGACATAATGCCACATGGTTTGAATAAGATTGAGTTGAGGTATTTGCGTACTCTACATCGGGAGGGAACCGTGAGGCTATACAACCTCGCCGCCAAATTACAGATGACTAGAGCAGCAATTCAATCTGATGCAGAAGTCTATCTTCAAAAACTTAACTTTATTGATGTATCGACTCATGGTAGGGCATTATCTAATGATGCGAAACTAATGTTTGAGAAAAATCCACAATTATTAGAAAAACAAAAGTCAAGTTAATACTATATTAATGTATGAGAAATACGACATATCGTGTTAACGTAACTCAAGAGGGCAACTCACTCAATGTGGATTCGGTTGAGAAGTTGCGAAAGTTTAATCAGCATCGCAGTGAATGGCAGAAGGTATCAAAGTCTACCTTTACCGCTTCAAATAAAGATGCTAGTACGTTGAAGTTTTCCAAGCGGAAACGTAAGTAGAATCCCCCCTCAATAGTAGTCCCCCTCATAACACTACGAAACCCCACTCGAAAGAGTGGGGTTTTTTTGTCGTCGAATATAAAATTGCCAAATAATAATTGCTAAATAAATAAATGCGAAATAAGGATTGTTAAATAATTAAATACAAATAATAGAAGGTGAAATATATAAAGGCGAAATAAAGAATCTGAAATAAATAAATAACAAATAAGTATACAGTTTTATCAATTAAGTGATAGATTTACATAGTATATACAAATGCAAAAAATGGAGTCGTAAGTCACTGATTACCAAGCACTTAGGCGCGCGGCGCCCCCCCGGCGCAGCCGTAAGTCATTGATAATCAACAACTTAAGTGTCAAGCTTTTTAAAAAAACTTTTATTAAAAAAAATAATTTTTTAGGTTGACAGGCACGCATTTTTAACATATACTCAGCGGCGTTATGGGAAGATATATTGACACTAATTGCACGTATACTCAGGATCACGAAAAGGGAACGTATACATTCACGGGGCCATGTCGAGTCACAGGGAAGTCTTACACGGTGACGATTCATGGCAGCGAGCTTTTCGACCTGAACCAAGGTCTCCCTATTCAAGACGCGCTGCGCTCATTAGATGCAGACCAACGGGAGTTCGTTATATCGGGAACAAGCCCCGAAGGGTGGGAAAAATTATTCGGATAAAAATTATTTTTATGATTGACTTGAACCAGTAAACAAGGTACTATCTTTTCCAGTTATGGGTCTACTAAAATTCACATTTGAAAACGCCAAGCTGAAAGGTATTTGGCACTACTCCCTTCCTAGTGGCTATACTTGCCCCGGAGCTAAAAACTGTAAGACTTTTGCAGATAAGGAAACGGGCAAAGTTCGTGATGAACAAACTCCTGTTGACGGTCAGATTTTCCGATGCTATGCGGCAATGGATGAAGCTCGCCGTCCTAATGTGCGTAAGGTTCGTTGGGCTAATTTTGACTTGTTAAAGACTTGTCGTACTATTCGGGAGATGGTTGACTTGATAGTGGGCAGCATAAAAGAAACCGGATTGAATCGTGGCGGTACTTGTCGGGTTCATATCGGCGGAGACTTTTTTAGTCAGAGATATTTCAACGCTTGGATGAGAGCGGCCAAACTATTCCCAAACGTGGTTTTTTATTCCTATACTAAAAGCATCAAGTTTTTACTGGAGTATATCGCCGTTAATGGTGGCTTGCCTAAAAACTATGTCTTTACCTGTTCGCGTGGTGGAAAGTATGATAACTTAATCCCTCAGACGATGGTGAAAAGTGCAAAGGTGTTTTTCTCTACTGAGGAAGCGGAAGCCTTGGGATTGGACATAGACCACACTGACGACTTGGCAATATCTGGCTCGAATGATTTTGCCTTGGTGATTCACGGAAGTCAACCGGCGGGGAGCGATGCAAGTAAGGCTCTCTCAGCGAATAAGAAAAAAGGCTTTACGGGCTACAATGCAACTGTTAAAGTTTAATGAGGTGGAGGGATTAGGATTGATGCTAGTGGGCCTCATAGCTGGGGTGTTATTCTACTATTACCAAAAAAAATGATTGAATATGTAATACAGCGAGAAGGAGAGAAAAAAATAGCCGTAGGCATAAGGGGTGATAATAAAAAGGAGATTATTCACCACTACTGGGGCTTTTGGAATCATGCGGCAACGTCTGGTCAAGATTTGATTTGGTCAAACGAACACGTTAAACCTTATTTGGGATATTTTTGGACAAGTCAAACCAAGTTAAAAAGGTCATTAGTTAATATGTCAGTCAATATAATGCTGGCCGAGGGTAAGTTGTCATTATTTAAGGGGAAGAGGGGAGGCATCATGCCTTTTGCTAGGGAGTATGCAGAATCAAGGCTGGAAGAATTCAAACCAATGACGTTTTTAGTAACAGGTAATAAATATGACTTTTATAGTTTAGGAAAGATAACGGCAGAAAATTTAACGGATTATGATTCAACAAGATAATAACCACACACACCAAGCGGATTCCTTCGACAGTATGTATGCCGTCGCTAATGGAATGAAAAAAGAGTTCGACGATGCTTTTGCCAAGTGGGCAAAGAAAAAAGGCATTAAGACAGGATTTCCTAAAAAGAAAATGAACCAGCAATTTGTCTCCGAGGCAAATAGAAAAAAGAAATGATTAAATAACAAATAATAAATAATACGCGAGGTCGGTTCGATTCCGACTTTCGCGTCTTTTTCTTAAATCTCAGTTTTTTAAAAACCTAAGTCGTAAGTCATTGAGCACCAAGCACTTACGGCCGCGGAGCCCCCCCTCCGGCCCCGTAACTCATTGATAGTCAGTCACTTAGGCCTCTTCTTTTGTCAAGCTTTTTAGTTAAAAAAAATCCCCCACCCCGAAGGGTGGGGGTTGCTTGTGTTCCCCTTAGGCCGTCAGCGTCACCTCAGTGATGACCTTTTCCTTTTCAGGAACCTTGGCCGTCAGCTTGGCGAAATGAGCTGCGCTCTGCTCTGCGCGTGACAGATTAGTAAGCACGCCCCGATTGACTCGATTGGCATATTCGAACCGAGTTGACTGCACCTCACGCGTGAGGTGTTCTGTGGCCGCGTTGTACAGGTTGTACAGGTTGCGACCTTCATCCTCCTTGGCGAAGGTAGGCGAGTCCCAGACCATCTGGATTGAATCCCGAAGAGACTCGGAAAGCACCTTTTTGATGGCGAGGTTGTCCAGAATGAGTCCGCCCTCTTTTTGGGTGATCTCACGCTTGCCGAGGTTTTTGAAAGCCTCAACAGATGCATCGAATTTTTCAACCGATGCGTCGATTCCTTCCTTAATGAAGGACAGATCCAGCTTTGCGCTGTGCTTTTTGGTGACGTTGGTGTCAGCCACCAGCGAACACATACCGTTACTGCAGACCTTGCGCATCATGCCCACGGCCCAGTTGAGACCACAACTCCTATCAAATGAGTTGTTTAAGGTCAAACGAAGAGACACGACATCACCGACGTTGGCGATGTGACGTTCCTGCGTTGGGAAGTCATAGACTCCATAAAAACGTGCGCCCTCACGAGCAACCACGATTTCTCTCTCGAAGTCACCTAAGCCAGCACCGGCGAAGGCGTCCTCAACTACTTCAACAACCGATTCGTTGTTGACGATCTCATACGCCTCAGTGGACGTACCCAAGCAGACATTGTTGTCTGTGCGAAAATTCCCCATAATTGGAGAATTACCAACCTTGACGGCTTTACCATCACGGTTGAACAGCGGTTCCTGCACGACTGTGTAGTCGAAGTCGGAACTTGTAGGTTTTGTGTTTCTAGCCATAACGTTTTTTAGTTCTCCCTCAGAACACGAATATCTTCTCATATTTAAGGCCTAGAGTCAACCCCTAAATCATCATTATTTTAAAAAAAATATTTTTTTATTTTATCCGAAGTTGGCACGGTTCTTTCTTAAAATTCTTAGTTTTTGAAAATTTAATGTTGTAAGTCACTGAATACCAACGACTTACGTTTTGCGCGGGGGGCGCGGCAGCCGTAAGTCCTTGATTACCAAGAACTTACGACCACAGAAACCGTTAAAAGAATCAGAAAAATGACAGAGCATAAAAGAACCGTCATGTCGATCTTTTTATTATCTTTTTTATTTCTTCTAATGGTGCTTCATCCCAAGTCGTAGAGCTTTTCACTCCTAGACCTTCGGCTATTTCAAAACCCACTAGACCGACTCGACCTAGCGCACGAATTATCGCCAGTTTGACACCGCGCTTTTTAGAATGATGCCACTCCTTACATGAAGCGTCCTCTATCCTAAAATCATGCAAGGTCTCTTTCACATCTTTTTCTGCCGTCATCGCTTCCTCTTTAGTGTCGTGTTCCCTTCTTATACAGAAGAAGCAGCCAGAAGAAGCAGTCAAGTCTTTCGTTACCCTTTCAAACACTCGGAAGGAATAACCCACCTTAAAAGTGTCATTGTTATGAAAGGCCATATAGCTATACCATTTTTTCATATTAGGCACGGAATTTAATGTTTTTATTGCTCTTAAACGCTTCGATAGCTTTTAAGGTTTGTTGATACCAGTAAACCATCTCATCATAACCACGCGAAGAGTAAACCCCTAGACTCATCTTTTCGCCGTTCTCCTTCATGGTATTAACCCTTTCGAGATGTTTACCCAACATACGACCAGCATTGCTTTTGCTGCTCTTCATAGACGCGCCGATGAAGTCATTGTAAAACTTCGCACCTTTCTCCCAATCTTCTGAGATGAAAGAGATGATGGGGCCAAGGACAGCGGGACGAGTAAATCCTTTCTTCTTACTCTTATTGGCATAAACAAAAGCCATTGCCGCTTTATGTTCGTCAACTACCTTAACAACCTGACTTGCGCTGTATCCTTTAGAACGCTCTGAAAGCGTACCCTCTGGAACTGGATTGCCCTCTACGTTTACCATGCTCCGCAGAATCTGAACTGCTCTAGTAGTAAACCAACCTACTTGGCTGGGAGTTAATCCTGTCAGTTTTTTCCCAAACTGTACTGCATGGGTCAAGGTGCGGTTGTCGCCTTGGTCGATAGCGGGAGTGGTTCCAGCGTCACAACCTTTTTCGACGATTACTTCAAGTATTTCACCAGACTGAGCGATAGCGTTCAAACGGTGCTGCCCGTCAATAAGTGTTCCCGTAGTGTCAAACTTGATGTTTCCAGCGTGACGCTTCCAAGTGCCTTCTGTGATTGCACGGCTCAAAAAGTTTACATTCCTCTTTTTAAGTGTGCGGTTGGTCGCTTCCTTCCCTTTGTTAGTGTTCCTCTCCAAAAGAATTTCTTTAGCTTCAATCGGAGACATACTGTAAACTTCCGCAGACCACTTGGACGATGTGAATTTATCCAAACGCTTGGCTAACTTGTTTGCGCGAGCTTTGAGGGATGTTACCTTTGGTAACGCGGATTTCTTTCTAGTAGTAGTAGCTTTCATAACTGGGAAAAGTATCTCACATTAGGTGGACTTCGTCAACCCCAAAAAACATAAAAATAACAAATAAGATTTTGCATCCCTAACCCACTGACTACCAAGCACTTACGGCGTCGGGAGGGGGGTCGGGCCGCCCTAACCTATTGATAGTCAACGACTTATGCATTGAGATATTAAAAAAACAACCCCCCAGCGTTGGCTGGAGGGTTGGGCTAGAATAAAACTAGCACTCAGGAGATTCCCCCCTACCTTAGTAAAACATTGGGAAAAGCTAAAAAAACCAATGCAAACCCCAAGGCAGGGCGCTTAAAAGCTCATGACTAAGACTTTCAAGCGAGTTTCTTCGGAGAGAAGAGTCTTCCGAAAAAAGTCATTAGATTACCTTTTCTTGTTCTATCTAGGTATTTTTCCACTTCCGCGCTGTTAGCGAGCCGAATGTTTCGAGTAGCAACCGCGCTTTGATTCTTACCGTGGAATTCTGTCACAACTCGCGAACTGCTGAAAGTATTAGAGATTACCCGTTCCGCACGGTTCTTCTTGGTGTTATAGTAGATTGATCCGTTTTTAATTTCTTTAAGTTTCATAACTGGGATGAGTATAGGATAAAAGGGTCTACTTGTCAACCCTTAAAAAAAACATTTTTACTGTTGACATATGTGTAAAGTGTGATACTATTAACACCTGTGAGTGAGAAACCTAAAAAGCCCCGCGCAGTAGTCAGTTGGAACACTGGCGAGCGGGTGCATCGTCCCAAGAAGGGAAAGGGCTCTTACAATCGCGGGGTGGTCAAACGGCAAGACGGTTCTCTGCAAAAGAACAATTGAGGGTTCGATTCCCTCCCTCGCGTCCAATTTAAAAAAGTTATTTTTATGGTTGACTCTAGAAACAATTTAGCTTATACTATTTGAAGTTATGAGGGAAAGAGAAGAACCAAAAGGATTCATTAGCTGGGCCGATGCAGAAACCCGCAAGACTTACATGGGTTGCCCTGTTGCACCTGATCGGGTGAAAGTTTACTACAATCTTCAGAAGGATTGCCTTTCTGTAGTTGATACTAGCACGGGGAGATTATATTGCCATAGTCACCGAGTCGAGCTAAAGAATGCCAAGTTTCACGTTAACGAGAATGGTCGTCAACGTGTTGTCCGTGAGAAGCGCAAAAACGTTCACGCTTATGTTATTGGCACATGGGTAAACGAAGGAGACCATCAAGCCTATCGTTTTGAGAAAGGGGAAGATGGTAACTTGAAAAAGGTTTGGGGCTGCAACTGCCGTAACGAAGGAGAGTATTCTTGGTGCGAGAATTGCATTCCAGAGTCGGGAGAAGAATTTAAAGGTGCATATTACAATCCTTATAAGTATAAGACTTTTGTAGAGGATATAAGCAAGAAGCCTATCTACAAGTCTAGCAGGGTAATCCTTCGGGATAAGACTGCCATCGGGCCGCACTTTAATATTTTTTATATTCCCGAACCGAAGAAGAAAAGGCTTGCATGGAATGCCGGACTACGGTATACTCATAAGCAGTTAAGGGAAGCGAAATTAGAAGTATGAAACAAATGGATGATCATTGGTTGAGGCCGCGAACAAAAGCGGGTACTGAAGAAATGCGGAAAAGACTCAAAGCTATGAAGTTTATGCTGAAAGAAGCAGCGACTCAAAGCGTAGAGGGACGGATAGCCTCCAAAGTATTTGATGAATACTTTTCTTTCGACTGGGATGATGAAAGCATGGACAAGAAGTTTGAGGATCAGGAGACGGAAAAGAAAAAGGTTGCATTGCCAGACCGCTGCTGATATACTTTAGTTTCCCTTCGGGGAATGCTTATTATTGTTTGTCATTTGGTAATCCCTGCTGGTGGAGGTTAATCAGCGAAGGTTGTATTTAATATTATCGTTTCATGTTTATGGTGTGTCAGGCTGGGCTGACTTAAAAGATTAGGGTAGGAATACAATGCTAATCACCCCCAGACAATTTTTAGGTTCTTTGAAAATTTGCTCTTGAGTTTAGCGGTCTAAAGATTGTCCTGCAAAAGGACTCTCTCATAACACTAAAAAACTTGGGCTATGCGCTTAATCACGTCTTTCTGAGCTATAAACGCGTTGAAAGCATGACAGTCGTTAACTCGACTTGAAACGGTTAAGAATGAGAAGTTTCTCAAGAGCGATTCATTTAGGTTGACGGAGTTAAATACCCCTGTGAGGCACGAACTCACGCCCGTTTTACTGCTGGTGGTGCGGCGGCAACCTATCAATTTCCTCTCTCGACGGAGAGAGGTCGGTGTGGCAGAATAATCCCTCCCACGGGGATAATGCAGCGACTGCGAGAAGTACAGAGACCAATCGGTTGAGGAAAATCGCGGGTGAGTCCGAAGTAAGTAGATCAGAAACATTTGTTTCTTGGGTACAGAAAAGGTGCGGGTACACAAATACTCCCGCCACCATTTTATTTTAATAGTATGAATAAAGTAAGTAATTACGAAAAGTTACTAGAGGCATTTGGAGAAAAGAAAGTGAAGACAAAACATTTAAAACAAAAGGCAGAAAAGAAGAAAGCGGTCAAGAAGACTCGCGCAATAAAGCGAGCGGATGCAGATAAGTTGGATGCGTTACGCAGAGACTTCACGCGTAAGATAGAGTACAGTCTAGGGCATATCATCCAAACTAATGCCAAAAACTGTGAGGCTGTTTCTTTTCTAAAGAAGAAGATGAAAGAGATTCGTCAAACCATTTCGGAATAACAATGCAAGACATAATAAAACAAGGTGATTGGGGTTACGGCGACACAGCGGGCCTAGCCAAAGAAGTTGATGCTGGTTATAAGAAATGGCTCAAGAAGAACGGGCTGGAACCAGAAGGCTATAACAATAAGAAAAATCGAATGAGTTTTAATTATGGCAAAAAGAGCGGCGATTAAATTCTGATTTGTAATTCATTAAATAAGAAATACGAACCTGTCAAATAATGATCTGTTACGAATGTGGAACCAAAGCCCAACGGCGCGAAATACGTGTTGCTAAAAAAGAAACCCGCGAGCCTCAAATAACTGAGAGGTGCGGCTCTTGGGAAAAAGGGCAATGCGAAAAATGCAAAAAGAAAAAAATTTACGTTACTCCAATTTCAGATTTTATCCGCGTAAGTGTTTGACTATCAACGACTTACGACTTCCCCACCCCCCCGCCGCGGCCCTAAGTCCTTGCAGCTCAACGACTTAGGACTTTTATTTTTAAAATTTAATTATAAAAAACACCCACGCTTTTCAGCGCGGGTGATAAATGAAAAAACAAACAATAATCAGTATTTACGCCTTACCAAAACACGCGGGGCAAGACTCAAAAAACTTGCACCAACAAACCTCCTCGTCCTGCGCGACGATGGCCTCGTTCTGCCATTCGTCACAGACCGCGTTGAACTCCGCCCGCGCTCGCGGGTCGGCCTCGAAAACTTCCTCTAATTCAATTCTATCCCTCATAACAGAAAACAGTATATCACAGTTCTGGAAAATGTCAACCAATAAAATGACTTTTTTTCACTTTTTT
>Ga0080013_1006452_pt1 | contig 10440 bp, 13 predicted proteins | sample ETNvirenome_6_85_FD_69236 | JGI IMG/M metagenome (GOLD analysis project Ga0080013, IMG submission 69236) | Marine viral communities from the Pacific Ocean - ETNP_6_85 (SPADES assembly) (version 2) | ecosystem: Environmental > Aquatic > Marine > Oceanic | place: Pacific Ocean | collected 2013-06-19
TTTATATTGCCTTATTCAGCGGCCGGGGCTGGCTCGGGTTCAGGAGCGGCCTCAGGAGCCTCTGTGGGCTCTTCTGGCGCCGGTTCTGGCGCTGGGGCCGGTTCCGGAGCCGGGGCGGGCTCAGGGGCCGGTTCTGGCTCAGGAGCGGGTGCTGGCTCGGGTGCTGGCGCTGGCTCGGGTGCTGGCGCGCTTGATTTCGCACCGTTCCTTCTTCTCCAATATTCTGCGTCTCTATCCATGATATTTTAGATATTAATTTTAAGCGTTTGGTCTGAATCCAGCCATAGCGTTATAAGTGCCATCTCCAGTCAAGGTTTGAGTAGTGCCTCTCATAAACAGTCCAACATCAGTCTGTCTTGGGCCACCGATTTGAGTCGAGAAGTCAAGGGTAACTGTTTTATTATCTCCGATAGAAGAACTAAAAGACTGTGAGTCTGGCTTCATATCCTTCATATAATATTCAGAGATAAAGCCCTTGTTCTGGCCGCAAGCCCCTGTAATTCCTTGAAGCTGAATACGAATATCATAAGCTTTTTCACAATCAATCAACTGATTTAAGTTACCAGTAGTAAGATCAGTTAAGATAGCGTCAAAGCTTAAGTTGACACTTACAGGGAAGTCGACTTCACGAGCGAACGCGAATCTATTGCCAAGTCTTTGGATGGCCGTTCTGCCCATATCGAAGTTAATTGTATAGCTTTGAATATTAGAGGAATTAGTAGAGGTTCCATTATCTTCCGGAAGCTTAGCGCCGGGCATACCATCATCATAGTGAGTGGTCCCAAATGTTCCGTCAGCCGTATGTTCCGCAATCATTATTTTAATATCGCCCGGGCGAAGAGTACTAATATTTAGAGCCGCTTCGACCATGTTATTATCATCAGCTGTGTCAAAGCTAGCGCTTCCGCTGACAACAGGTAAGCTTACGGTAGTTGAGGCCGCATTTCCGTTTGTTCTATTAATAGCAGGATTTGGAATATTTACCGTCCCTGTACTAAAATTCATATTCATTGCCTCTACGGAGACAGAGCAAGTCGGAAAACCGCCAACAGAAGCCTCTGTAGAATACGAAGTAATAAATCCGTTACCTAAGCCAATTGTACTAGCATAATTAGAAGTATCTAGATTATTTCTAGCATCATCCCCTATAGCATCCTCACCTTCTCTAGATGTCTGAACAAAGAAGTTTCTCTCGTCTTCTGTCTTTTTTAACATTCCGTCAAGAGCGGATACTAAACCTTGGTTTGTAACATTATAATCGTTAACCTTAAAGCCCAGATTTTCTTCATTGGAAAGGTTTGCTAAAAGATAGGAGAAATCTAAAGAAACAGTTGGGGTTTCTAGAGCTACTCTATCAATAGCTGCCAACTCCCCAAACTGGTTAACGTCAGTTCTAGCGATATTAAATGAATAATTCGCTGATTGAACTCGGTGCAGCTGCCTTATCTCCTCAGTTGTATGAGTGGCAGTAATAGTGCTTGCGGTGGACTTCTGTCCAGCGAAAAGCGCCTCGCTTTGGTAAATTACTCTGTTTCTAGCCATGTTAAAACCTTTTTCTTAGTTGTTAATGGAAATTACAGTTAATATAGCCAAAAGAGAAATTAAAATTATCAATTTCTGGGAAATCTGAAGTTAGTAAGCTCAAAATCAATTACGCTAGTAAAAACATCAGGATTAAGAGATCTCATCTTGGATGAAATAGCCCTATCCATATTACTTACGAAAACCTCTTCTAGGAAGCAGGAAGCCGTGGAGCCTTTTGATGCGATGACTCCTGTAAAATTATATTGCGCAGCATCTTTATACCCCCCAAAAGAGTTAAAAGGCATCTCGCTTTCCTCAAAAAGAGGCACTAAAGTTTTTTGAGTGTCTCTGAAAATCGAACCAATTGCGTCTAGTTCGAACTGACTTTGAGCTAGTACTATAGCTCTTATATTAACCGTTGTTAGATCTTCTCCCCCGAAAGCTATAGGGGAATTCGATGTTCCCATGTTTTTTAAATATACGACAGGGTAAGTTTTTGTATCCGCTTCGAGGCCTGTTGGGGTTAAGTTTATCCTGTTTCTTTCTGTATATTTCGTTTCAAAAAGGATCTTCTCTTCTGGTTGGTTTGTTAAGTAAACATTAAAATCTTTTATAGCAAAGGATCCAGTGATGTCGGCGGTTTGTTCTCCAGAAAAATATACCTTTCCGTCAAGGTAATTTATATCATACATTCCCGTCGCTCCTCCTTGGCCTACATTTACTAGATTGTTCTCTCCTACGTATAACCCGGTCGGGATTGTCGCTCCAGCTATAGAAGCGTCTGCAACTAATTGAGAGTATGGACTAGAATAGCTTTTGTATCCATAATAGTCTTCTGAAACATTATAAAACTGTCCAGTAACATTTTCGTAAGCTTCTCCTTTGTCTAATACTTTATGGTCAAACCAAAGAAAAAAACTAGACATTACCTTGTTGTCAAATTGTGGCTTCATACTGATAAAGTGGCTCTAAACTTAGCTAACATTGGACTGACATAAGGGACGGGTTTATAATTATAAGCTCTTACTTCATGTTTAGATTGAATCGCTGTGCCTGACCTACTAGTAGGGTATTCGTTTTCTTTACTTAAAGTATAGTTAAAATTGCTCACTCCCCCTTTTTCTACAGCCCTGATCCAGCTTCTTCCGCCGCCCCACGGAAGCGGCGTTACTGAATGCAGTTCTGTTAGACTTGGGTAGCTCACTAAAAAATCGTAATTAACCTTATTGTAATTTATTTTCTTTTTAATAGGCGTTCTCTTCAAATGTATAAAGTTGGCAAATGAGTCTCTGACTATACCTACGGGATTTTGACCTTGGTTAAACCCTAAATACTCAAAAAGATTTGCGGCAAAACCTAAGGAGCTGACTTTCGTGCCTTTCTCCAAGCTTTGCGTTACTTCGTGTTTATTTAGTTCTTGGAGGAGCATTTGCTGAGCAGTCTTTACTTTTCTAGTGGCAGTGCCAAAGGCTAAATTCTCCAAAGCTTTTGATCTGCTTGGATCGAATTGCTTTTTTAGCATCTGCTGCAAGTTTAGCTTTAATTTATTAGCCATTATGTCGTAGCTTCTAAATGAAAAACATAATAAAACACCCCAAGATACTCTCTTGCTCCGTCGTCTGTAATGACGTTATAGCTTTTTCCTTGGACAACTATTGATTCTGTTTTTCCGTTACCCTTAATATAGTCTTTACAAGTTTCAGCAACTTTAATCCTAACGTCACCACGAATATCCTGAATTTTTATATCAGGCAAAAACTCCATCGACTGCCTGTCCCTGAAGTTAACCAAAGCCTCGAAATCGCTACTTACTGTTTGGTACGTAATTATTTCTTTTTGAGCCCCGTATCCTGCGTAAATGTTTTTGGAAGTATTAGAGATTACCTTTCTTGGTTCTTTATAAACCGTAATAGTTTCTTTAAAAGTATCAAAGTGATTATTAAGGGCTGTCGTAAAATCGGTCTTACTACCTTCTGTAATTAAAGATGCCATTTATCAAATCCTGTTAAAATGATGCGTTTTACTCGGAGTGTGAGCCCCTACAACTGTATCATCCCCAGCGACTTGAACCGGAGCAGAAAGTCTGAGCTTATAAGCGTTAACCATATCCACCATTTCTCCGTATTCTTGTTTTTTGAGAGTCGTATAGGTTTTACTTAATTCGTTTTTATTAATTTTTCTTACTTTAGAGCCATCGGAAACGACTTCTATAACTGGGTCGTTAGATGCAGCGCCCAAAGTTGAACGTAGTTGCTGGTCGTAATAATGCACGTTATACATTTTTTTGAGAACAGCTTTTTCCTCGAATTGTAATTCGAGAGTAGAGTTATCTACATCACTATTAAAAGAGACTGGTTGCCTTCCGGAGTTTTCTATTTGCTCCGCTATTTCAAAAGTTTGATGACTTACCCTAAAGGAAGTATTAAGATAATTATTTAATTCGCCGACATTACTTCTCACCCAGTAAGCAATGGCCGGAACTGACAAAGTAGAAGGTTCAGAGAGTTCTCTGTATATTTCGTCAGCGATGTCTACGACTTTCATATAGTTAAATTACACTATATGAAGTTTTTTTGGAAAATTAAGTATGCTCCGCGGGCCTATCCCCGAGAACAGCCGTGTCCCAAACAGCTCTCACCTCGGCTTCTGTCGAAGCGGCGTTAAGAGTTGAGTTGGCTGTAACGTCACGTAGAGCTTGCTTTTTGGCAGCAACAGCTGTTTTCTCAGACGCATCTGCAGATTCATCCGCTTTTTGGTAATCAACGTCTAAACCTTCAAGAAGAGGGCCGCGAACTTGGCGAAAACGCTCCTTTTGGAGCTCCTTGGCTTTTGTAATATTTACTCCGATTGGCATGACTTTACTCCGAATACTCCCAAGCGTTTCTAAAATACCGATCAGCAGGGAGATCGCCAAGCGGGATAATCTGATAAGGGACTCCGGCAGGAACGTCTTTCGCAGCGATTCTAGCCATAAAGTCTTCATGGGTTTCGCCCCTTTCTACTGCATTTGGAGCTGGTACAATGACAGCTACTCCGCTAAAAGCTTCACCTTCTGCCGGAGCCACTGGGTAAATGATTCTTCCTGTGATGTCCATTTTATTTAATTACACTTATTATAGTAGTTTTTTCCTGAAAGTAAATTATTTTATTCTCTCAGTTTCCATGAAGTAGTTGGTTCGTCCCAAATATAATCATTTTCATCTGTTGGATAAGCAACCGGAGCATTCCAATCCAGAGTGGATTCATCGAGCGCCCACGAATCAAAAGGTTTTGGGGGGATGAAAGCATCTTTTTCTGAATCGTAGGTAAAATTCAGTCCTGCGAATCTTTTTCTGAAAGAGTTGTTATAACTCGTTTGCTTCCAAGTTCCGCCGAGTAAGTCTCGACAAAACTTTGCGCCAAACACTTCGTTTTCGTTACCGTCCGCGTCAAGGTTGTTTTCGTTTGCAACGACAATAACTCTTAACACCCTATTATCTATTCCTAGTTCTGCAAAATGTGCCATATTTTTATTCCTTAGTTTTGAAATTTATATCTTATTATTACTATACCCGAACCACCAGCCGCCCCTGCTATAGATGAACCATTACCACCGCCACCGCCACCAGTATTTGCTAGTCCGGCAGTTTGAGTACCACCACTTGGGCCTTGTCCATTTCCACCGCCTCCAGCTCCACCTGATCCCCCTGAACCACCACTCCAAGCTCCTGCACCTCCACCTCCTGCATAAGTTACAGAAGAACCAGTAATAGAACTTGCAGTTCCTGCTCCACCAGCACCACCAGCACTAGTATTTCCAGTAGCTCCAACAGCAGAATGACCTCCACCACCACCGCCACCTCTGGCTCCTCCAGTAGTAGACCCACCACCATCATTTCCTTGGGATGGGGTTGTTGAAGGGGTATTACCTGAACCACCAGCACCATTATAGCGTCCTCCACCACCTGAACCACCATCTCTACCCGGTCCGGCGTATGACGGCGGCGTCCCACCACCACCAGCGCCGCCTCCACCCGCTGAAGTGATTGTACTGAAAACAGAATTTTCACCATCCGTACCGTCTGATGTATCAGGAGTTGTTGCTCCCGCTCCTCCGCCACCCACGGTGACTACATACGATGTGGCAGTAACAGTAAAACCAGTACCAGTACGAAAACCACCTGCACCACCACCACCTCCTCCGGCTGATCCACCGCCACCACCTCCGCCACCCGCAATAACAAGATACTCGACGTCGCCCCCGATACTCACTGAGAAATTTGCGGTTGAAGCAAACGTATGTACTTTATAGTCACCATCCGTTGTTGTCGTCCCTCCCGTGGCGACTACATAATCTTCTCCGGTGTTAGTAACCACTCTCCAACCCGTAACAGAAGGGTTATAATACTCTAGAGCACTTCGAGTAGTGTCAAACCTCATTTGTCCAGCGACAGGATTAGATGGCCGTACCCCCGTTGGTCCCGTTGGTATCTCAAACCAGCTTTCGTTATCTGTTGCTGTGTTTATAGTTTTCAATGAAAATTTCCTGTCTTTATTTACACTTTAATTTTGAAATTTATACCTAACTATTATTATGCCCGAACCACCATTTATATACCCGTTCGTATTAGGGGTATTACTAGCCCCACCGTTTCCTCTATTAGCAGTTCCTGCTGCCGCGGTAGCTACATCGCCACCAGCGGCGTAAGTAACGCTACTTCCGTTAATAGTATTAACCGTACCCGCTCCTCCTCCTCCAGTTCCGGTAACGGTATCGGTGCCCGCGGCGCTTGACCCACCACCACCACCACCGTAATGCCCACCCATAGGTCGACCTCCATCATAACCCTCTACTGGAGTATAACTTCCCAAGTTCCCCGTTCCTTTTTCGCCCTCTGCGTTAGCCCCCGCCCACATTCCACCGCCGCCAGAACCACCATTTCGACCAGCATATGTAGCAGGATAGCTCCCCAAACCGTGCCAAGCCCCCGCGCCACCTCCGGTAGAACTATAGCCAAATCCAGTTGAATTACTTCCATCCGAATAACTGCTTGCACCCGCTCCAATAACCATTGCATAGGTAGTAGCGGATACCGCAAAAGCAGCAAAAGTCCTGTAGCCCCCAGCGCCTCCTCCTCCTCCCCTCTCAGTACTTGAGTTGCTGGTCACACTGCTGTTTCCTCCACTTCCTCCTCCAGCGACTAACAAAATTTCTACAGTACTGCTACCCTCCGCACTTCCAGCGTCGGAGACAATAAAGTTTGCGCTAGATAAAAACGTATGTACTTTATAATCTCCATCAGTCGTTATGTTGTCTCCTCCCGCAGCAGTTACGTATGCTACGTCAGCCGCGCTATTAGTGACGCCTCTCCAACCCGTAACAGAAGGGTTATAATACTCTAGAGCACTTCGAGTAGTGTCAAACCTCATTTGTCCAGCGACAGGGTTGGATGGTCGTACTCCCGTTGGTCCCGTTGGTATTTCGAGCCAGTCCTTATTATCTGTTGCTGAATTTATATCTTTCATTAATTCCTTAGTTTTGAAATTTGTATCTTATTATCACTATACCGGAACCGCCACCCTGAGCACCAGCAGACCCACCTGCGCCACCGCCTCCTCCGCCAGTACTAGCAGACCCAGCTGTAGCTCCAGCATTAGAGGAATTTGCGCCTGTGCCACCACCACCATTACCACCCGCAGGATTATCAGAAGAAGAAGAACCACCACCACCACCACCAGCTCGGTATGTCGCAGCACCATTAATGTCTGAAGAAACACCAACACCGCCAATACCGCTATCTGAAGATGTAACGTCATTACCTGTACCACCAGCACCACCGCCGCCAGTGCCCCTCAATGTTCCACCTCCGTTATTACCACCTCTATAACCTTGTCCTGATGTGCCTGCACCACCAATTGCAGCTGATTCGTTTGAGCGAGCGCCACCCCCAGACCCACCTGAAAATCCTGAACCAGTAGCGCCAGAATAATTAACATCGTCACCGCCTTGACCACCACCAACACTGCTAATGGTTCCAAGTGAAGAGGCAGAGCCTGCTGCGCCTGCTGCGCCACCCGCACCTACTGTAACTGTATATGTTTGGGGTGTAACGCTTAAAGAGGATTCTGTACTAGCACCACCACCAGTAGTTCCAGTTGAAGTTCTATAGCCACCTGCGCCACCGCCGCCACCAGTTCTTCTTGAAGCACCACCACCCCCACCCGCAATAACAAGATACTCGACGTCGCCCCCGATACTCACTGAGAAATTTGCGGTTGAAGCAAACGTATGTACTTTATAGTCACCATCCGTTGTTGTCGTCCCTCCCGTGGCGACTACATAGTCAGCTCCGGAGTTAGTAACCACTCTCCAACCCGTAACAGAAGGGTTGTAATACTCTAGAGCGCTTTGAGTAGTGTCAAATCTCATTTGTCCAGCGACGGGGTTGGGCGGTCGTTCCCCTGTTGGTCCCGTTGGCACCTCAAACCAACTTTTATTGTCCGTTAATGCATTTATATCTTTCATTTCTTAATTCCCGAAAATTACTGCTGTTATCCGAGAGCAATCATACCTAGTGCCACTTCCATATCGGCCGTTAGCAATACCAAAACTCGTCGTAGTGGAATCGTCGACTGTTTGACCGGTGGTACTTCGATCCAGTGTTGAATATACTCCGTAACCACCATGAGTACCTGATCCCGTGGAGGATATCACCTGAGGGTAATTAGCATCACTCATGGCGGTAGCAAAAATAACCTCATAGTCACCGGTTCCATGATCAGTCACGCTACTGATATTGTACGAATCCAAAATATCCAAAGTACTCGGTATTCCATTAAAACTTACCCACGCTTTTGCAATCCGCGATTGGTTTATTCCGCCCCTTCCGATCGCAACCCCATCAGCGGTGGAATTAACGAGAATCTGTTTATTAGCGTCTCCGGCAGAAGTTAAATGCGCCGTAGTTGGCGCAGTAAAATTAGACGTATAACGAGCGACTCCCTTCGTGATACGAATATCATCTATGTAGCCTTCGATTATGCCGTATGACAGTGACAAATCCCCTCGTCCGCCTAGCCACAACTTGGCAGTACCGTAAGAACCACTATCGGTGAAACTAAGCTCCTCTACGCCATTCAGATAAAGCTTGGTGGTACTACCGTACCTTACTGCGGCTATATGGTACCAAGTATCGACAGCCAACGTAGTGTTACCGCTACTACTGGCGTAATACCAAGTGCCGTTGTACCATCCCAACTTATTATTAGTACTGTCATACCCAAAAATAAAACCGGCCGTACCAATACCACCGTAGGCGGCGTTTTCTGTACTAAAAAAGGAACCCCAATTACTCGTTGCTGTCCTACGATGCCAAAGTTCTATGGTGAAATCACCAGATGCGCCTGATGGTGTTGGCCAATTCCAATCGGAACTTGACCCTAGGTCTACTTGATCGCTTCCATCTAAATATAAACTGCTTCCACCAAACTTGCTTTGCGCCGTGGAAATTTGAGCGTTCCCGGCAAAAGTCGGGGTATGGTTAGAATTACTTAAATCGCTAGTCGTCGTCGCGCCATTCACTCCGTCAAACGGCAAAAGAAGCTTCGTCTGCGGAAAGTAAACATCCCCCACCGTTGTTCCGGCCGCTTTGATTTTGCTTAAATTAAATTGTTTCATTTTTTTAATTCCCGAAAAAAAGCGCATGTACGTAGTCTATATCTTCCAAAGTAAGACCCGAATTGCCCACCGTATAACAAATATGAATACGACAGCTAGAAGTGGTTACGCCGCTATCACCATAAATCCCACTTGAATTACCAGACCCTATAAAAGGAACAGATTGCCCGACTCTTGAGCCGTTATCGTCAATATCAGCAGACGTTATAGAAGCTACAAAATTTGTATCCGACATCGCTGTCGAAAAATTAACAGTATAATCTCCAGTGCCGTTATCAGTTACCGAAGAAACGTTATAACTACCCCGAATTGAAACTGTACCGTCTCCATCAAAATTACACCACGCCTTTGCAATTCGCGCTTGGTTTATTCCGCCAGTTCCGATCGCCACACCGTCCGCGTCCGAGTTTACGACGATGTGTTTGTTGACATCTCCGGAGGAAGTTAAATGTGCCGTGGTTGGAGCGGTAAAATTACCCGTATACCTCGCTAAGCCCTTTGTGACCCTTAAATCATCTACGTAATACTGGGGAGCTCCTCCGCCGCCTGCGTGTTGATCCCCAAGATATACTGTACCGGTTTTGCCATACTGACTTGAAAAACTTTGCGTGTTACTGTCAACCGTACCGTTGAAATACATTTTTAAAGTCCCACTTTCTCTGACGAAAGCTATGTGATACCACTGACCGGTGGACATTGTAGTGTTGGATGTAACAATAGAGCCACCGTCATAATACCACTTTATTTTACCAGCACCTCCACTACCGGTTGAGTGCCAAATCTGGCTATTGCCTGAAGAACCGCTAGACCATTGATCGTAAAGGCCAAAAGTATTACTAAAATGAGTGAAATACCACCAACCTTCAATGGTAAACTCTCCAGTGCCCATATTAAATCCATCACTAGAAGAAATTGTCACGTTATCAGCAACGTAAAGACTACTATTCCCGAACTTACTCTGAGCCGTTCTTATTTCATCTCCCGAAGAAAAAGTAACCGAAGCGTTAGTATTACTTAAATCACTCGTTGTTGTCGCTCCATTTGATCCGTCAAACGGCAGCAGAAGTTTCGTCTGCGGAAAGTAAACGTCTCCCACGGTACTCCCCGTTATCTTAAATTGATCTAATCTTGGTTTGGTTAAATTCATTTTTTAATTCCCGAAAATTGCTACACTCGCCATAGAGGAATCTGCAACAGCCGCGCCATTAGAGGCTATAGTAACTATGCCTAGCGTAGTAGTTGTCATTATTGAATCCTGC
>Ga0080013_1006453_pt1 | contig 10439 bp, 11 predicted proteins | sample ETNvirenome_6_85_FD_69236 | JGI IMG/M metagenome (GOLD analysis project Ga0080013, IMG submission 69236) | Marine viral communities from the Pacific Ocean - ETNP_6_85 (SPADES assembly) (version 2) | ecosystem: Environmental > Aquatic > Marine > Oceanic | place: Pacific Ocean | collected 2013-06-19
CTCCAGTTTGCACCTGCCGCTGTAAGGGTTCCTGACGATGCAACGTAATCAGTTAATCTTCTGATTTGTCCTGCATTATTTTGTGATGTTACTTGAATAAACCATCTGTTATTAAAATAATCATTTACGCTAAATCTTCTTGTAAGAAGAGAATCAATTACAGATGCGTTTGATGATGACAAGTTTGTAGTTACGGTCCCTGTCACAAGACCCATAGGTCTCAATATATCCTGTCTCATTGCTGAAAATGTAGTGGTCGGCATTAAGCACCTTCCTTATATTTAATATTTCTATACCAATTACGTTGATAGAATTTTCAACTTACCCCTTTTGCTGTACACCAGTTATTAACTAATTCAGTTACTTCAGAATTAGATAGTTCAGTTTCATCAGCAATGTTGCTAACAGATGTTACGAATGGATATCTAGTGTGAATATCTAAAACTCTTGTTATCAAATCTGACTGCGATATAGTTTCTCCACCACCTGAGCCAACACCAATTAGAGTTGAGTCATCAACATCCCCCCAATATCCACCATCAGATATATAACTAGGGATTGCTTTGTTGTCTAGCGTATATTTAATGATTGCCATTTTGTGACTCCTCTAACTGAGGGACATATAAATAGTCATCTCTGATGATTGCTTTTAATCCAATTCGATTCATAACTAATTTATGAGCGGAATAAAATTCATTTGCCATGTGGTCTAAAAACTCATAGAGATGTTCAACCGATGGCATTTTTCCCGTATCCATCATTTCATTAACTTGCTGAATATAATCCCCAACAATTCTTTCGGCAGTCTGAAGATGGATTCCGTACTGTTCAAGGTATTCAGCATTTCCCTGTGTGATATGGCCTGTCAGCAACATATCTCTGTGTGACTGGCGAAATGCCTGCATAATATGATGCCTGACCTCATCGTCTTCTGCGTCTCTTTCAGTCCAGTTCTCAGGTATTCCATTAGATATGCGAATCTCTTCCATTGCATCTTGAAATGTAGCAATTTCCTTGATTGCTCCTTCAATATACATAGCTCCACGCTCTTGTTGATATCTTGCTTCTTGTATGCGAATACGACTCATCTCTGTATCTTTAGCAAGCCATTCTTTAATACGTATTTCTGTCTTAGCATTTTTAAAATACGCATCCTCAATAGCCAACCTTTTCTTTTCTATCTGCGAAAGACATTGACGCATCTGTCGGTAAGGACTCATGGTCAACATAGTAAGGGTCATTAATTGGTTTGTGTGTTGAGTGTTACGTCTGCCAAGTGTTTTGTTTGCACGTTCAACTGGAACCATCTTCTCCCCAAAAATCTTGGAAATCTTTGCAGGAGTCATAGTTGAGAAATGCTTCGACATTCCTAATAAACTTTGTTCTATTTTAGCTAATGCGTTCATGACCCCGATGCTCCTCCCCCGCCTGCTGCTGCATGCCTGTCATAAGATGAATCAGCTGTAGAGTTGTTAGCTATGTTCAGGGTATCTAGCTGTCCGGTTGCATGACTGGATGTAGTTCCCCAGAACACAGAGCTTGAGTTGTGGTCTACTGTTGATGTTCTATTCCGAATAGAAGAAAGGTCACCCCCATCAGTAGCATCCCCTGCTGATGCTATTGTCATGTTGTCCATAGAATTTAATGTAGCTGAAGCATTTTGTCCACCAACAACGACAGCTTTAGTTCCATTTGTAGCTATGTCAAAGGCGTCTCTTATACTTGTAAGGTCACCAAAATCTGAGCCGTCATCAGTTGATGTTATGTTGAAATACTCTACTGTATTTACAAGACCACTACTATTTGCACCACCGGCAAATAACGCTCGTGAACTATTCCCACAACCACCTAAGTTAGACCCTGCATGTAGGTTACCGCCAGAAGAAGCATTCCCAGTTGATGAAAAAGTTATATATCCGTATTCTGTACTATCGCCACCATTGCGCCCCCCGACCCCATTAGAAAACACTCCTCTCGTGCCATTTGAACTTGCTCCGTGAGCAGACCCGGTTGCATGTGTGTCTCCAAAATCTTGTGCGTCTCCTGTAGAAGCAGTAGTAATGTAATCTATCTGAGCTATATCACTACTGCCATCATGTCCTCCGTAAAAAACAATACGGCCCGATGCACCACTCGACTCAGCACGACAGTACCACATCGAGTTACTGAGGTCACCAAAGTCTTGTGCGTTGCCGAGACTTGCAATAGACACATAATCCATTACGTTCACATATGAACTTCCGTCATAGCCACCACCAAATACTCCTCGGTCCCCTTGCCACGCATTTACAAGACTAGGCATATCCACGCCCATTATTTTTTCAATATCGGCTCTACTTACGCCCATGAATTTCTCAATGTCAGCATCATCGACTGACATCAATTTTTCAATGTCAGCCATTATGCTATCTCTACCATCGCTAATTGAGGATTGAAGAATATTTTGTCGCCATGCATTCCGATTCCCAGAATTTGTACAAACTCCCCGTCATCGGCAGGGGCAGTAGCATCTAAAGCTCCTGCAGCAGTATCACTAACATAAACCTCTCCACCTATGGTCAATGAAATAAAAGCCGAAGCGTCATGTGCAAATCCATACATCAAAAAATTACCTGATGCGCCATTAGCAACGTCAGCAATAGCCATAGCTACAGCAGGCATAGTGCCTGCAGCATTCGCTCTAGCAGGAGCAACTTGATTCGCTGTTCCTGTCATATATACAACCTGACCTTTTGTAATCGTAGCACCAGTTGCGTTAGCAAAACTTGCATAAATTCCAGTATACGCATCATCAGCGGGAGTGCTGTCTAGTACGATACCTTTACCGTCAGCAATAGTTACATCATCACTAGCAGTTATAGCTCCAGTTGATACTGCTCCTGTAGTTGTAATAGTAGATGAGCCAGTATCAATTGCTCCAAAGTTAGATGTGATTGATCCGCTATCTAATGCACCTGTAGTTACTATATTAGAACTACCTGCAGCCGGAGCTGCAGAGATATCTGATAATACTTCTGACGCACTTCTACCTTCTACAACAGTTCCGTCAACTCTAAGAAAATCATCGTCAGCTACACCTGAAGTAAATTGAGGTGTGTCATGTTGTGAAATACCTTTAGAAATTTGTAGTTTGTTGCTAGAGATTTCTAATCCACTATTTGTTGCTAAATCAACAGCAGATGTTGCTGTACCAGAACTATAGGAGACGCTAATTCCATCGCCACCTGCTACGATTACAATTCCTTTAGCACTACCAGAACTGTCGTCAGCTCCTATAACAGAATTAGACGCAGTTAAACCTGCACCTGCAAGCAATGTTGCAAGAGCAGCTATAGTAGTTAATTGTTCTGTAGACCCGTCACTATCTATAGTTGCTAGGCTATCTCCATTTGCAGGCGTTACTGCAGATAATTCGCTCAAATCAAGAGTTAATGTGACACTTCCGGTTGTGCCACCACCTGATAAACCGTCTCCGGCTGTAACACCTTCAATATCGCCTGTTCCTGATTTTGATAATCCTGGTTGTAGTACTCCTGACATGACTAATTCATCCCCGGTACTTTGTTCCAGAATTCAAAGTCTATGGTTGCTGCATTAGAATCATTTTCACGGATGACTTGAAATCCTGTGACTTCATCTCTGGATCTTAAAACTATAATATCGCCTGCTGCCCATTGCCTGCCTTTAGCGTTAGCCGGGGCAGTCCCATCCCGTGTTTCTACAACGGAATTAGTCCTGACGTACCCCTCTGCATAATTAGCCTGATCGGGAACAGTCAAAGACGTTGCCGAATCAGTAACTGCATGAGTTACCAAAGAACTAGGAATAGGCGAAAAATTATTTTTAGCCATTATTTTTTCCTCTGTTCTGGTTATTGCCAGAACTTCTAGGAGCTTCACGTTCAGCGAGCAATCTTATGGCTTCTGCCAGATTGTCTTGACGTTCTAACTCTCTTTGTTTTTCTTTTTGTAGTTCGTCACCGTTAATGGTTGCCCATTCTCTACGGTGTCTTTTTTCCATATGAATTCTTAAATCATGAGAAGCTACGATGTTTGACTTACGACATACAGGAAGTCCCATAGAGTTATATTTTTCCCTGTTGGGATCATCTTTATGCAACATGCATTTAATACTTCCCCTAGAAGGTTCTAGCCCTTCAGGTTTTCTTGTAGTAAATGCGTATGCTCCGTCTTCAAAAGTTTTCTGAAGTTGCTGTTCAAGCATGTTTCGGTTAACTGTGCTTCGGTCTCCTGTTCTTACGTTGTAAACATAAACATAGCCGGCACTTCTTAATTCAGTTGCCGTCATCTGTATTCCGTTTGCATTACCTATAGGAGTTCCGACTTTCATATTGCCCGGTTCTTCTGCCTGTTCTGCATCTCTTAACATTTCATGTACTGAAGGTTCGTCAGCCATTACGTTCGCTCCTTTTTATAAAGTGGGCCAAATATACTTTGACCTCGCTTCCACTTGTTTTTTTCTTCCACGTTGTCCCAGAAGATTTTTTTCCAGTCTCTGGGCTTAACTTCAGTTTTGGGCGGTGGTTTCAAATTCATGTCCTGTGCTAGACGCATTGCTTCTTCCACCGTATATAGACTTTCACCGCCGCCTTTACCGTCAGGTACACCACATATAAGCTGAAACTGTTCACCGAAGAGTCTTGCATCTCCGATGTCTCGTTCCATCCTTACTTTCCGGTCACTTCTAATAACCGTTATTGCTTGGTACCTTCTCAGTCCTTTGGAATCAGGACCCATCCTATTCATCTCAGAGAGGTAATAGCACGGCTCATGACTCCAAAGTTCCGATGTGGCTAGTTCAACAAGTTTTGCCACTTACCTCTCCTAAATGGTGAAGTCTCTTGCAGCATTTATATAGACGTAATCGACATCCATAGTTAACGCTGTAGTTGTTTTTGCTTCGACAACTAGGATTATTGCCATATCAACTGATGTTGACACAGCACCTGTAGTTGTCTGCTTTAAAACACCATCGATATACCACCTGCATGTCCCGTTCTCAGCAGCTTCAAGTCTCAAAATCTGAAACTCTCCTGCAACTGCTGCATCATCTGCATCTACAGATGTAGATGTGGTTTGTCCTGTTGTGGTTCCACCGTTATAGATCATGTGCCAGTCTGCAGAGTCTGTTAATTCTGAGCTATATAAGAAACCGGCACCGTCAGATGCTGTAAGGGTTATGGTTGTGCCATTGCCGTGAAAGACATCATCTTCTAATGAAACGGTGTCTGTATTGACATCGCTTAGTCCAAAGAATACTTCTCTGTTAGCAAGTGCGGGTAACCTTAACCTAGCTTCAGCAACTATGGTTCCCATGTTTCCCACGTCAAACATAGCAGCGGTAGATACACCGCAAGCATGCTTGTCTTCGTTTGTGGTAGTGAACTGTGCAACACCATTTACTCCGTCAGAATCTAGTGAAACTATTCCGGAGTCTGTTTCTGCAAGTCCGTCACCGATTACTCGTAGTGAGCCTATATTTCCGAAAGCATTAGTTACTGCGACAGGAACTTCAGCACCTACGAAATCTTCAAATATTTCAATTTGACCTTTTGGTCCTTGAACTGTAGCCATTTTCTTTTTCCTTCTGAAGCTCTAGCTCCAATTGCCTTATACGCTTCCTGTAGGGAGCGACTACTTCTGATATATTTCCCGTTTTCCGAGGTACGGCGGCAAGGTTTTCAATCTTGTTATCCGCCATATCTCCATTCATGTTGTGTACAACCCAACCTTTAGGAATGGGGCCATGCTTTTCAGACCACGCTTTCCTTCTAGCATTCATTAACTCGTTGGGGCTGTAGCATCCGCTATAACTTCATATAGCCAGTTACCTGAAGACCTTTCACCGTATGCAAATTCATCGTAGTGATACATTGCTGTAGCACCTCCACCGAGTTCAGGCATTCGCTTGGTCTCGATGTATGGTGAACGACCTTCTACAAGTACTAGAGCTGCCTGTGAGAAAACTCCGCCTTTAGCATCATCACTACCGTCAATGGTTATATTTCCATCTTCGTATAGTCTTGCACCTGCGATAGTTCCTCTGTAGCGGTTCTGGTAGGCTTCAACAGATATTCCACCTGTTAATGGCGCACCACTTGTACTTGCATCTAAACCAGATGCTATTAATTCATCATCGATATCTTTTAAGCAGAATCCATGGTGAACTGCGTGTATTGGAACATTGGCAGGAGCAGGCTCTGTTGTATTCGATGTGATTCGATATGCAGCAGCGGCGATCTCACCGGAATCAAGGGCGTTTCCTGCAGCACCAAGTGCTGTGGTTGCACCGTCTAATGCGGTAATTCCATCCTGATCTTTCTTTCGCTCAATAGCGTTTTGTGCCAATGACCCTGTCTGAGCATAAGCATTAGAGCTTATTCTCATAGCAACACGGTCTGTTATAACTGTGTGAACTCCGACAACTGTAGGTGTAATGGAGAACAAAGTGTCTTCCATTTGCTGTGGGTTATCTAGTTCTGTGTTTTCTGATACAGCCTGTGCGCTAAGTTTCGCCATTGAAACTTCGTTCCAGACAGTACCGGTATTTTCGTCAAGTCTTTGCCTATCTACTAGGTTAGGCATTACGCCCGCAAATTCCCTTACAATTCGTGCAGAAGCAATCATTGTAGGAATCGAATCAGCGAGTGCATCTGTGGTTGTATTCCCTGATGCCATAATTAAACTCCTAATTTAATCTATATGCGGATTCCCTGCTTTCTAAGCACTTCAGCCGCTTGTGCTATTTCGTCTCTGGAAACCGAGGTATTAGAGTCGCCCATTCTTTGTAGTAAATTGCTTGCACTTGCGGTTGCCGGAGCTGATGACGTTGAATCAAGATCCAAAGCATTTAACCCGTTTTCCTCTGCAAAACTTCTAACCCGATCATCGGCGGCTTTAGTTAGCTGATCTTTTTCAGTTAACCTACGGTCTCTTTCTATCCTTCTCATGGTTCTATTGAATTCAGCATGAGCCTGATAGATGCCACTCAAATCCTGCTTTTCATATGCAGGACTCCATAATTCCCGAAATGCTGCTAGTTCAGGTGCGGTCTGTAAATCCATTCCACTTTCCTCAACAGCATCAGCTATTTCAGCAATCATGTCTTCCGCAGTTCTTGTGAAGTTATTGGTAGCTTTTCGGTTTGCAGCGTTCGCTTCAACCTTTTGTAAGTCTTCCATATATGCTTCTTGGTCCTGCGTGCCTTGGTGGCGTATTAAAGCTTGGACTGTCTCTACTAGTACAGATACAGAATCTGACAATTCTTCAATTTGAGGGTTGCCTTTCTGCTGACTTTGTAGACGTCCCTGAAGAGATTTGTTGTCATTCTCAGCTTTCTTCAGTTGCGCTTGCAGAGTTTCCATAGTGGGCTGTTGTGCATTTGAGTCTTCCGGAGATGTGGTTGCAAGTCCATCAGTTACGGGAGCCTGTTGCTCAAGAGTTCCAGTTCCTTCTACTTCTGCTTTTACTGGCGGGGTTGTCTCGTCATTAGAAAAGCCCGCTGTATTGTTCTGTAATGTCATATAAACTAACCTCTTTGCGTGTTCGTTTTTTTTAACACCTTCACAAAGATTTTAGCAATTTTTTTGATTTGTACAAAATTATAGGAAATCCGTGACTAAGACTAAGGGTTATACTTTGTTAGTTCTGCGATTTTGTCACGCAAATCCCATCTTCGGGGATTCTCAATATCTTCTCTTTGTAATGATTCTGCTACTAATTCAGATTTCATTTTTTGAACAACTAGACTTTTAGGTTCTGTATTGTCCCACATGTACAAATACGCATCTGCTAACCAATTATTTTCTCTGTACAAATCTTTTTCTTGTGGAATGAGATCAGTTAGCAACTTGTTTAATTTTTGAGAATCCTCTAATAATTCCATTTCTGTTGTAGTTAATTTAATTCCTGCAGCAAAATTTTTAGCGATTTGCAACATTTCTTGTTGGTCACTAGGACTTTTTCTTATATGTTCGTTATATAAATTTACGATATTAGGAAGTTGATCAGCATATTTTACGGCTGTAGCTAGAGGTAATTTGTAATAAGGTTTTAATGTTTTTTGATGAGAGTCGTATTCTTCTACTATTTTTTTAACTTGAGGGTTTTGATATTGTGAAGATTTAAAATTAAAATCTGTAGAAGAAGAAGGTAATGTAATGTAGTCAACAAGTTCTTGCCCTTCAGCCTTAAATGCTTCTGTTAAAATTGCCTGTCCTTCTTCATCAAATTTGTCCCAATCTTGAAAACCTGTCGGAATATGTTCTTCTAAATCTCTATCGTAGTAACGCATTGCGTAGCTATCCCATACATGCGTTTTATTAGTGCCTTCATATTTTTCAAGCTCTTCTCCATGTGAAAATTCAAAAGCTTCATTTGCTGCGGTTCTTTCAGCTTTTAATTCTTGAATTTCTTCTTTAAGAACTTTCATGTCTGGAGCTTCATTTTCTGCAAACAATTCCACTAATCGATCTTCAGCAGCAAACATACTTTGCTTTCTTTGTTCGTTTGCCAAAGGAACTCCTTGAAGTTCTACATTCATAGAGTCTTTATACTTTTGAACATCAGGGTGTTGATCTATCTTTTTTTTCTCACCTGCTGATGGGTTTTTATAATCGAATTTCCCCCCTGTAGGACTTTTTATTCCTTGTTTGTTATATTCTTCAGCTACCCTTTTTCTTATGTCCCTTAACGATTCTGGAGCCTGACGGACGCCTAGTGTTTCAGCGAAAAGACCAGTTAATCCTTCTAAAAATTTTCCTTCTCCTCCTACGCTTTCCGGCAACATTAGATTAATATTCGTAGGGGATTCTCCTAGAGCTATAGGAGCATGGTTTTCAATTAAGAAACTAGTCGAAGCAAGCACTCTATCTGTTATTCCTTCACTATGAATCCAATCGTCTAGTTTTATATATTCTCCTGTTATTTTTCTACCGAAGGAATTAGTTTGGTCGCCTATCATAGCTTCAATTACAGCAGCTGAATTTTGAACTGCTCCTGAAGAAAGCCCTTGTGCGGCAGATACCATAGCTCCGATGTCAGCGGTGCCTGTAGTAATTAACATTTTCATTAGAAACTCATACGGTCCATACAAACTGTAATCTCTTCCCATAAAGTTAATTTTCATAAAATTAGTGTTATACCTATACCCGTCCGGGGTATTTATCATAAGTCTTGTATCTGTTTCGTTTCCTAAAGCTCCGTTAATAGCAAAGGTCATCCAAGTTCCATGTCCGAAAAGTCGTAACATAGACCTTCGTGCAACTCTGTTTTCTAATGTGGTACCAGTTCCCATTCCTAATATTCTTGCGTTTGGCAATGCGTCTGAAATTGATCTGCCAACAATTGGAATTGATTCAGCAGTTGCTCTGACAGGAGCAGACGCAAAACCTTTGGTACCTTTATACAATGTTTCGACACGGGCGGTTAAAAATCTGGGGGCAAAAAGAAGCAATTCACCTAACGATCCGCCAAATGCCTTGTCAGAATATCCGGTCATAGCATTTACTTCTTTTGCGATTCTGGTTAAGTCTCCGTTAAGACGCATTTGTTCAATTGTTTTACCGCTAGCTAAATATCCGGATATAATGTCGTCTGCAGATTCTAAGCGCAATTTGTCTCCGTAATAACCAAATGCTTTGTTAAATCTTTTTACAAAAGGTATTCTTGAAGTTAAAACATTTTCACGAAGAATAAATTCTGTTTCTTGTCCACCTATACGAAGTCCTGATCTTGCCCAGTCTTCTGAAGTAAGCCTGCGGGCTTGTACAGTAGTTTTATTAAAATCAGTAATAAAATTACCTAATAAAACCTCGCCGTTATCTGCCCAAGCATCTAGCCCGAATTTAAATGCTTGAGAAGCTTCTTTAGGATTATCATAAAGTGAACCGAATCCATGGACTCCAACTGCACTTAAATCATAAGTTGCTTTCAAAGACCTAAAGAAATTATTGTAAGCTCTAACTTTGGCTAACCAACTTGCGTCTTTTCCTGTTGTTTTTGCTTCTTTTTGTAATTGTTCATTAACAGTTTTTGCAAATGCTTGAGGAAATTCCCATCCTGATAAAGTTTTTAAATTAACTGCTCCAATATCATCTCTTGCCATTTCTGCTCTTTTAAGCTCGTTAACTTTTTCTCTGCCTTCTTTTGCTGCTTGTTTTAATTCGGCTAAATCATCTCTTTTTCTTTGAACTTGTTCTAAGGTTGCTGCTAAATTTTTATTAATTTTATCGCCTGCTTTTTCAGCATCTTTTATAGTTCTAGCTTGTTGTTTAATTTCTTTATCAGAATAGTTTTCTTTAACTTTGTGAAGTCTTTTGTGTTCTATTTCAAGGCGTCTAATTTCTCTTTCAACACCATATATAGTTCTATCTATTTGTTGTTGATATGTGTTTTGATTTATATCATCTTTAATTCCTT
>Ga0080013_1006454_pt1 | contig 10439 bp, 4 predicted proteins | sample ETNvirenome_6_85_FD_69236 | JGI IMG/M metagenome (GOLD analysis project Ga0080013, IMG submission 69236) | Marine viral communities from the Pacific Ocean - ETNP_6_85 (SPADES assembly) (version 2) | ecosystem: Environmental > Aquatic > Marine > Oceanic | place: Pacific Ocean | collected 2013-06-19
TCTACCACTCTTTGTCTAAAATAAGGGTATTCTAACTCTTTTAATATATCAGTAGATACTTTTGTGAAACCAAATCCACAATAATCCACTTCAAATGGATTTTTCTGTTTTTGAATCTCACTTGGGTGCCAAAAGTTCATAAATCCTTGTTTTTTAAAATCTTCTTCATCCCAATCTGCTATCATAGCAGTTCCACTTAAATCTTTTACATACCAACCTGCACAAAATGGTGAATCATGTTTTAATAGTGTATTTAATTGTGTATAATCAAATTTTTGATCAGCATCTATCCAAACTAAGTAATCTACCTTATCAATTAGTTTATTAGGATTACTAAATCCACCACCATCAGTACACAACCAATTTCTTGCGTCTGCGTGTGTTCTACCTACTACTGTGTATATCTTACCGTCTAATTGTGGACACCACTCTTGTAGATTTAAAAATTGTGGTAATAAATGACCACTTATTGTATTGTATATTGGAGTACAGAATGCGTATTTCATATAACCTCTTTTATATAAGTATTAACTTTTTTACTTAAATTGAAATTTCATTTCATTATAGTTTTGAAGAATTTCATTGTCAGTTAACGCTTTATGATAAAGTTGAAATCCATCTAACATTCCATCAAAAGGATGTTCTCCATTACCACCACCATGATGCCAATAGTGATATTTTTTACCTACAAGACAAACACAAACCGACGCGTTCATCGCATCACCATCAAATTTCCAAGCAAAATTAGTAGTTGTAGATTCTTTTACTGCATCCACAAAAGTATCACAAGTACCATTATCCCATCTATGTACTAATTGATGCCATGTATTATCTCTATAATCAGTTGATATTGTTCCAGGATCCCAATCATTTCTTGTACTTGGATATGATCCATCCCAACACAATGCCCAACCACCCATATGACCGCTACTATCTAACTCTGGACCAAAATCATCATAATATCCTGTACCGTTACCACAACTTAAATCCCATAAACCTTCACTATCTACTCCAGTATTAAACCATATACATACTGTAGAATATTGTGCCATACCAACAAATCCATCACCATAATCAGCAACTTCTGCAAAATCAACAGAAGCTGATCTAAATGCCATTGTATTTAAACTACTACTAACTGTACCAATTCCTTCAGCACTCAATGTTGCATCATATCCATTACCACTTAAATCTTTCCAAGTTGTTCCACTTCCTGGATAACTTGTATTATCAACTGCATACAGATAAACCTTTAAGTCATCTTTTACAATTCTTGGTCCTCCACTAGCTCCCATATCTATACCCCGAATCTACCACGATGGGCGTTATAGTTTTGTAATATTTCTTTTGCGGATAAAGCTCTATCATAAATCTTTACAGATGTTATTTTTCCGTGTAATAAATTTTTATCTGTAGCACTTTCACGACCAATTCTTAATACACTTGAATCATCTGTAGTTGTACTTGGGCCGGCTACGGCTGCACCTACACTCAATTTACCATCAACATATGTTAATATATTATTAGTTCCATTAAAAACTCCAACACAATGTTGCCAAGTATTGTATCGTATATCTGCATTACTTTGAGTACTTTTTCCTGAAGCTAGCCACATCTGCAGATAAGGATACTGTCCACCGTAGAGGCCGCCTGGATTTCTATATATACCAATGTTTGCATGTTTGTGTATTATAAAATACCAATCATCTGGACGGCTATTAAGATTTACCCAACATTCCATTGTCAATGCTCCTATCCCATCTAATGCATCTATATCTTGACTAAGAATATAATCACTACCTCCATAACTACCACTTGGATTCAAATCAAACCATCCTTTGTTCGGATTTGGTACTAATGAAGATGAATATTCAAATCCTGTTGCGGTTTGTGGAATAGTTGCAGAACCACTTACCCACATAGGATCATTAGTTAAAGTTCCATTATTACTATTTGAAGAATTATCAAGAACAGTTGTTCCTGATCCTTCTATCATTGGCCACCAACCTACTAATTGTGAACCTGATACGGCACCTGGTAAAACTCTATTTGGTCTATTGTATATTGTATTTATATCAGATAAACTTAAAACTGTTTTATAAACTCTTACATCACTAACTTCACCATTAAAGTATGTACCATTACTTTGAGACCGCCCAATATGAAAATTTCCTGTACCAGAATCTGACCAATCATCTGTAGTTGTTTTTGTAGTAGTAGTAGGAGCACCAGCTGAGTTATATAAACGAGTAACTATTGTTTTAGTTCCACCAGAACCACCTGAAGTTACAGTTATAGCAAGAAAATTCCATTCATTTTGAACAAGATTTATACTAAGTTGTGTTGCAGTCCAAGCTCCATCATCTGCTCTTCTCCACTCAAAAAATAATTGGTCTGTATTAACCCAATTACCAACTGACCAATTTCTTATTGTACAAAAGTTATCCAATATATGTGCATAATTTCCACTATTAGAACCTCGTTTATTTATCCAACAAGTAATACTATAAGAATCACCTATAGCCATATCTATACTAGTATCACTTCCACATGCTATATAATCATTACTTCCATCAAATTTTATTGCCCTTCCAGAATAAAGACTTCCAGAATTTAAATTACCTGATAAATCTGTCATAACGGATTTACCACCATTACATACATCGTCTTTTGGATCAATTAGTAATTTTAATCCATCTGTTACTATATGTGGATTGTAATGTTGTGCCATTTCTATACTTTCTCTTCAGGTTCTGGTCTCTCTGACCTATTCTGATAATCACTACGAGATGTAACCATTTCTACATATAAATCTTTATTTGCTGGTATTGATTCAATATTAGGATCATCCATTAATTTTGGTGTCCATTGTTGTTCTAATCTTTTCCAACAATTATTTATTTTACCAGCTATTGCTAATTTTATCCATTCGTCTACATCATGAATATCATTTAACAATATTTTTTCATCTGTATCACTTATTGTGTAACTTACATTTAATGCCATTTTTATTTACTCCTTATTATTGTTAACAAACGAGGTATCCGCTAAAATATGATGCAACACCAATATCAGATTGTTGTGTACCATCTGGCTGTTTTACTCTAACATAACAAGTATCATTGGCATCCATATCAACGAGGATGGAACTTGCACACAAAAAACTCACATTATCTTGACCAAAATCTGGGTCAAACTCATGTTCAAAGTCATACCCAGAGGCCTCCAACCCTACTTGATAGTAAGAAGCCGCTGAATCAATATTTAGCCAAGCAATATTAAAAGTAAACATATATTTACCCGTTACTGGTGCGGTGAAAGTATTGGAAGCAAAATTATTACCTTGGTCGAATCTTACAGTTCCCCAAACAACAGTTGTGTGACTACCTCCTACCGCTATATCGTTTTGCTGTGATGCGGGTTGTGCCAAAAACGCTGGTAATTTTGGCTTAGTAACCCAACCTTCATTATCCACATCTAAAAGTACATTCCCATTTTTATCATTAACAGAAAAAAGACTACCATCCGCATCAGCAGTAACAGTATACAATCTTCTTTGTCCACTATTTACGTGAAAAGCTTCTCTTGCAATATTTGTTCCAATGCCAACACCACCTTCAGCACTAATTACAGTTTTCTCACCATACATTCTTTTTGGTGGTACAAAATCAGTTGTCCATCTGGCTATTCCTTTGGAGATGCGGATTTCATCCATATATCCTCCCTTAAGATATTCAGCACCACCATCACTACCTATTTTTAGACTACTAAAATTTATTTCTAAACTTGAATCGCAAGTATATGTATCTTCTAAAACACCATCAATAAACAAATTTAAAGTAGTAGAATTACTCCTTGTACAAGCTATATGGTGCCAAGTATCTACAATCATATCACTAGTGCTTCTTAATATTCCACTCCACCAGTCAATCTTATGGCCAAGACCGGCACGGTTGTCTGTAAGAAACTGAACGCCAGTATCCACTGAACCTGCAGCATTAGTAAGAAATGAAAAGAACTCATTATATGTAACTGTAAAACTTGCCGCTGTATGATATATCCATAAATCAAATGTCCATAAATCAGTTCCAAAATCACCCACATTAACTGAAAGATAATTAAGGCCGCTAGCATTATAATATATACCTGAATTACCTAACTTCTTTTGAGCTGTGGCATGATTAACAGAACCACTTACTGTAATAGAACGATTATCTGGACTTGAATCAACAATGGTAGTACCTTCATCAATATCATCAGAATGAATTAATAGTTTAGTATATGAATCAATTGGTTCTCCAACAACTATTTCTCTATCAGATATAGTATCAATATCAGTATGAAATTGATCATCAATTATAGAATAGGGTCTTGATGGTGGTGTGAAATTTTCTGTCCATCTTGCTATTCCTTTGGAAATTCTAATTTCATCCATGTAACCTTGAGCACCAAAGCCACCCCCAGTTTCTCTAAGCCCAACATAAAGAGATTCACTCGAATTACGGATAGTATCAGACCCTGCTGAATATGAAACCTCTTCTACACCATTTCGATAAGTTTTTATAGTAGTACTGTTTCTTACTACTGCTATATGAGTCCAAGAAGTTGTAGATATTGCTCCTGTGTGGCCAGTTGCTATATCTGTAGAACCATCTGTAGTATACAAAAACTGTAATTTATTTGTAGAACCAAAATCAATTCCTATCAGAAAACTATCATCACCTGATGTCCAACCTTGATTTATTACTTCATACCACTGTCCAGTATCTACAGGATATATCCAAAAATCAATAGTAAAGTCACCACTCCCAAAATCCCAATCATCGCTATCAGATATACTCAAATAATCTGAAGTACCATCATTATGTATTGAGGTTGCACCAAACTTTGCTTTTGTAGTAGAATGATCCATGCCTCCACCAGTTGTAATAGTATGCCCACTTGTACTTGAATCAACAAATGTAGTACTACCATCAGAAGTATCTGAGTGTATTAATAATTTAGTAAATGAATCTGGTGTTGTATTAAAAGGCATTTATTCTATCTCCCTCATCATTATAGCATATTTCTTACCTGTTTTATTGTTAGTAATAAATAGTTCTTCTTCTCCTTCTTCTACTGTCCAATCACCAACTTCATTCTGTAAATGAAGGTCACCAGCGTATACGTTTGCCCATCTTTTTGTTGTTGAACCTAAATCGTAAGTATTAGTTGTTTCTGGTGCAATATCTCCATCAACTTGTAGCTTATAGTCTGGACTCGTTGTCCCGATGCCGAGGTTGCCGGAATTGTTTAATGTCATCTTAGCTGCACTTTGGTCACCAACCCAGAATCTCATTATTTCACTACCACCACTGTAATCACCACTTATTGCGGCATTAACATCATTTGATGGTGAACCAAAAAATAAAGCTCCCCAGTTACCATCTGGAGATAATATTGATATACCTGTGTCACCGCCACCTTCAAACACAGCTTCATCAGCATTAGCATTTGCTGTAATCGAACCAGCACTTGCACCCATAACGTGAAGTTTTCCATCTGGGGCGGTTGTCCCGATGCCGACGTTGCCTGAACCTGAAATAGTCATAGTGGGATCAGTATTATTATTGACAAAGAACTGCATACTGTCAGTACCGTGATAATATTTAATTCTTCCCATATCCTTATCAGCATTATCACCAAAAACTATCGAACCATAATTAGCGGCAGGTGAAAGAATTGTCATTCCTGTATTTCCACTACTCTCAAGACAAAATTCATCATAATCTGTATCAATAGCTCCTGAGAATCCAGAATCTCCAGTAAAAACGTGTAGTTTAGCAGTTGGAGCCGTTTCCCCGATGCCGACATTGCCTGATGAGCTGATGGTCATTTTTGGAGAGCCAGAAATGTAAAATTCATGCGATAGCGCACTATATCTTGTTGTATTCCAAGCCGAAGTAGAGCGGTTGTAAGAAATCAACTCACTTAAATTCGAGACTGCACCAGCATCAATCTCATATCCTTCTGCACCTGCGTTTGACACAACAAAATCTTTTTGTGGAGAATCTGTGCCGATGCCGACTTTGCCATCTTGTTGAACCACCATACGAACAGCTGTAGCATATAATGCCCAATTTCCTGCACCTCCACCAGAAGCTCCTAATAGTCCTGAATATACAGAATTAGTTCCATCGTTATGACGAATAACTGCGTTTAAATTTGTTGCAACTGAATTAATTTGAAATTCAGTATTTTCCGATGCTGCTCCCTGCACTACTAATCTTGACCCTGGACCCGTTGTCCCGATGCCGACATTTCCTGTCGTATGAACTGAACCAAACGAACCAGTTGAAGTTGATGAGCCACTTATCGTTGAAAAGTCTTTTATTGTTGTACCAGTTAAAGTCGTAGCAGTTAAAGTATCAGTAATTGTCATGTTACCATCATTCAGATTAAATGAACCACTTTGATTTATAGAACCAGTGAATGAGTGGATATCGTCTATAGTATCGCCAAACTTAGTTGAACCACTTCTGTAAACAATACTGGCAGATACGAATTCTGTATGAAACTCTTGTGCTGTCATTGTACCTGTAGCAGTTACATTAACGAAAGTTGGTGATGCACTTGTCTTTAAATCTTGGTTCATCAATGCACCACTAGCTTCACTATTGTCTAATCTTGCTGAGAAACTACCACTATCTGTTTTTAACGCCGTTACTCTTGTACTAAATGAACCACTATCCGTTTGTAAATTATCAATGTTCGTTTGTTCACTTGTCATTGTAGATTGTAACGTATCAACATTTCCTTCTTCGGTAGTTACTCTTGTAGAAAACGAAGAACTTGCTGTTGTTAAAGAACTACCTGTTGCTTCGTTTCGCGTAACTCGTGTTGAGAAACTACCACTATCCGTTTGTAAATTATCAATGTTCGTTTGTTCACTTGTCATTATAGATTGTAAAGTATCCACATTTCCTTCTTCGGTAGTTACTCTTGTAGAAAACGAACCACTATCCGATGTAATTCTTGTAGAAAAACTTCCACTATCAGTTTGAAGATTGTCTATGTTAGTCTGTTCACTTGTCATTGTAGATTGTAAAGTATCTACGTTTGATTCCTCCGTAGTTACTCTTGTAGAAAAACTCCCACTATCTATTTTTAATGCCGTTACTCTTGTTGAGAATGAACCTGAATCTGTTTGTAAATTATCAATATTAGTCTGTTCACTCGACATTGTAGACTGTAAAGTATCTACATTGGATTCTTCGGTAGTTACTCTTGTAGAAAACGAAGAACTTGCTGTTGTTAAAGAACTACCTGTTGCTTCGTTTCGTGTAACCCGTGTTGAAAATGAACTTGATGCACTTGTTAACGAACTACCAGTTGCTTCGTTTCGCGTAACTCTTGTTGAAAAACTACCACTATCTGTTTTTAAGTTTGATACTCTCGTTGAGAATGAACCACTATCAGTTGTTAATGCACTTGCAGATGCTTCGTTTCTTGTAACTCGTGTTGAGAATGAACCACTATCAGTTGTTAATGCACTTGCAGATGCTTCGTTTCTTGTAACTCTAGTTGAAAAACTACCACTATCAGTTGTTAATGCACTTGCAGATGCTTCGTTTCTTGTAACTCGTGTTGAGAATGAACCACTGTCTGTTTGTAAATTATCTACATTAGTTTCCTCGGTTGATAACCTTGTTGATATTGAAGAAGAAACATTAACTAAATTAGAATTAGCCATTCCCTTAATAACAGCCTGTCCATCTACGTTTAGATAACCAAGTGAACCTGTAGAAGTTACTGAACCACTCACATTTCCTGCTATTTCAAGATTTCCACTACCTGTTATATTACCAGTTATATTTAAATCGTCAGCAAATGAAATTCCTGCAGAATCTCCACCGACAGATTGAAAGTTATCTGCATATACTGTACCACTAGCACTTATATTTCCACTAGCAGTTATATTTGTAGCAACAAAATGAGTTGCGGTTAATGTATCTCCACTAAAAGTTAAATCACTATCATCAGATAGAACACCGGCCGTACCCGCGAAAACAACTCTACCACTTGTTAAACCATCTGGTGTTATTGTAGCAGCTCTTAAATCGTAAGCTCCTATATCAATGTCGGCTCCAGCCCCTTCCATAATTGCTTCTTTTTGAGCTGCTGATGTGGTTAGTGTACCAGCACTAACATCTAAAGTTTTTCCACTACCTACTGTTACATTAGTTCCATCAACTGTACCGCCGTCTACGTTAATTGTTGAAAATGCACCACTTGAAGCACTAACTGATGAACCAGTTATATTTCCACTAACATTTAAATCAGCTTGTAATGTTACATCTCCTGCTAAATTTGAAGTTCCATCTATATCAGCATTTCCACTTAAATATAAATTTCCACTAGCACTTATATTATTAGAACCAGTTATGTTACCTGATGCTAATAAATAACCTTTAAGTGTTGTATTATCATTTACAGTTAAATCACCAGTATTTAAATTAAAAGACCCACTTTGATTTATAGAACCAGTAAAATGATGTGTATCATCTTGAGTATCACCAAACTTTGTAGAACCACTTGAATACATAATTGAAGCAGATACAAATTCAGAATGAAATTCTTGAGCTGTCATTGTACCAGTTGCTGTAACATTGACGAATGTTGGCGAAGCACTTGTTTTCAAGTCTTGATTCATCAAAGCACCACTTGCTTCACTATTGTCTATTCTCGTTGAGAAAGAACTTGATGCAGTTGTCAATGAACTGGCTGAAGCTTCGTTTCGTGTAACTCTTGTTGAAAAAGAAGATGAAGCACTTGTTAATGAACTGCCTGTTGCTTCGTTTCGTGTAACCCGTGTTGAAAATGAACCACTATCTGTTTTTAACGCCGTTACTCTTGTACTAAATGAACCACTATCAGTTTGTAGATTATCAATATTCGTTTGTTCACTTGTCATTGTAGATTGTAACGTATCAACATTTCCTTCTTCGGTAGTAACTCTAGTTGAGAATGAACCACTGTCCGATTTTAAATTAGAAACTCGTGTTGAAAAAGATGAACTTGCTATTGTTAAAGAACTACCAGTTGCTTCGTTTCGCGTAACCCGTGTTGAAAATGAACCACTATCTGTTTTTAGTGCCGAAATACTTGAAGTTGCGGCTGTTATTCTCGTTGAGAAACTACCGCTATCAGTTTTTAAGTTTGAAACTCGTGTTGAGAATGAACTTGAAGCCGTTGTTAAAGAACTACCTGTTGCTTCGTTTCGTGTAACCCGAGTTGAGAATGAACTTGATGCACTTGTTAACGAACTACCTGTTGCTTCGTTTCGCGTAACCCGCGTTGAAAAAGATCCGCTATCAGTTTTTAAGTTTGAAACGCGTGTTGAATAAGAAGATGAAACGTCAACTAAATTAGAAACTGACATTCCCTCTACATTTACTGCGCCAAACGACCCAGTTGAAGTTATAGATCCACTAATATTTCCACTTGCTGTAACGTGTGTTGAAGATAATTGTTCTATATAACCAAATCTCCAATTCTTACTTGAACTACCAACATCATAAGTACTATCTGCATTTGGTGTAAGATTAGAAGTTAAATCCGCAGTTATACTAACAGAATCCGTATCTGCATCTCCAAAAGTCATATTACCACCAATTGTTAAATCACCTGTAAGTCTTGAATTTCCGGCAACTTCTAAACTACCAAATGAACCAGTACTCGTTATACTACCACTTATATTTCCAAAATTAGTATCTGATAATTGAACTGATGAAGTTATTGCTCCACTTGGTACTCCACCACCAACACTTATATTTGCATTGCCTGATACTGGTTCAGCAAATATGATTTCCATCGTGGTAAGATCATTAGCTTTAATTTGTTGTGGTACAATTACACTATCAGTATCATCATAAACTGTAACTGCTGGATATTTTTCACCTATACTATGTGTTACTCGCCAATTTGTAACTGCAGAGGATTGATTATGAACTACATTTTTTCCTCTTTCATCAACTGCCTGTCCACCAGTAGATATAATAGCATTTCCACTGACAGATGAACCGAATGTAAGAGTTAATGTATTACTATCAGTAGCAGTAATACTTGTTGGTATAATAATTTGATCGTCACCGTCATATACATCTACATTAACATATTGATAATCAAAATTATGAGAAATAGTCCAAGTTGTAGCTGCACTTGATTGTACGTGCAAATATTTTTGACCTACTGAATATCCACTATATGAACCTGTTATATTACCTGATACATATAATGAACCAGTAATATATATATCACTAACAGCATTATAAAATGAGCTTGTTGATTCCCAAGGTGCTACAGATACACTACTAATAGCACTACCGTCTCCACTAATAGAAACTGCTTCTACTCTACCAAAACTACCAGTTGAAGTTACAGAACCACTTATATTTCCA
>Ga0080013_1006455_pt1 | contig 10438 bp, 14 predicted proteins | sample ETNvirenome_6_85_FD_69236 | JGI IMG/M metagenome (GOLD analysis project Ga0080013, IMG submission 69236) | Marine viral communities from the Pacific Ocean - ETNP_6_85 (SPADES assembly) (version 2) | ecosystem: Environmental > Aquatic > Marine > Oceanic | place: Pacific Ocean | collected 2013-06-19
AATGTCAACGGCGCGGTTGTTGCGTTGGAAACGAAACTTGGTTTGACTGATTCCAATGCTGCTGCGAATGCTGTTCTGGTTGGGTCGGGTGCGTCTACTACTGCGTGGACTACGAGTCCTACTGTTACTGGCACGTTGACGGCGGGTGTCGCTGTCGGGCAGGCCGTCGATTTGGACCGGAAGACCGCTGACTACACTCTGGTTCTCGCTGATGCCGGGAAGGTTATTGAGATCAACAGTGGGTCCAGTGAGAATGTGACGATCCCACCGAACAGTGGTGTCGCCTTTCCGCTTGGTACGCAGGTTGTGGTCGTTCGGTTGGGGGCTGGTGCGGTCGTTATCACGGAGGGTTCCGGTGTGACTACCCGGTCGGATGGCGATAAGAACAAGATCAAATCACAGTATTCGTCTTGTGTGCTTATCAAGCATGAAACGGACGAGTGGTACATCCTCGGTAATCTGGATTCGTAATGGTTCTCTCCCAAGCCTTACTGGGAGCGGTCGCTTCGTCTGGCGGCGCTGGTCCGCTTGTTGCTACGGGCGGGATTATCACGCAGTACGTCGATTCGGGTGATTCCAAGACGTATCGGGTTCATGCCTTTAGAGGTACAGGCTCCCTTGTTGTGGCTTCTGGTGCGGCTGATGCCGAAGTGTTGATTATCGGTGGTGCTGGTGGCGGTGGTTATCAGCAGGGCGGCGGTGGAGGCGCTGGCGGTCTGCGAACCATCTCAGCGGTAAGCCTCTCAGCGCAGACGTATGCCGTGACGGTTGGTGCGGGCGGTGCTGGTTCCACATCATCGTCGGCGTTTGGTGTCAACGGTGGGGATTCGGTGTTCGACAGCAACACCTCCACAGGTGGTGGTGGCGGCGGTTCATCAGGGTCGGCAACGTGGTATCACGGCCAAGACGGAGGATCAGGCGGCGGGTCACATGCCAATGGCAACTCCAGTTACATCGGGTTGGGAGACACGCCGTCTACGTCGCCTTCGCAGGGCAATGATGGAAGTTACGGCGGTGGCGACATCGGTGGTTCGGGCGGTGGCGCTGGGGCCGCAGGCAGTCAAGGTTCGTCCCCGACCGCTCCTGTGGGAGGCACGGGCGCAACAGGGAAAATGGGTATCACGGAAGCGACTGTCACTTACGGGGGCGGTGGCGGTGTCGGCGGTTACGGATCAGCCTCTGGTGGTTCCACGGTCGGTTCGGCTGGCGGTTCAGGTGGCGGTGGTGCGGGTGGCCCGAACGCTGCGGTTGGTACAAGCACTTTGAATAATGGTGGTGCTGGTGTCCCGAACTGTGGTGGCGGCGGCGGTGGTGGTTCTGCATGGGCTGGTGAGGGCGGCGACGGGTCCACGGGCATTGTTCTAATCCGATACGACACGGGACTCACCTGATGGCCCTTCCCGCATACATCGACGCCTCTACGGGTGCTATCACGGACGGTGAGGCATGGGTCGGTATCGCCACGACGACACTCGGGTCGGACACGGCGTCCATCACGTTCACATCAACTGATGACGGTCAGGTAGGCGACTTCAGTCAATACATGGATCTGACGACTATTGCCTATTGGAGAAGCACCAAGACTGGCGGCTTGGACATCCCGTGGCAGAGCCTCAACGGAAACACCACGGCAGGCGATTACACCAACCAGTTGTTCTACGGAAACGGCTCGGCTGTAACAGCAGAGAGTAGGGGGGGCGGTTCCAGATCCATTGCGTCGTACATGGCCGCTGCGGACGAGACAGCCAACATATTCAGTACCACGGTGTCCACTTGGTTCGACATCAACAGTGGGAAATACAAGTCGTCACTTCACCAGAACGCTTGCGATCTGGACGGCTCTGGCTATGCGGGGATGGTGGCTAGCACTTGGAAGAATCAGGCGGCGATCACTTCGATCATGTTCACACCTGAGAACGGTGACTTTCTGGCCGCTTCCCGCATCGACCTGTTCGGTGTGTTGCCTAGGATGGTGGCCTGATGGCTGTTATCGAAGCAATCGCCACAACGTATTTGGAGGCTGATGCTGCGTCGGTGACGTTCTCGTCTATTCCTGCAACGTATGAGCATCTGCAACTGCGGATAAATGCGAGGTCCGTAGACGTCACGCAAACCACAGGGGCCTTCATCTATCTTCGATTCAACGGTGTCAGTTCCGCAGTCTATTCCCGCCACTTTATGACTGGCTATGGGACCACGGAGGAGGGTGGGGGCACCGCAGCCGATTCGTACATCAAGCCGGGTGTCGTCAATACTGCTCTGGACGATGCGGCGGCTTACAGCGGTCTTGTTGTTGACATTCTGGACTATGCGGAGGATGGGAATAAGAATACGACGGTGATGAGTCATTTCGGTAGTGGCTTGGGGTACAACATTGTCGGTTTGTTTTCAAGCATGTGGGATTCTACCGATGATGTGACCCAAATCGCTTTGACGACTTATGATGACTTCGCCCGTGGTTCTGAGTTCACCCTCTACGGATTGAAGTCCTCCTGATGGCTGCTTTCACGGTTATCGACCACCAAGAACTTGGCGCTTCGACATGGGCACCATCTGGCACTGGGACCGCCGCTTCGTGGAGCAAGACCTCTATCCCGTCGTCCTATGACCATCTGCTGATTGTTGCGTCGATCCGCTCATCGAAGTCTGCCGACTACGACAAGGTTGACCTACAGATGGGTAACGGCAGTCTGGACACGGGCACCAACTACTCCCAGACGGTGCTGCATACAAACTCGGCCACGCCCACCTCTGCTCGGCTAACGAGTCAGGACTCCATCGACTACATCTACGTCAGCGCCGACTCGGCAACCGCAAACTCGTTCGGCACGGTCAAAATCTGGATTCCGCACTACACCTCGTCCGACTACAAGCAGGCGATCTGTACCAGCACCGCTGAGAACGCCTCGGCGGTTGACGGCGAATGGTTCCTGAGGGTCGCTGCTGGGCTGTGGCAGTCAACGTCTGCCGTGGACGCTGTAGGCATCAAAGAGACTGGCGACGATCTGATGCAGTATTCGACCGTTACTTTATACGGAATCACAGGCGCTTAGGAGGCGCAATCATGCCAGAACCAAGATACAAGGTCGTAAACGGCCAATACATAGAACTCACGCAGTCAGAACTGGACGAGTCGGCCGCACAGGCTGAAGCCGCTGATCTGGACATGAGCATGGTCCGCTCCCAGCGTGACGGCCTGTTGCGCTCCACGGACTGGACACAGGTCGGGGACGCTGCTTTGGGTGACCACACCGCTGAGGAATGGGCTACATACCGTCAGGCTCTCAGGGATCTGCCGTCGGTGTACAGTCGTGTGTCTGAGGTTGTGTGGCCGTTCAACCCGCCCGACCAGGTGATCGAGGATGCCCGCTTGGCGGCGCTTGAAGAAGCGGCCGAATAAATGGAATGGATCGGCTTCGCAGGACTGGTAGCTGCCGCTCTCATAAGCGGCGTCTTCGCGGTAGTCGCATCCAAGTATCGCCGTGAGAACACGGCGCAGCACGCAGCGAACCAGGTTCGACTCGACGCCATCGGCACTGACATATCCGAAATCAGCAAAGATATTCGTTCTGTGCGTGAGTGGCAGCACCGTCACTTGGAGTGGCACGCGGAACAGAGAGGCTAGTCGTGTGGCCTATCTCCCGTACCGATTGGGATGCGAAGGCACCTCGTTGGACAACCAGACAGAAGCGTCCAGTTGACCATGTGTTCATTCACCACGGGGCAACCCTCTTAGAAGACCATTCCCAGGAGGGTGAGGCCCGGATCGTCAGGGCCTACCAGAGATACCATTTCGGAAAAGGCTGGGCTGACCTCGCTTATTCTTTTCTCGTTGGGGTCGAATCAGGCCGGGTCTACGAGGGGCGTGGATGGTTCAACCGTCCCGGTGCGACAAAGCATTGGAACCACCGGTCGTATGCGATCTGTGTGATCGGGGACACTACCCGGCAAGAGATTTCTGCGGCAGCGGTCAAAGCAATCAAAGACCTCATCGAACACGGGGTCGAACAAGGGTTCATTGTTTCTGATTTCAAACTGCGAGGCCACCGGGATGTAGCGAACAAGGATTGTCCGGGCCAGTCGGCTTACGCCAAGTTGGATGAGATGCACCCACTTGTAGAAGCCGGGAAGATACCGAAGCTGATCCCACCTGCTTTCACAAGGACGCTGAGGCTCCGCTGGCCGCGTTCCAAGGCACCTCTGGTCAAATGGGTGCAGGCAGCCGTTGGCGTGCCCCTGACAGGCTCCTACGACTGGCTGACGAGACATCATGTGCGCCGCTGGCAAGGTGAGAACGGGTTGAAACCTGACGGCGTGGTCGGCCCGGTCACCTACAACAAGATGTTTAGGGGCTGACATGGCCCACGATTACCGCCAGTCGGGCATCGACTACCAGGCGTCCGGGGTCACCTACCGGGGGGCGTTTGATGTAACGGTCACCCCGTCCACGGTTGCTGCTATCGGCGCTGTCCCGTCGGTCACCGTTCTGAGCATTTTCAATGTCAACGCTGGTGTGGTCGCTGCCACGGCAGCAGTCCCGGCACCGTCGCTTTCCACCGGGGTTGTTCTTTCCCCGTCGGCGGTTGCCGGCGTCGGTGCGGTGCCCGGGGCCACGGTCAGCGGCGGGGCTACGGTTACCGCTGCCACGGTTGCCGGAACCGGTGCCGTACCCGCACCGGCCTTCTCAACGGGTGCTGTCCTGACACCCGGCACGGTTGCTGGCATTGGGGCTGTGCCCGGTGGTGTCGCTACCGGTGGGGCTACTGCTTCACCCAGCACGGTTGCCGGAACCGGTGCGGTGCCTGCACCGACAACCACGGGGGGGGCCACAACCACCCCGTCTGTCGTCGCAGCGACCAGCGCCCTCTCATCGTTCACAGACATAACAGAACTGTTCACATCCCCGACAACCGACACGCTTCCCAACCTGGCGAAAGGTGAAACGGACTACCAGCCTCACGCTGCGAAGAACCGGCTGGCCCGCTTCTACGCTCCACGGGCCAAAGGCGGCAACGTCTGGATTCTGTCGGACACCACGGTTACCACCACCCAACCGATGACCGAAGCGGACATAGCGACCATCACCCGCACCTTGTACGGCGGGCACAACTATCCCGACGACCTGTCTGAAACCGAAGCGGCGCTGCTGGTAGCCGCTGGCAACACCGTGGATGTAGAGGTCAAATAGTGAGCGAACTCCGTTATGTCGATGGCCGGTTCGTGTGGGACGCCACCCCGGAGGAACGCGCTGCGTTCGCTGAGAAGGCCCGGTCTTTGATGGTCGCCCCGTCTGCGATGGTCACCCGCAGCGGCGCTGCCGGCGAGAAGAAAGCCTGGAACAAGTTGGAGAAAGACAGGGACGCGTACAAGAGGCTGCGGGATGATGGGCTTCAACCCACAGGTATCCGTGACTCAGCGGATTTGGAGAAGACCGCTGAGACTAGGATGGAAGTAGAAGCTGGTCATGTCGTGAAGAACAAGAAGTCGCGGAAGGCCACAGAGAAGTTGCTTGCAGAGGCGAAGGTTGACGGATGACGGCACAAACATGGATTGACCGGACCCGGGATCTGTTGTTGTCGGGCACCGTGGAATCGTTGAACAGGTTGGATGGTGCCATTTCTGCTGCCGACACGGCGACGTTCACTGTCGAGTTCTCAACCGGGCCGATAACCGCTGGGTCGATCATCGAGATCGGCACCGAACTGATGTATGTGACTTCTGTCAGCGGGCAGAACGTGACGGTGATGCGCGGCTACGCGTCGTCTACTGCTGCTTCCAGCCACGCTGACGATTCGATTATCCGATCCAACCCGCAGTACCCGGCGCACATGATCCTCGACGCCCTCAACGACGACCTGAACGACCTGTCAGCCAAAGGCTTGTATCAGGTGAAGACCGCCACGTTCACCTATTCGGCAGCCACACAGGGCTACAACCTCGCCTCAGATGTCCTAGCGGTACACCGGGTGACGTTCACCGACGAATCTTCGGACAAGTCTGAACCTGAGGTTCGCCGCTGGTCGCTGCGCCGCAACCGGGACACTTCAACATTCGCATCCGGGGTAGCCCTGGTGCTAGCTGATGAACCCACTTCCGGTCAGACGGTGCGGGTCGAATACAAGGCACCGTTCGCCACCCTGCCCTTGACCACCACAGCGTTGACCGACACGGGCCTGCACACGCAGGCATACGACCTGCCCCCCATCGGGGCGGCGATGGTGCTGATGACGTTCAAGCCGATAGCCCGCGAGTCGATCACCACGCAAGCACCGGTCAGACGCTCCGAAGAAGTCCCATCGGGGGCCATCTCAGCGTCTATACGCGACCTGCGGTTCCGACGCCAGGAGAGGATCGAAGCGGAGAAGGCCCGGCTTTCGCAGCTTTACCCGACCCAGTGGCTTCGTAGCGGGGAGTAGCCGATGGCGGTTACACCGCAGTACGACATTTCGATTGACGGCCGTGGATACCTAGTTGACTACAACTCGTATCGCCGTCGCACCACCCCGGCGCAGAAGGAGCAGCGGGACACCAGCGAAGACGTTGGTGAGAACACGCTGTCCAACGTCGGCCAGTGGACACGCTCACAAACCGACTGGTCGCACGGTGCCGGCCAGGAACATTACGACCTGGCTGACTCTGACCGCCGCAGGTTCTACACCTCGAAGAACATCGACATCTTCACCAAGGGCCGGTTGACGATGTGCAAGGCGTTGGAAGCCAAAGTATCCGGGTCGAACTCGAACCTGTACGCCCGGCTCGTCAACGCCGATGTCTTCTACTACTCGGACGGGTCGGACCTGAAATATCACACGAACCCGAACGGCACAGCAGCCCCGGTTTTTGTTGTCACCCCGATGGGTGGCACGATCACCGACTGGACTTCCGATGGGACCAGCGTGTACGCCACGATTGGGTCAGCCGTGAAGAAGGCCACCGTGTCCAACACGACGACCGCTTCAACCATCGGATCGTTCGCCGGCGATGTCATCGAGTACGCCAACGGCCGACTGTTGTCTTCTGACGGTGCCCGCATCGTGGAACTCAACTCGTCTGGCACGGTTTTGACCTTCGACAAGACCCTGGCTGGAACCTGTGTGGCTATCAAAGGCGGCCCGCAAGCTCTTTACGCTGCTTACAACGACAACGGGCAAGGCATCCTGTACGCGATAGGCGTGTCAGCGACCGACGGTTCGCTCGCCCACCCGGTGCCAGCCGGTGTCCTACCGGTCGGTGAAACATTCTCCGGGCCGTTCTCGATAGACACCTTCGGGGAACTGATGGTGGTTGGTACTTCTTCTGGTGTCCGCTTCGGGGTTATCAACACCAACGACCAGCAGTCCGTGACCTTCGGCCCGGTGATAGACGACGGCGGGAAAGCCCACTCAACGAGGATCTCCGGCCAGTACGCCTACTGGGGCACCTCTAACGGTGATACCTGGAAGGCTGATCTGACGATCTTCGTGGATACTCTGGTTCCTGCCTACTGCCGGTTCCTCGCCCACGACTCTGACTCTTACGGCAACGTCACCAGTATCGAAGTGTTCGAGAACAAAGTGCTGTTCACCGACAGCAACGGGGAGCTTTACGGGGAATCAACCGCCGGGGTTCTTTCAGCTAGCGCGGAACTGGTTTCCGGGGTGGTCACGTTCGGTACTTCGGCGCAGAAGGTGACCCGTGCCGTGTCCGGCCGGTTCGACAAGTCAACCGCTGGGTTGGCCGGGGCCGGTATCGACTACCGGACGGCCGGCCTCGACTACGCAGACGGCGACACCAACTACCGGGGTTTAGGCCCGGGCACCAATGGGACAACGACTCTCACTCTGGTCGATGAGGAAAACAACTCGACAGCGATGGTGTTGACCGGGACCGGAGCGGAGACTGCCTACACGGCGTCTGATCCGGCGTCGGAAACCTTCACCGTCACAGTCACTTTGGCTCGGGGCACGGACACGACGGTTGGACCCACGTTGGAACGCTGGTCTGTTCACGCCCGGCCGCAGCCAAAGAGGGTAGAAGAAATCATTGCCCCACTGGTCATTCAGAGCCGTGTTTCCACCAGTTTTGGTGCGGGTGCCCCATCCGGGGTTGATTCTCAGGTAGAATATCTGCATCTGCGCGACCTGGTTACCTCCGCACAGGCTGTCACCTTCCAAGAAGGAGACAGGTCTGAGACTGTCACCGTTGAAGATATTGAAATGTCTCCGATCCGGTATTCGGACGACGGGTCTTTCTGGGAAGGCATCCTTCTGTGTCGGATGCTGACGGTGCCGTAAGCCTCGCAGAGTTCACGGCTACGAAGCGCAACGCTGGCGGTGAACGGTGGAGCGACAAACTCCCTGAGAACATCAAGGCGCAGATCATGGCTTCCAACGCCGGGGCGAAAGTGATTGCCGACTGGTTGAACCAGATCGGGTACAAGGACGCCACCGCCGGGAAATGTCAAACCTTGGTAACAGAACGCTACAAGCAGCAGACTGTTGACTGAATCCCTAGACGAGTTCGTTGAACTCACCGCGCTGACCGGGCGCATGGGCCGGTTGGAAAACCAGGCGGTCAAAGCGAAAGCCGAGTTGGCTGTCGCCCGTGAACAGGTCAAAACGCTCACATCGGAGCGGGACGATCTGACCATCCGGGTAGACACCTATGAACTGGCCGCCGGGTTGGACCCGCCGAAATGGTTGACGCCGAAGCAGACGAAACGGTCGGCGGCAACGATTGTCGCCATGCTCTCCGACTGCCATTTCGATGAGGTCATCAAGTTCGAAGAAAACGGGTTGAACAAGTATGACCGTCGGATCGGTGAACTCAGGCTACGTCAGTTCGCTGAGAAAGTCGTTGAACTCTCACGGGACTATGTAGCTGGCGTGGAAATCGAAGGACTGGTGCTGGCGCTCGGCGGGGATCTCGTATCGGGAACGATACATGACCTCGCGCAACACAACGAGACACCGTATGCCCCGGTTACCGTCGCCCATTGGGCCGCGCAGGTAGCCGGGTGTGTCGATTTTCTCGCTGAACATTTCCCGAAAGTCCACGTTGTCTCGGTGGTCGGCAACCACGGACGGTTGACGATCAAGCCTCGCACAGCGGGCCGCGCCCGGGATTCGTGGGACTGGCTACTGGTACACTCGGCACAACAGGTAAGCGGTGCAGGCAACGTGACCTGGCAGATACCGGAGTCGCACGACTGCCTGTTCAGCGTTTATTCGACAAGGTTTCTTCTCACGCATGGTGACTCTGCGAAAGGAGGCGGCGGTGTTGGTGGGATCTGGCCGCCGATCAAACGATTGCAATACCGGTTGCAGGTGAACAAGCCTCACGACATTTTGATGATGGGCCATTGGCACCAGTTGGTGATGGCTGCGAGCGCCGGGCTGGTCGTCAACGGAAGCCTGAAAGGGTTTGATAGTTACGCGGCGATAGCGGGGTTTGCCGCTGAGGTTCCACAACAGGCGTTCATGGTGGTGACGCCCAAACACGGTGTAAGTATTCAAGCTCCGATTCATGTGTTGGATCGGAAGAAGGAGAAATGGTAACGATGACATTCACAAAGGACATGATCGAACGACTGGTCGCCACGGCTTTGCAAAGCTTCCTGGCGGTGTTCGTTCTCACAGACCTGTCGAGTGCTAAGAGCGCCGGCATCGCGGCTGGTGCTGCGGTGCTGTCAGCGATCAAGGCGATGCTCGCCAAGCAGACGGGCGACAAGGCGAGCGCCTCGTTAGCGAACTGACATAGGGGCGGGGAGGCAGGTAAGGCTGCTGGTCACAGCCGGTGCCTGCGCTGGTGGTTCAAACGGGCAGCCTGCCCTCCCCCCCCCACGCTTCGGGCGAAGGCGTCTGCTAGGGTCGTGTCTCCAACTATCCCCTCTCAGGAGTCCCGATGACCGCAGAAACCCTCACCACGACCACTTCTTTGGGCAGTTGCCCTGTGAGCGGAAGCCACGATTATCCGTGCCATTTCTGCGGGGCACCGATGCAACGATCCGGGTCGTGCATGGTTTGTGCAGCGTGTGGTGAGACAAGCGGATGCTCCTGAACTGCCCCCATACTTGACTCTGACACAGGAGTTCCCTATTCTTGTAGGACAAGCAGCACGACTGCACCACAAGAGAGAGGGATACTGTGCAAGAATCAGAAGGCGTCATCCAGGCGACCCTTGACCGCTTCCTGCGCGAAGAACGGGAACGCGAGGGGCCGCGGCCCACAGCTTGCGGGACTGCGCTCCGCGGATCGTCCGCTCATAACTGCGCCCGGCAACTCGGATTCGAGGTGGCCCGGGTGGCCGAATGTGAGCGTATGCCCTACGAGACTCTGCTGGCTTTCCACGTCGGACACGCCACGCACGAACGGGTGCAGACGGGGCTTCACGCCTTGTGGCCCGACTTCCAATCCGAGGTCAAATGCGATTTGCGGCCATTCGGGTACGACCTGTCCGG